>ENA-UOOI01000624-UOOI01000624.1-fermentation-metagenome-genome-assembly--contig:-NODE-624-length-43654-cov-13.456937_pt1 | contig 43654 bp, 39 predicted proteins | sample MGYA00245779_ERZ724027 | MGnify/ENA primary metagenome ERZ724027 (study PRJEB28704, sample SAMN03018318) | fermentation metagenome | biome: anthropogenic terrestrial biome; feature: soil; material...
TTTAACACAACTTTTTTATTTGTGACACGAGTTTTTTTTGGTTATACACCCGCAACAAATCAGAAATTATTCTGTATCTACTGCGAGGTTTCACAAAGTTCATTATTATAGAGTAAAATACTACAGCCTTATAATTTTATTCTACAGTTACGGATTTTGCCAAATTTCTTGGTTTATCTATATCACAGCCTTTTTTCTTTGCTGCATAATAAGCTAACAGTTGAAGCAATATTCCCGATAGTGGAGCCGTCAGCTCATCTATTATTTCCGGAATATATAACACGACATCCGCTTCTTTTTCTATTTCCTTATTTCCCTTTTTAGCTATAGCTATTACATATCCTCCTCTTGCTTTTACTTCTTTTATATTGCTTAATGTTTTATCAAACAATCTATTCTGAGTAGCCAATGCTATAACGGGAACTCCATCCTCAACTAACGCTAAGGTACCATGCTTTAATTCTCCCGCTGCTATGGCTTCAGAATGTATGTATGATATTTCCTTAAGTTTCAAACTACCTTCCATTGCCACATAATAATCTATACTTCTTCCTATATAAAATACATCTTTTTGATTCACAATATAAGATGATATACTTTCAATTTCAGATTCCATTTTCAAAACACTTTCAGCTTTTTGAGGAAAAGATTTTATTTCATTTAATACTTTTGTATATTCATCATCTGAGATGGTTTTTCTTAATTTTCCTATATAAAGAGAAATCATAGCCAAAACAGCTACCTGAGTAGTATATGCCTTTGTAGATGCTACCGCAATCTCAGGACCTGCCCATGTATACACACAATAATCGGATTCCCGTGGAATAGAACTTCCTACTACATTGCATATGGAAAGAATCTTTGCCCCTTTCTTTCTTCCAAGTCTTAAGGCAGCCAATGTATCTGCTGTTTCTCCAGATTGGCTTATAATTATCATAAAAGTATTTTTATCGATAAACGGATTATTATATCTGAACTCGGAAGCAATATCCACCGACACAGGAATCTTTGCATATTTCTCTATAAGATTTTTCCCTACTAATCCTGCATGATAGGCTGTCCCACAAGCTATAATATAAATTTTATTTACATTATCAAAATTTGTAGGAAATTCATCAAGTTTTATATTTCCGCTTTCATCTATTCTCGGAGATATAGTATCTTTAAGAGCTTTTGGTTGTTCCGATATCTCTTTGAGCATAAAATGCTCATATCCGCCTTTTTGGGATTCCCCAACATTCCATGTCACTTCAAAGGGTTCTCTTTCAATTAAATTTCCGTCAAAATCCATCAGCTGCAGAGAATCTTTTTTAACTACTACTACTTCACTGTTCTCTATTATTATAACGTCTTTAGTCCAATTAATAACAGCAGTTATATCTGAAGCTATAAAGTTTTCACCTTTCCCTATTCCTATGACTAATGGGCTGTCCCTTCTCACAGCTATTATTTCATCCGGATTATCCTTTGACATGATAGCTAAAGCAAAAGAGCCTTTCAGTTCTTTCAAAGCAGTAAGTACAGCTTCTTTCAAATCCCCATTGTAATAATAATCAATCAATGACGGTATAACTTCCGTATCAGTTTCGGATAAAAAAGTATATCCTTTTTCTGCTAATTTCTTCCTTAATTCCAGATAGTTTTCTATAATCCCATTATGAACCACCGCAATATTTCCTTTTTGGTTCAAATGTGGATGAGCATTGATATCTGAAGGTTCTCCGTGAGTTGCCCATCTTGTATGAGCAATCCCTACATTCCCATGTATCTTGCTAAATTTGATTTTTTCTTCCAAGTTTGCTATTCTGCCTTTACATTTAAATACGTCTATTTTCCCTTTATCAATAACTGCAATTCCGGCAGAATCATATCCTCTGTATTCTAATCTTTTTAACCCCTGAATCAATATGGGCTGAGCTTCCTTATCTCCTATATATCCTATTATTCCACACATTATTTTCACCTTCCCTTTTAATTAGTTGTATTGGCATCCCCAAACTTTTTCTCCCAGTCTTTTTTCAATCAAATCGGCTAATTCTGTTGCCATTTTATCAATTTTATTCTGATCCTTTCCTTCTATCATTACTCTGACTAAAGGCTCTGTTCCTGAAGGTCTGATGACAACTCTTCCCTCTCCGTTAAATTCAAACTCAAGATTTCTTATCCTTTCTTTTATAACCTCATCTTCAAGGTATCTATTCTTATTCTCATTTTTCACCTTTGCATTAACTAACACCTGAGGATAATTAACCATCAAATTATTCAACTCGGATAATCTTTTATTTGTCTTTTTCACGGTATCAATTAACTGCAGCGATGTAAGAAGGCCGTCTCCCGTAGTATTATGTTCAAGAAATATTATATGACCCGATTGTTCTCCTCCAAGAACATACCCATCTTTCAACATCTCCTCTATTACATACCTATCTCCAACCTTAGTTTTCACAATATTTATTCCTTTGCTCTTTAAATAAACATCCAAGCCCATATTTGTCATAACCGTTCCTACTATCCCGTTATTTTTTAATTTTCCTTCCTCTTTAAGCCGTGTTCCGCATATAGCTAATATATGATCTCCATCTACAATATTTCCTTTTTCATCTACAGCTATCAATCTGTCTGCATCTCCATCATAAGAAAGCCCTATATCAGCTTTTGTTTTCAAAACCAATTTTTTAATCATAGCAGGATTAGTAGACCCACAATTCACGTTAATATTGACTCCGTTTGGCTCACGATTTATGACTACCACATCTCCGTTTAATTCTGTAAAAAGTTTAAGGGCAATATCGTATACTGCTCCGTTTCCGCAGTCAATGGCAATTTTAAGCCCATTCAAATCAGTATCTATTGTTTTTTTCAAATGGTCTATATAATCTCTTGCTCCATTCTCAGATACTATTTTTTCTCCTATATCTCCTGCAATCGGCCTTAAATCTATGACACCCCTATCTAAAATTATGCTTTCTATTTTCTCTTCTATACTATCATCAAGTTTATATCCCTTTTCATTAAAAAATTTGATCCCATTGTATTCTACCGGGTTATGGGATGCCGAAATAACTACTCCGCTTAAAGCATTATACTTTCTTGTAAGATAAGCAACACAAGGAGTGGGGACTATTCCTACGGATATAACATTCAGCCCGACTGACAATATCCCAGCTGTCAAGGCTTGCTCCAACATATCTCCGGATTTTCTCGTATCTCTTCCAACAACAATATTACCCTTTTTGCCGTTAGACAAAAAATACGCCCCTGCTCTTCCAATATTAAAGGCAAGTTCCGGTGTTAAATCCTTGTTAGCTATTCCTCTTACTCCATCAGTTCCAAACAATCTACCCATCAATTCTACCTCCCATGTAGAAATATAACATTATTATCATAGCACAAGCCAATTATATTAACAAATATTTTTTGAAACAAAACTTTTCTATTTCAGGGGATATCTTCTATTAACCAATTCTATTAAACTTTTCTTCTTATTCAATTTTGAATTCCCCATAACTTCTTCCAATAAATAATTTAATATCTCTCCTATGACTTTTCCTTCTCTATATCCTAAATTAATTAAATCTCTTCCATCTATATCTAAATCCTTTAATTGAAACGCCTCTTTATTTTTAATTATTTCTTTGGTACGATTCTCCATTTGAATAATATGTTCAAATTCATAATCTCCGCTGCTGCACTTTTTATCTGCCTTTTGAAGGGTAAATAAAGAAAATATTTTTTCTTTCCCCATTCTTCTTATAAGTCTTTTTAATCCTTTATCTCCAAAATTTCTGCCGTGTTTCATATGTAATTCTACTAACTCTCTTACCTCTTCTGTAAGTTCTTTTGAACATTTAAATCTTTCCAATATTTCTTCAGTTATTTCCGCTCCCTTTTTATCGTGATTATAAAAATGGCCTATTCCTTTTTCATCAACAGTAAAAGTATAAGGTTTCCCAATATCATGGAAAAGTGCGGCCAAACGTATGCTGAGTACAGAAGGAGTATTATCCAATACGCAAAGAATGTGGTTATATACATCTTTATCATGGTGAGGATTTTTTTGGTCAAATCCTATGGCAGGAATAATCTCGGGGATTATTATTTTAAGAACTCCCATTTCTTCCATTAACCTTATTCCGGTTGAAGGAGTCTCTGAAAGAAGCATTTTGAAAAATTCCTTCTGTATCCTTTCCATGCTAATATCTCGAATTTTATCCGCGTTTTTCTTCCCGGATAAATAAGTTTTTCTTTCTATTTTAAATTTCAGCTCACAAGAAAATCTTATAGCTCTTAATATTCTAAGATAATCTTCTTTAAACCTCTCTTCAGGATCCCCAACAGTTTGTATAATTTCATTATTCAAATCCTCCATTCCGTGAAAGGGATCAACTATTCCTTCTGTTTTATTATATGCTAATGCATTTATTGTGAAATCTCTTCTTGAAAGATCTTTTTTAATATCAGTACAAAAATTTACCCAATCAGGTCTTCTGCCATCGGAATAACTCCCCTCCACTCTAAACGTGGTAACTTCCACCCGGTGTCCTTCCGACAAAACTATTATAGTACCGAATTTCTTCCCTACATCTATAGTTTTTATGTTATTAAAAACACTCTGAATTTGTTCGGGAAGAGCGTTAGTAGTTATATCAAAATCTTGAGGAACCTTATCCATAAGAATATCTCTTATGCACCCTCCTACCAGATATGATTCATAACCTTCCTCTTCCAATCTGTTTAATATAAATTCCACATATTGAGGTATTTTAATATCCATAAAATCACTCCATACTGATACTTAAAACACATAACATATATTATATCACAAAAATGCCTCCCGAATTCAATTGGGAGGCAGCATAAATTATTCAAATTTTTTTATAAGTATTGATCCATTATGACCACCAAAACCAAAAGAATTAGATAGGGCATATTTTACATCTCTAATTTTGCTTTTATTGGGAGTATAGTCAAGATCACATTCTTCATCAGGAAACTCATAATTAACGGTGGGGTGAATTATTCCCCTTTCTACAGTCAAAACAGTAGCTATTGCTTCAATTCCTCCCGCTGCTCCCAAAAGATGTCCTGTCATAGATTTTGTTGAACTTATTGAGATTTCATGAGCATGCTCTTTAAATACCTTCTTTATGGCTAAAGTTTCCAACTTGTCATTATAATAAGTACTGGTGCCATGAGCATTAATATAGTCTACGGATTTGTAATCAACTTTTCCGTCCTCCAATGCCAGTCTCATTGCATCTGCCGCCCCTTCTCCATCAGGTTCCGGTTCTGTAATATGATAAGCATCTGAAGTAATTCCATATCCTACTATTTCTCCATATATATGAGCATCTCTTTTCAACGCATGCTCCAGTTCTTCCAGTACAATTAATCCTGCTCCTTCTCCTACAACAAAACCGTCTCTGTTCTTGTCAAAAGGCCTGCTTGCTCTTTCAGGTTCTTCATTTCTTGTGGACAATGCTCTCATAGAAGAAAACCCTGCTACCGCCATAGGGCATACGGATGCTTCACTTCCGCCGGTTATAATAATGTCGGCTGTACCGTTCTGTATCATTCTAAAGGACTCTCCTATTGCATGAGTCCCGGAAGAACACGCTGTAGTAATATCAAGGGAAGGTCCTTTGAACCCAAAAAACATTGATACCTGTCCCGGAGCCATGTTAGAAATCATCATAGGTATAAAAAAAGGACTAATCCTTTTTGGACCTTTTTCCAACAATTTTGTATGCTCTTTCTCAAAGGTTTGTATTCCTCCTACCCCTGAACCTATTATAATTCCAACCCTTTTTTTATCAATTTTGTCCAAATTCATTTCGCTGTCTTTTATGGCAATCTCAGTCCCTGCTACTGCAAATTGGGCAAATCTGTCCATTTTTTTGGCCTGCTTCTTATCCATGTAGTCTTCAGGACAGAAATCATCTACCTGTCCTGCAATTTTAACAGAAAAATCTTCAGCATCAAAACATGTAATTTTTCCAATACCGGATTTCCCTTCTATTAAAGAATTCCAATATTTCTCTTTTCCTATGCCTATAGGAGTTATAGGGCCAATACCGGTTATAACTACTCTTCTCAACTAAATTCCCCCCTAAACCTTAAGCTATCTTGGATTGCACGTAATTAACAATATCTCCTATATTCTTAAACTTTTCCGCATCTTCATCGGGAATCTCAATGTCAAATTCATCTTCAATTCCCATCATTACTTCAACGGCATCCAAGGAGTCTGCATCTAAATCTCCCATAATAGAAGTTTCAAGGGTTATTTCTTCCGAATCATCTATTTCAAGTTGTTCCGCAATAATATTCCTTATTTTTTCAAATACATTCATATAAATTTCCTCCTTCATATCAATTATGCTTTTACATTACCATTCCGCCATCCACATTTATTACCTGACCGGTAATATAGCTGGCTTCCCTACTGCACAGAAACAAAACTGCATTAGCAATGTCTTCCGGTTCGGCACATCTTTTCAGAGGTATTGAATCAATCATCTTTTTCTTCACATCATCTTTTAAAATTTCAGTCATATCCGTTTTTACAAATCCCGGTGCGACAGCATTAACCCTTATTCCCCTGCCTCCCAGTTCTTTCGCAACCGTTTTTGTAAAACCTATAATACCGGCTTTAGAAGCACTGTAATTACTTTGTCCGGCATTACCCGTCAATCCAACTACAGACGCAATATTTACAATTATTCCAGACTTTTGTCGTATCATGCTCTTTGACACCGCCTTTGTAACAAGATATGTTCCTCTCAGGTTAGTATTGATAACTGAATCCCAATCCTCCGATTTCATCCTCACTAAAAGACCATCTTTTGTAATTCCTGCGTTGTTTATCAATATGTCTACAGAGTCAAATTGTTTTAGTACCAATTCAACCATATTTTTTACATCTTTCTCTTCTGAAATATCCGCTTTTACAGCTATTCCTTTCACTTCAAATTTCTTTATCTCATCTATCACCTCCTTTGCTTTATCATCATTAGAGATATATGTTATTGCTACATTTACGCCATTTCGTGCAAGTCCCAAAGCTATCGATCTTCCGATTCCTCTTGTACCTCCTGTAACTACAGCATTTCTGCCATTAATAGTCAAACTAATACCTCCTTTTGTTAAAAAAATCACACAATTCGTTATATTCCTCTATATTACTGACATTATAAGCATTTACCTCTACATTTTCATACTTTGCTATTCTCTTTACAAAGCCTGTCAAGCTTTTCCCAGGTCCCATCTCTACAAAAGTATCTGTTCCTTCTTTTAACATAAAAGATATGGTATCAGTCCACAAAACCGGACTGCTTACCTGTTTTATAAGATTTGGAATTATAGATTCTCTTTTAACAGGTTTTGCATCCACATTAGCAATGACTTCTTTTTTCAATGGGAAAATATCTATATTTTTTAATTCATCTTTTAACTTTTCTCCGGCAGGTTCCAGCAATTTGCAATGAAAAGGTGCACTTACACGCAAAATAACAGCTTTTTTAGCTCCAAGTTTTTTTGCCTTATCACACGCCACATTCAAAGGGCGAATTTCTCCCGAAATAACTATTTGTTCAGGACTGTTATAATTAGCTACTTCAACTACTCCATACTGCCTTGATTCTTCAATTGCTTTAAGAACACCTTCTTTATCTAATCCCAATATTGCAGCCATGCCTCCCTTTCCTTCCGGAACTGCTTCCTGCATATACTTTCCTCTTTTTTTAACAACTTTTACTGCATCTGAGAAACTAATAGATTCGGCTTTTACTAAAGAAGAATATTCTCCTAAGCTTAAACCTGCTGTATAATCACAGTCAATCCCCATTTTCTCTACAGCTCTTAATATTGCAATGCTGGTTGTAAGAATAGCAGGTTGAGTATTTTCGGTTTTTTTTAATTCATCTTCGTCTCCCTCAAAACACAGAGAACTTAAACCCATATTGAGAGATTCATCTGCCTCGTCAAAGACTTCCCTGGAAACAGAAAATCTTTCATAAAAATCTTTTCCCATTCCTACATATTGTGCTCCTTGCCCGGGAAATATAAAAGCAGCTTTCCCCATCTTTTATTCCTCCCCATTTCTCTTTAATAACATATTTAGCTGTTCTTCAGCTTCTCTAACTATGTCTTCAATTATCCCTTGACATGGTTTTATATCATGTATCATTCCCGCTATTTGTCCGGCCATTAAAGAACCGTTTGGAATATCTCCATCAACCACTGCTTTTCTAAGTCTACCTACGCCTAAATTTTCCAATTTTTCAAAGGGAACCCCTTCTTTTTCAAGTTTTAAATATTCCTTTGCAAATTTATTTTTCAATACTCTTACAGGATATCCTGTACTTCTTCCCGTAACTATAGCATCTCTGTCCTTGGCTTTCAGTATTGCTTCTTTATAATTTTCATGGGTACTGCATTCTGTAGAACATACAAATCTTGTTCCCATTTGGATACCTTCGGCACCTAAACTTAAAGCTGCCAGAAATCCCCTTCCGTCAGCTATTCCTCCCGCCGCAATTACCGGAATATCTACTGCATCTATTACTTGGGGAACAAGACACATAGTAGTCTGTTCTCCAATATGCCCACCTGCTTCCGTACCTTCCGCTATCAGTGCATCTACTCCCTCTTTTTCCAGCCTTTTAGCTAAAGCCACCGAAGGAACTACAGGTAAAACTTTTATTCCATATTCTTTAAATTTTCTTATATATTTTCCCGGATTTCCTGCTCCGGTGGTCACAACAGGAACTCTTTCTTCACAAACCAATTCTATTATATCCTCGGCAGAAGGAGACATAAGCATTATATTAACTCCAAATGGCTTGTCCGTTATTTCCTTAGTTTTTCTTATCTCTTCACGAATTACATCCTTAGGTGCGTTCCCTGCCGCTATGATTCCAAGTCCTCCTCCGTTTGATACCGCTCCTGCTAAACTATGAGTAGCAACCCATGCCATTCCTCCCTGTATAATAGGATATTTTATATTTAAAATTTCACATACTCTCGTATTAAACAAAATAAACACCCCTTTTATTTAGACCATTTTAAAATTACGGAAGCCCAAGTAAGTCCCGCTCCAAAAGCAACCAAAAGAACTATGTCATCCTTCTTAATTAATCCTTTGGATACAGCTTCATCAATGGCTACAGGAATTGATGCGGAAGACATATTGCCATATTTATTTAAGTTTATAAACACCTTTTCTTTTGGTACCTTAAGTCTTTTGGCAACAGACTCTATAATCCTTATATTAGCCTGATGAGGAATAAGAAAATCAATATCATCTAAGGACATTTCTGCATCATTTAACGTATCAAGAGCAACTTTTTCCATAGATCTCACCGCAAATTTAAACACTTCTCCTCCATTCATATGTACTGTATGAAGTTTTTTCTGAACAGTTTCAATACTTGCGGGCATCCTTGAACCGCCTGCAGGTTGAGTCAAGAAATGGCCATTTGCTCCGTCTGCCCCTAAATTATAAGCAAGAATTCCCTTGCCTTCTTCACATCTTTGAAGAATACATGCTCCTGCTCCATCTCCGAAGAGAACACACGTACTTCTGTCAGTCCAATTAAGAACTCTTGAAAGTATTTCAGCTCCAATAACCAATACAGTTTTACAAGCTCCTGTCTTAATAAAATTTGAACCTATAGCAAGTCCATATAAAAATCCTGAACAACCTACAGAAATGTCAAAGGCAGCTGCATTTTTCAGCCCCAAATTTTTCTGGACTAAACATGCCGTGGAAGGATATGCCATATCAGACGTAACTGTTGCTATAATTACAAGATCAACATCTTCAGGTTCAACACCCGCATCTTTCATTGCCTTTTGAGCAGCAAAAGTACACAAATCAGATGTTGCCATGCTTTTATCGGCAATTCTTCTCGATTCAATTCCAGTTCTTGTCCTTATCCATTCATCAGATGTATCCACCATCTTTTCCAAATCAAAATTTGTAAGTGTCGTTTCAGGCACATAGCTTCCTACTCCCGAAATTCCAACGGGATACAAAGTATTCAAAATATGCACCTCCAATTTATGTTCAATTTAAATATTTGAATTAAGCTATATTTTATAATATAATTTAATTGTTAAGTTTACATATAAACCTTTAAAGGATATTATAGATATTTTATATCAGTGGAGATATAATATCAATATTTTTCTTTATTTTTTTCCAAAATATAGTATAATGAGGTGTTCTTAATGAAAAATGTATTGAATGTAACTGAAATAAAAAACATCATCCCTCATAGATATCCTTTTCTGCTTATAGACAAAGTAGAAATAATAGAGGAGGGTGTGAAAGGAATTGGATATAAAAATATTACCATTAATGAATATTTTTTTCAAGGCCATTTTCCTGAATATCCTGTAATGCCCGGTGTACTCATAATAGAGGCAATGGCTCAAACAGGAGCTGTAGTTATATTAAGCCAAGAAAATTTTAAAGGAAAGACCCCGTTTCTTGCAGGATTAAATAAAGTTAAATTTAGAAAAAAAGTTGTCCCCGGAGATACACTATTAATGACAGTAGAAATTTCCAAACTGAGAGGATCAATAGGCGTAGGAAAGGGTAAAGCAGAAGTTGACGGGCAAATAGTTTGTGAAGCGGAATTTTTGTTTGCCATAGGATAAAAAAACTCCTATTGAAACTCATTTTACGGAAAATCTACAGCAAGGAAATTATAATTTCCCTACGGATTATAAAATCTCCTGCTTAGAGCTAAAGGCAAAGTTCTAAGCAGGAGATTTTTAAAAATTTATCTTCTGTTATAAAATTATTTCTTGTCCGGATATAAAGGTTTTACGGACTTTAAAAGAATTGTCCACAAAATTAAAATCAGCGTCGAATCCTTTCTCAATTTTACCTTTTTTTATCTTCATATGTGTTCCGCAATTTGTAGAAGTCATTTTTACAGCATCAGGTATACCTAACCCTAATTTAACAATTGTTGTTTTAAAATGATCCGCTACATCTCTTGTACTACCATACAGTACTCCGTTTTTTAGGTAAATTGCTCCGTCCTTTATTATATAATCTTCAGTTTCCCTGTCAGAAGAGTCATGCCCAAACTTAATATCTCCATCAGATACTGCCATAATTTTGTCTGTCCCTTTTGATTTAATTAATATTTTCATTGCTTCTTCACTGACATGGACACAATCCATTATAAGTTCACAATATATATCATCACTAAGAATTGCCGCCCCCATGATGCCTGGTTCTCTATGTTCATACGCTCTCATTGCATTATACATATGAGTTACCTGAGTAGCCCCTTCTTCGATACCTCTCATGGCCTGTTTATAAGTTGCCATAGAATGACCCAATGAAACTACTATTCCTGCTTCTGCAAATTTATTTATTGCCTCATAAGCTCCCTCTAATTCCGGAGATATTGTTATTATCTTTATAACATCAGCCCCTGCATCAATTAATTCTTCTACTTCTTCGGGAGTTACTACCTGTCTAAGCTTTTTTTCATCCATAGCACCTTTTTTTTCTAAACTTAAGAATGGTCCTTCAAGATGAATTCCTAAAAAACAAGCTCCTAAATAATCGGAACCAAAAGCCTTTCTACATTCTTCAAACATCCTAAAATATTCTTGATTGCTTTCAGGTCCAATGGTCACATAAAAACCGGTAACACCTCTACTGGCATAGTCAATCGCCATTTGCTTCAATTCATATGCATCATAGCCATTGGCTCCGTGGCAGTCAATAAATCCTGGGATTAAATAATAATTAGAAGCATCTATTATCTCATTATTTTTAAATTCTTTTTCCTTTAGTTGCCCCACATATTTAATAATACCATCTTCTATGAGGACATCATTATCCTTCGTCATTATACCATTAAAAGGTATTTGAGCATTTTTTATTATTTTCCTCATATTATTTAGGCTTCACTCCTTTTTATAAAATTTTGGTTTGCTGCTTTAATTAAGGTTGTTAATGTTCCTGCTTTTTTCTGCGATTGATTTTTTGTCAAAAACCTGAACAGCGTTCTTCCCTACATTTGTTATCTGCTCGACTAATTCTTTTAACGGCATTACTTCTCTTTTAATAATCGATTCTATTATCATCGAAATATTGGTTCCGGTTACAACATATACATTGTCATATTTCATGCCTAAAATAGTAGATATCCTAAATGGAGTACCGCCGATAATATCCGTAAATATTAATGTACCTTCCTTTGAGCTTTTAATAATATCTTCTATTTTGTTTGAATATATCTCTAAATCTATATTATTAAATTCAACTTTTATAATATCTTTCTGAATACCCATTATAAAATTTATTCCGTCCAACATTCCATCGGAAAATCTGCCATGACCTGTAATTATCAGTTTTACCATTATATATCTCCATTCTATAGTCCCTTATTTTCTAAAAAATTCCAAAGTACTTAGTAACTATTCCAAACACTATAATAATTCCAAATATATAAGACGGCTTTAATCCTTTTTTCAGAAGCCAATAAACTAAAAAAGTAAAAGCCAATGGAATCATATTAGGCATAATTTTATCCAAAACATCTTCCTGCAATTTTATTGATACTTTACCTGCGTTTATCACAAGAGGTGTACTCATGCTTACATATGAAGCAATCAACGCTCCCAGTACTGTAAGACCAACAATGGAAGCCAATTTAGAAAGTTGCTTTGTCCCAGTTCTAAGCTTCGACAACGCACTTAATCCTTTTCTATAACCGTATCCTATTCCTCCAAATTGGAGTACAAAATGCAGTACATTAAACAAAACAAGGGATAATATTGGCCCCGCAATATTACCTTGTATAGCAAGAGAAGCTCCTAACCCTTGACAAATGGGAAATATCGTAAGCCATATAAGAGCATCTCCTATTCCTGCAAAAGGTCCCATTAGAGCATACTTAACGCCTCGTATGGCTTCCCTGTCTTCACCCTTTTCTTCCATAGCTGCTATAACACCCGCAACAGGAGTAACCACAAAGGGATTTATATTAAAGAACTCTAAATGATCCTTCAATGCGGATTTTAATTTCTCCGGGTTGTTTTTATAAATTTTCCTTAGAGCCGGCATTAAAATATATTCCCATCCTCCCGCCTGCATTCTTTCAAAAGAAAAAGAGGATTGAAGGAAAAAAGATCTCCATGCCATATTATTTAAATCTTTTTTTGTTAATAAACCTTTTTCATTATTAGATTCCGTCATTTGAAATAACCCCCTTATCTCCATCATCATCCGATCTTCCGTTATAGTAAGTATAAGCCGCTATTATAACCGCTATAATTGCAACACCTATTATAGATAATTTAAAATAAGTTACCAGCACAAATCCCAGAAACATAAAATAAACCAAATCCTTTTTCAGCATTATTTTAAGCAATATGGCAAAACCTACGGCCGGCATCATTCCTCCGGCTACCTGAAGACCATCAAGGATTACGGCAGGTATGGAATCGATCACCGCTTTAGCTGTACTTGCCCCAAAATATAAAGGCAAAAAAGCAATTAAGAAAAAGAAAGTAAACATTGGAATCATTCCGGCAAGGTTCATTAGTTCTATACCTTTCGTATCGCCTTTTTCAGCATATTTATCAGCTTTATGAATAAATCCGGCATTTGCGGTATATATTAAATTGCTGATGGCCTGAACGGCTATAGAAAATGGTACAGCTATTCCGATTGCAACTTTAGCATCAACATTCGTCAGTATTGCAAAGGAAGTTCCCAATATTCCTCCAATGACACTGTTTGGAGGCTGCGCTCCTCCTATTGCCATTACTCCCAGGAATACCAATTCCAAAGTACCCCCAACAATTAATCCTTTTTGAACATCCCCAAGAATCAGCCCAATTATTGCCCCAGTCGCAAGAGGCCTATAAATCTGTAGATTACCATTATCACTATCCAAACCGCATATCCCCGAATATATGGATATTAACAGTACTTTTAATAACATCATTCCGCCTCCTTTATTAATTTCATCATATCGGTTCCGTTTTCAGTCGGTACCCTTTTAGCTTCACATTTAATGCCCATCTCTCCCAACTTTTTAAAAGCCTTGATATCTTCTTCATCAACTGAAATAGCAGAAGATATTTGTTTTTTACCTTCCTTGAAATGCATATTCCCGACATTTACTTCTTTAATAGGAATACCTCCTTCAATAAGCTTAATAATGATGCTTACATCTCTTACTATTAAAAAAATATTTTGGTTCGGTCCCGCCTTTGGCAGTTTCTTAATAGCTTCTTCAATACTAAAATAACGAGTACCTACTCCGTGAGGAGCAGCCATATCCAGCAGCAGCTGCTGAGTCTTATCTCCACAAACCTTGTCGTCAACTACTACTATTAAATTAGCATTGACCTCCGAACACCAGGATACAGCAACCTGTCCGTGTATAAGCCTGTTATCAATTCTTGTCAATACAATTGGCATATTTTCATCTCCTTTTGGTATTTATCTACCGCAAAATTCATACCAACCAGTGTAACATATAAATATAATAAAAAAACAAATAAAAAAAGGTGCCTCAATTCAATATTAGACACCTTTAAACTGTAGTATTTCAATATTTACTCAACTTTTTATAACTTTAAATCACTTATTTTTAAATTAATTATATCATAAATATAGGCAATCTCTGATACAGGTATTTCTATTTTGTAAACATCGGCTATGACACTAAAAGATTCCTCAACATAATTTATAAACTGTCCATGACACTGTTTAAATTCATCCAGCCCTTTATATGACATTATGGGTTCCTTCATCACCAATCTTTCTATAAGACAGCTTATATGGATATACAAACTTATCTTTAAATCATTGGTGAAATACTTTTTTAGTCTTCGCTCAAGATCATTTATTATAATTTCAACCTGATCGATTATTTTGTTGGAATTTAATATAGTTATATTTTCTATAACATTTTGCAGTGAAAATAATTTTACTATAGCCTGATTAATCTTCTCTACATCTTCTTTACCTGCAATATTTTTTAGTGCCTTTTTAAGAGCACTGTAGCCTTTGCTGAGTATTAAATCTTCCAAAGACAAATACTGAATCTCTTGAATCCCTGGATTAATCGTCCCTATTATCAATTTTACTTCATATTCCTTAAATATTTTATCTTCGGTTCCATTTCCTTTAAGTTTATTATAGTCATAGGCAATTATTTCTATATTGTTATCCATGAGGCATTTGGCAAATAAATCCCTTATTTTTACCGCGACTCCTATTCCGGTCATACAAGTCACGATTATGGCATCTTTTTTGTTTCTGTTATATTTAATAAATTTATACCTATTATTATTTTCAGCTACAGATTCCGATACAACTTTTTCTAATTCTTCTCCTCTTATTATCTTGTTGCCTACTCCTATGGCCAATTGAGTAGTAATATTGTTCACAATCCCTATATCTCCATTTACAATATCCCCAATGGATCTGTATATTTCCTCCAAAGAACCCATATCCACCAATATAATAACCCCTGAAGACGTATTTATGCCCTTTAGATAACTGCATATTTTATGCATAATCTCTTGAATAGACATTTCTATAGGCATATCAAAAGCTTCAAAAATAAACTGCCTCAGAAGCCTGTTTGCAACGCTTGCAATACTGCTCGCTGTAGAATATCCGTGAGAAATAATTACAGCGGTAATATTTTCCCCGTTATTTTCTTGGTTAAATGTATTTATATATAATGTAAAATAAATTAATATTAATCTGTCGGTTTTCATATCAAGATTAACCTCAATAAGTCCTGTCATCTTTTTTGCAATTAAAAATTCCTTTGGGAAAACATCTTCTATAATATTCAAAGCAGCCTCAAAGTCATAGTTACCTTCGAGTTTTTTTGTAATACCATCATACATTATATTTATCAAATATGTAAAAACGATGGATGCATTGCCGTAATATCTGATTCCATATAAGTTCTCCATAATTTTCAAAATATTCTGTATAACCTTCTTAGTTTCATTATAAAAAACAGTGTCATTATAATTTTCTATATCTTCAAATATAATTTTATCTAAAACTTTATCTATGGTTGTCGTCATTTTTTTCTTGAAATTCCGTATATCGGTTTTATTATTCTTATAATCCCGAATAGAATCAAGCAGTACCTCTGTTTCTTTATTTATCGTGGAATCTTCAAATATATCATTGGGGGCATAATCTTTAGGTATATCTTTAGATACAAACATGCTGCTGAATATACTTCCTGTTAAAATAAAATCAACTTTGGTCTTAATTTCTGCAGGTAAATCGTATAAATGTATTTTCAATATCTTAACACTGTCCATTACATATGCACCATAAGCCGACGCACAACTGTATTTGATTGCATTCTTCAGTTTTCCTATATTTCCCGATATATTGATCTTTAATAAAACATCCATCACCTGTTTACTGACAACAATATCTATTCCGATATTTTTTGATTCTTCCTGATAAAAATTGTATATCATCTGCAATTTTTCCTGAACAGGCCTTCTGAACAAATCCGGTATGCTTACAACTAAAGGTATACGACGTAAAAATGTGTTAATAAGACTCAAAGACGGTTCTTCCGTCGTAGCAAAGATAAATCTAACCTTTGATGACCTCCAATTGTTAGACTCTCCTAATCTTCTGAATATTCCTTTATCAAGAAATAAAAAAAGTTTCTCCTGTCCTTCCGGAGTCAGCCTATGAACTTCATCTAAAAACAAATAACCTCCATTAGCTTCCTCCAACAACCCTATTTTATCCTTATCAGCACCTGTAAAAGCACCTTTCACAAAACCAAATAAATTTGCCGACAACAATTCCGGATTGTCTGCATATTCTGCACAATTAAATATGACATAAGGAGCATCTTCGGCTATTATTTTGTTATTCTTTGCATATTCATATATAACTTGTGCCATAAAACTTTTACCTGTACCGCTATTTCCTATAAGAAGCAGGGGAAGACCGTCAGGAGGATATGTAGCAGCCGACTTGCACATTTTGACCTGTTCTCTAAGACTTCCATGACTTCCTATTATCTTGTCAAAGGGATCGTATTTTTCAACTGCCGTTCCTCTTCCGATTTCCGCATGACCAACCGTTTTCTGCAATATAGAATTATTTTCATAGGCATCCCTGTCTATGAAATAAACAGGTCTCGTATTAATTTTTATTGCTTTGCCTTCCATATACAATTCATTCAGCAAATGACTTGCAACATTTCTTTTGATATTTAATTCTTTTGATATTTCGCTGGCAGTTACACCTCTCTTTTTGTTATTACACAAATCTAAAGACATAACTTTTAAAAAATTATATACTTTATCCTTGTTCCTTTTCATACTTATCTTATTCTCCTTCTTTGTTAAACATTAAATTTTATATTTTAACGTTTAGCTGCCACATAAAAGTATACTTAAAATATTTCTTATTATTTTGTTATTTAATCCATTATACCCTATTTAAGCCTTATATGCTATAAAGTAAAGTGACGATGTATTATAAAAAAATTTGTTGACATTTTTAAATAATGCTCGTATAATTTATTATTAATAATTGAATATGAAAAACTTCTTATCCAGAGAGGTGGAGGGACTGGCCCTATGAAACTTCGGCAGCGGATTCTTTTCATTAGAGAATGCTGTGCCAATTCCAGCAAGCTTTATAGCTTGGAAGATAAGAAGAGCGAATGTATCATCTTTTGATATAAACCTCTTCTTACTTTAAATTAAGAAGAGGTTTTTCATTTTCATAATATGTCAAAAGAAGGTGATGCTTAAAATGTCAGAAGAAATAAAACAAAGGATTTTAAAAGATGTAGAATCCAATAGTTCTAAGTATATTTCCATAAGTCACGAGATTCACGATCACCCTGAAATAGGAAATGAGGAAATCTTGGCCAGTAATCTATTAACACAGCTTTTAATATCAGAAGGTTTTTGCGTAGAAAAAAATGTAGCAGGTCATCCCACAGGATTTATTGCAAAAAAGGAATCTTCTCATTTATCGGGTCCTACCATTGGATTTTTAGCCGAATATGATGCACTTCCTAAATTAGGTCATGCTTGCGGCCATAACATCATAGGAGTCAGTAGTGCCGCGGCAGCAATTGCTTTAGGAAAAGTATTGGACGAAACGGGAGGAAAAGTTGTAGTTTTAGGCACTCCTGCCGAGGAAGGAGGAAATAACGGAAGTGCCAAAGGAAGTTTTGTAAAGCATAATCTATTGAAAGGAATCGATGCTTGTTTAATGGTTCATCCCGGAAATAAAACATATACTACAGGAAAATCTCTTGCGGTAAATCCCCTTGATTTTGAATTCATAGGAAAATCCGCTCATGCATCAGCAGCTCCCGAAAAGGGGATTAATGCCTTAGATGGAGTTATACTTTTATTTAATGGGATAAATGCTCTGCGTCAGCATGTAACAAGTGATGTAAGAATTCATGGAATAATTACCCATGGTGGAGATGCGCCTAATATTATACCTGAATATGCCAAAGCCCGCTTTTTCATAAGAGCAGATACAAAAATTAAATGCGACAAAGTCACTCAAAGAATAAAAGGCATTGCTAATGGTGCCGCTCTTGCTACCGGAGCAAAGGTAAATATTATTGAATTTCAAAATTCAGTTGATAATATTCTGCCTAATAAAAAATTTGACGATGTTTTTAAAGAAATCTGAGAATCCTTTGGTTTAGATATTCATTCGCCGGAAAATAAAGCCAGTGGATCCAGTGATGTTGGAAATATCAGTCACGTAGTGCCAACTATTCAGCCTTCAGTTAAAATAGGTCCTGACAATTTAGTAGGACATACAATAGAATTTAGGGAAGCCGCTCGTTCAAAGGATGGTGACAGAGCCCTCTTATTAGGAGCTAAAACATTGGCTTTAACAGGATTAAAATTAATTTTAAATAAAAAATTGTTGAAAGAAATTAAAGACGAGTTTGAATATCAATTAAAGAATGAAGCTAATGAATTTTAACAATTTAATTTTGTAACATATTTAAAATTGTAAGTTTCTTTTTTAATATAAATTAACTCCTCCAAATTTTTTGAAACTCATCTTACGGAAAATCCAAATTAGGATAAATGGAATTTTCATATAGTTAAAAAAATAATACGGATTTTAAAAAATCCGTATTATTTTTTAGTTTTGTAAATTTTATGATAATAATACTTCAACAAATAAATTGATTTTAGCTAAATATTCCCGTACTTAAATATCTCTCTCCATTATCCGGAGCAATAGCCAATACAGTTTTGCCTTTTCCTAATTTCTTTGCCCATTGTAGTGCTGCATAGACCGCTGCTCCCGATGAAATTCCTACAAGTATCCCTTCTTCCCTTGCCAGTTGTCTTGTAGTTTCAATGGCATCTTCATTAGATACCGTATTTATATCATCCAATAAATCAAGGTCCAGTATACTTGGAACAAAGTTAGCTCCTATTCCTTGTATTTTATGAGGACCTGCTTTTCCTTCAGACAATAAAGGTGAAGATTTTGGCTCTACGCCTACTATTTTCACATTACTGTTCTTCTCCTTTAGAACCTTCCCTACTCCTGTAACTGTGCCTCCTGTACCTATACCTGCAATAAATACATCTATGTTACTCCCCAGATCTTTGAGTATTTCTTGAGCTGTGGTTTCAATATGGGAAAGAGTATTATTTTCATTGCCAAACTGATAAGGTATATAATAATTTGAATTTTGCTTTGCAAGTTCTTCTGCTTTATCTACTGCTCCCTTCATCCCGTTTGAGCCAGGAGTTAAAACAACCTCTGCTCCAAAAGCTTTGAATAAATTTCTTCTTTCTATACTCATAGTTTCCGGCATAACAAGAATAACTTTATATCCCTTTGCAGCACCTACCATGGCAAGACCTACTCCCGTATTTCCGCTTGTTGGTTCCACTATTACATATCCTTTTTTTAACTTTCCCTCTTCTTCAGCTTTTTCAATCATATATAGTGCTGGCCTATCTTTAACACTTCCACCCGGATTAAAATATTCAAGTTTTACATATATATCCGCATAATCTTTCCCTACCAATTTGTTTAATTTGACGATAGGTGTGTTGCCTATTAGCTCTAATACATTTGTTGCAACTGTCATTTAAATCCCTCCAAATTAATATTTTAATACTAAATTTATGCCCTTTAAGCTTTTTTATAACCCATAGAAAAATCCTGTTTACCTTAATATAGATTTTTCGTAAAATGGGTTTTAAGAAAGGTTTCCTTAATATATTAATGTCTCAATGGAAGCCTTTCTTCATTCACAAAATATTATTATTTTATGAATTACTAAAAAGCATTAAATTTATTGAAACAAAAAAACTTCTGTCTCCGAAATAAACAATTTCAGAGGCAGAAGTTTTGCTTCCACGGTCCCACTCTGTTTAGATGAACAAACATCCATCTTTAAATCCGGCACTTTCATGCCTTATCTCTATAACGGAAGAATTCCGTAACAGTCTACTTTCCCTACGGTTTCGACTTAACACTCCCAAGAGCACTTTTGATATGTCCAACTATAGAGTTCTCTCACCGCCTGAACTCCTCTCTGTATATCTTTCATATCATACTTTCCTTGATCATAGCGTTTAAAATTTAATTCATACTAAATTACTATACATTCATAATAATTCATATTCAAAAAAAAGTCAATAGTTTATTTTAAAACTCTATAGCTATTTTTATGAAATATTTATTTCATAATCAATATCTCCGGCCATTATTCTTTCAATTCTCTCTCCTTCAGTAATTACCCTGTTCAATTTCTCATCAAAGGGGTACATTCCTCCATTTACAATTCTTGTAGTTAATTTCCCGCATGCAGCACTATTTCCTTTTAAATGAGGTGCATCAAGAATACCTATTTTAACCGCTTCTTCAAGAATAACAGGATCTGTTAGAGGATCTTTTGAACTGTTAGATAGACTCTTAATGGAATTTATTATTATGCTGCCGTCTTTTATAAGCTGAGCCTTCCTTCTCTGAACATCTATATCGTCAACCATATTTATATCTCCCAAGAATATATTTTTCAAAACTCCCCTAACTATCATACAGGATTCTATTATATCATCTGCTGTTGCCGCATGATGAGCTTCACAATATCCTACTACGTGGTATATATGAGGTTTTATAGCCATAGATAGATAAGCAGATGATGCCAACTGTCCTTTTGCCTGGTATAGATTAGTAGGAAAACTTGCGAGGCCGGCTCTCGCTTGACGGTAAACCCTAAAATTCTCGTCTTCTAAGTTTTCAATAAGCTCTATCATTGCTAACATCTTGGCTAAGTCCATCTTAGGAGATATTGATGCAGGAACGTTAAACATATATTGTGAAATATAATCTTTTACTCCCATTTTCTTTGCATTATAGGCTGCCAAATAAGCCGTAGCCACTCCTACAGCATCATGAGCATCTCTCAAACTCCAATGATGAGATTCGTTTGCCTCTACAGGTATATTTCTCTGGCCATGCCACTTCATAACTTTTTGATTTTCCCTTATTGCTTCTTTTATTTTTCTGGGTCCTCTTTTATCTAACTCACTGTACCAGAACAAGGGGACAGCACACCAGGCATTATGAATAGTTTCCTGAAGCATTTCACTGTACTTGATCAAATTTTTTGTTCCGCTATAACATCTCATCAGAGGATAATTCCCCTTCTGAGCTGCTTCATATAACTTCGAGAAATCTTCTTTTGTCCTTAGCGGAACTCCTCCTGCTCCATCTAACCTCGAATCCATTTTGTCCTGGTCAAAAAAGTATTCCTGAGCATTTTGGTCCGGAGCAATGGATATTACATCCAGAACCTTTGAATCCGATATTTTATCAATAGCTCTGACAGTTTCCTCAACCGATGAAAGTCCTATATGATGTCTTAGTACAGGATATGGATATTTCCAATTAATCCTTGATATTAAATCTCTGGGATACGTTTCCTCCACTCTTAATTTTTTATTTCTCAAAATGGATATTACTTCGTCTACGTCTTCACCTCCATAAAATACTTTCTTAAATATACCACTTTTTTCGGCTACCTTCCCTGTCGGTTCCGTTCCCCCAAAGAGCCATATCTTATCTTTCAAATCTGATTTCTCCAATTTCTCTTTTAACTCATTTAGAATAGCTTCCAAAGGCTCCGGACTTAATCTATAGCTTAACCCTATTACATCCGGATCGGAACATTTTACATTTTCAATCACATCATCAATAGGTAAAGATATTCCCATAAAATCTACTTCATATCCTTCCCTCTCCGCTAAAGCAGAAAAGTTCATTACACCGGCTACATGCACACAATTTCCTATTGTACAAAGAGACATTTTTTTCATTAGGCAACCACTCCTTCTTTATTATCTAATAATTTTCCCGTTCTGGCCAAATGGTGTATTTGAAATTTATCCAGTCCTTCCAATCCCAATTTTTTAACTGTTCTTCCCTCTTCCCAGAAATTTTTTCCGGTAATTATTTCTGAAAGAACTATAATTGAATCTATTGCCGGAGTCTCTATATCTAATTGCTTTGCTAAAGATGACATGGGAACAAGACTACAAGGAACATCTTCGTAAATATATCTGATATTAAGACCTTTAGGAGATTTAAGCCCTTTATAGGCCGGATTATTTTGAACAGCATCATATAAGGTATCTCCTTTTGAGCCATAAGTTTCATATAGCCAGTCTTTTGCAGACATAGTATCTATGTTTAACTTATCAGCTATTTCCATTCTCTCTTTATCCATCCGTTCAATAAACCTTCCTACAGATGGAGTTATTCCTTCAGTATAATAATCAAACGTTATGCCTCTTTCTATATGACCGCTATTTAATAAAGTAGGTGCCGGATGAAATATGGCTCCAAAATTATTTAAGCTTGTTTCCATTACATCCTTGGCAGGTATGAATTGAGAAAATATGGGTGAAATTTTTGAAATTACTTCTTCGGTTCTGCTCGCAGGTATGGCTGATAAAGATACCTCTTTTTTGCTTTTGAATATATGAACTTCATTGTTTCCGGTTATCCTGCATGCATATATAAGGGATTGAGCTTCTGCTACGACTACATCTTGAGCAGTGCATTCGGAATTTCTGATATTTTCATATACTTCTAATGCTCCCCCTGTTCTTCCCGGATTCAATATTATAATCTGTTCATCCTCTAAGTAAGGTGCTATGTTTTGAGAAATAAATTTGTGACCTACAGCAGGAACCGTAACCATAATTATATCCGTATTCTCTATAGCTTCCCTTATATTATCAGTAACTTTGTTTAACCGTCCGCAACCTTCTATCTCACCGGTTAAATGTATAATTGGATTCTTGATTAATGACATTATATTTTCTTCAGTTCTATTATATAAATTTACCTCATATCCTTTCATAGCAATATATCCGGCTATTGCTATGCCCCCATTTCCTGCTCCTAACACTGAATATCGTATTTTTTTATTCATGCAATTTCCTCCTTTAAATTTATTTTCTGTCATAATCTAAACCGGTATTTACTTATAAAGGGCTCTTATTAAAAAGTCGTATATTGAGGAAACCTTTCTTGGAAATCCATTTTATGAAAAGTTCACATTAAGGTAATTTAAGATTTTCCTATGGGTTGTAAAACATGAGGGAAAATTAAAAGACTATGGAAGCATAGTCTTTATATAAGAATTACTTCCCCTTTAGTGCTTACGAGGTTAGCTGTCGGATTCGGGCAAAAGGGCTTGCCCTACCATATGGATTCACCCCATTTAATTGGTTCCCCCGCTTCTCTGAATTTCAGAATTAAGCAAATATTAAATTTATTGTTAAAATGTTAACTAATGCCCTATAAAATTTATTATTTTAATAAAAATAATAATCAATATCATTAAAATCATTTGGAAAAAATTGAAAAATATTTAAGTTAAAAAAAATAATATCACAAATTAGTAATACTTAAATTATTAAAATTAGAAAATTTACAAGATATAATATAAGGTATAAATATATAAGAAAAGTCTTTAAATAAATAGCAGTAAAAGTTAACAAATTTATCTTATTAGATATATTATATACTAAATTAATTAATTTTGCAATTATTTTATTAAAAAAATTACCAAATTTTTCGAACTATTTACTTACAGTATTTATACAATTTATTATTTGGACTGCCGCTTCGAAATCAGGAAATTTTCAACAAAAAATTAATAGATTTTTAAACAAGTGGAGTGATATAATGATAGATGAAAAATATTGTAAAGTAAAAGTCAAAAAAATTTATTGAAAATGTTACGAAAACCTTTTCAATAAAATATAAATCAGGGGGTACTTATGAAAAAAGATGATGCTCAATATAAATCCTATTTAAAAGTTTTACGGGAAGAATTAGTGCCGGCTATGGGCTGCACAGAACCGATTTCCATCGCCTATGCAGCCGCAAAGGCAATGGAACTTTTGGGAAAACTACCCGAACAATGTAGAATAGAAGTCAGCGGAAACATAATCAAAAATGTAAAAAGTGTTGTTGTCCCAAATACTAACGGTTTAAAGGGAATCGAAGCTTCTGTTGCCGCGGGAATAATAGCAGGGGATGCGTCTAAGAAATTAGAGGTACTATCCAATATTACAAAAGAAATGAAACCCAAAATCCGCGAATATCTCTTAAGTCACCCTATTGCCGTAGTGCCAGCAGATAACGATATGATTTTTTATATTGATATTATATTGCAAAATAGCGACCAATGGAGTGAAGTCATTATTGAAGGATATCATACTAATATTACTCAAATGAAATTAAATGGAAAAGTACTATTTCAAGCTGAAAGAACAGAAAATCCCGATAATAATTTTTCTAATCAAGGGCTTTTAAACATAAAAGATATCGTTGAATTTGCTAATATTGCCGATATTGAAGATTTCAGAGAACCTATAGGCCGACAAATTGCTTATAACAGTACTATTTCTGAAGAAGGACTGAAACATAATTGGGGAGCTAATGTCGGAAAAACAATATTAAAAACCTACGGTACAAATATTGCCATGAGAGCAAAAGCTGCCGCTGCGGCAGGATCCGATGCTCGTATGGGGGGTTGCGAAAAACCGGTAATTATCGTGTCTGGGAGCGGAAATCAAGGGATAACGGCAGTTCTTCCGGTAATAGAATATGCAAAAGAGCTTAATGTATCAGAGGATAAATTATATCGTGCTGTGGCACTTTCCGACTTAGTTACAATTTATCAGAAAACGGGTATAGGAAGACTGTCTGCTTTTTGCGGAGCTGTCTGTGCAGGGTGCGGTTCAGGTGCAGGAATCGCATATCTTCATGGAGGAGGCTATAAAGAAATAGCTCATACTATTGTTAATGCCTTGGCTATCGTATCAGGAATCGTATGTGACGGGGCAAAGCCGTCATGTGCTGCTAAGATTGCTGCATCTGTAGATGCAGGGATATTGGGCTACGAAATGTATAAAAACGGTCAGCAATTTCGAAGCGGAGACGGAATCGTTACAAAAGGAGTAGACAATACAATTTCCAATGTGGGGCGAATGGCCAGAGAAGGCATGAAAAGCACCGATAAAGAAATTTTAAAAATCATGACGGGACATTAATAAACTAAGAAAACCTTTTTTTAAACCCATTTTAGGTCAACTATAAATCAAGGTAAACGGATAATACCAGTCAATTTCTAATTTACAGAAAAAAGGGAGCATCTCTAACCACTTATTCGGCAGTTCTGCGACACTCCCTTTCTTTTTTATTTTATACTATTATACTAATACCTTTCTTTGATTCTTCACAGCCTCGGCACCTTTTTCCAGAGCTTCTTTATTTAATGGAATAAACTTAGCCTTTCTTTCTCCAAATACTTTTGTGAAAGCCTTTAAAACAGATTCTATCTTTACTACATTTGTTATTTCCAAGTAAGCACCCAGCATAACCATATTTGAAACTTTATCATTCCCCAGACTGTTGGCAATTTCGTTTGCCGGAATATAATATACGTCTATGTCATTTCTTGATGATTTCCTGTCAATAAGGGATGAATCTATAAATAATTTTCCATTTGGCAATACATCCTTTTCAAATTTATCTAAGGATGGTTTATTCATTATTATTGCCGAATCAGATTCTACTACTAACGGTGAGCCTATGGCTTCGCCGCTTATTATTACACTACAGTTTGCCGTGCCTCCACGCATTTCAGGTCCATAAGAAGGAAGCCAGGAAACATTATAATTTTCTATCATACCCGCATAAGTTAAAAGCTGACCGATTGCCATTACTCCCTGTCCGCCAAATCCCGCTACAACCAATCTTTCTTCCATTATTTTTCCACCTCCTCTGGAGTTCTAAAGTTGCCTAAAGGATAATAAGGTATCATATTATCTTCAAGCCATTTCATTGCATCCGCAGGAGAATACCCCCAGTTAGTAGGACAGGTAGAAAGAACCTCTACAATTCCAAACCCTTTTCTGTCTATTTGAGTCTGGAAACATTTCTTTATGGCTTTTTTCGCATTTCTTATATGTGCAGGACTATTAACGGCCACTCTTTCTACAAACTGCGCTCCATGTATTGTCGCAAGCATCTCCGCTATCCTTATTGGTCTTCCGCAAAGGGCTTCGTCTCTTCCATAAGGTGCCGTAGTCGCTTTTTGGCCGACCAATGTAGTAGGAGCCATTTGTCCTCCTGTCATTCCATAAATGGCATTATTAATAAATATAGTTGAAATTTTCTCCCCTCTATGAGCAGCATGAACTATCTCTGCTGTTCCTATAGATGCCAAATCCCCGTCACCCTGATAAGTGAATACAAATTTATCCGGTTGAATTCTTTTTATTCCAGTAGCTACAGCAGGTGCTCTTCCATGAGCCGCTTCTTGCATATCACAGTTAAAATAGTTATATGCCAATACAGAACAACCTACCGGTGCCACTCCTATGGCATTATCCAATACTCCCAGTTCTTCAAGACATTCGGCCACCAGCCTATGAACTATTCCATGGGTACATCCGGGACAGTAATGGGTTGGGACGTCAGTTAATCCTCTTGTTTTGCTAAATACTATTGCCATTACTTTTCACCTCCCATAATTTTTTTCACTTGATCTACCATTTCATTTGGTGTAGGCACCATTCCTCCAGTTCTTCCATAGAAATAAACAGGGAACTTTCCTTCTACTGCAATTTTTACGTCATCCAACATCTGTCCTGCATTCATCTCTATCGTTAATATACCTTTACATTTACTGTTAATCTTTTTAAATTCATCATAAGGATAGGGCCATAAGGTTATAGGCCTGATAAGCCCAACCTTAAATCCTTCTTTTTCAAGTTTTGCTATTGCTGTTTTGGCAATCCTTGAAGTTGTTCCATAAGCGGCAATTACTACGTCTGCATCCTCTATATTATATGACTCTACTTTTACTTCATTCTGTTTTATAATGGCATATTTTTTCTGAATTTCATTGTTATGTTTTTCCAATGCTTCGGCTGCCAGATACAGAGAATTAATAATATTAGGTTTTCTCTTACCTCCTGTACCTGTAGTTGTCCAATCCTTCTTTGGCAATTCTCTCTTTTTAGGAGTTTTAAACTCGACTGGTTCCATCATTTGTCCAATCATTCCATCACCCAGAACCATTACAGGATTTCTGTACTGATCTGCTATATCAAATCCTTCTATTACCAAATCAACTAATTCCTGAATATTTGAAGGGGCAAGAACCACCAATCTGTAGTCTCCATTTCCGCCTCCTCTTGTAGCCTGAAAATAATCGGTCTGAGAAGGTTGAATACTTCCAAGTCCCGGACCGCCTCTCATCATGTTCACTATTAAGCATGGAAGCTCAGCTCCCGCAATATATGAAATCCCTTCCTGTTTAAGAGAAATCCCCGGACTTGAAGATGAGGTCATAACCCTTGCTCCGGATCCTGCGGCCCCATAAACCATATTAATTGCAGCTATCTCGCTTTCTGCTTGTAAAAACACTCCTCCTACTTTAGGTAATTCTCTTGACATATATTCAGGTAACTCACTTTGAGGCGTTATAGGATATCCGAAAAAATACTTACAATTGGCTTTGATAGCTGCAGCGCCAACAGCTTCATTTCCTTTCATGAGAACTTTCGCCATAATTAACCCTCCTTAAATTATTATTCTGTAAATCGTTCTACTGTAATAACAACATCAGGACATATTGTCGCGCAATTTGCACAACCTATACACTTGTCCATTTCTTTCACTGTTGCTGGGTGATAACCCTTCGAGTTAATTTTTTCCTTATCAAGTAATACGATTTTCATCGGACAGACGGTCGTACAAAGCCCGCAACCTTTGCAAATGTTTTCCTTGAATGTCACTTTCCCTTTAACTTTTGCCATTTTGACCCCTCCTTTAATTTAAACCATCCATTCTTCCCTCATATATAAATCCATAGGGAATATTTCACCCTTCATATCTTTAGGTAAAAGGGCTGCAACATTTTTAATTACTGATATATATTTAATTGGTATATCCAATTTTTCCGATACCTCTAAGGCTACTTTTTGACCCCTAAGTAAATCATCAACAGTTGTACTTTTAAGCATATGGGTATTATTGACTAAGGCTGTAACCTTTATCCTTGCCATATTTTCTATTCTTTTTAAATATTCTATAGCCTTATCGGCGGTACTCGTTTCCTGTCTGTTGGCATTAAGTATATAAAACATATCATATTTCCCATTTACAAAAAACTCCTCATATCTTCCCAGAACTCTTGCTCCTGCCGGATCTCCTCCTAAATCCAAAACTACATCGTAGCTTTCATCCTCAAGGGGAGCATATACCTCCCCTGATATGGCGGGAACATCCACAGCAGGGGCGTTTATTGAACTCGAAATCACCTTTATGCCCATATTCTCTAAAAGCGAAGATTTTTCTCTGCTTCTAAAATATAAATTGATTACATCTAAGTCAACTAATGCGACTTTTCTCTTTATTTTAGCAAGTTCTACCGCATAGTTAACACTGAATTCCGTCTTTCCGCTACCATAATGACCTGTAACTATTCTTATCCTTTTATCATCTAACATAACAGATCAGCTCCTACTTATATACTTTTGGCATTTCTTCTCCCCTCAACACTCTTAGTCCGCCTAAAGCCAAGGCATCTAATTCATCTTCTCCCGGATATACATATACTTTGCTTATAAATTTAACTCTCTCCTCTATCAAAGCAGTAAAATCACTATCATGAGCAATTCCTCCGGTAAGTAATATTCCGTCAACTTCTCCTTTCAAAACTGCCGCACATGCTCCTATATCCTTCGCGACTTGATACGCCATAGCGTTATATATCAGCTCGGCCTTCTTATCTCCTTTTTCAATCATTTTTTTCACTTCTCTTACATCCTGGGTTCCTAAATATGATACAATTCCGCCTTTGCCTTTAATCATTTTCTTCATATCACTGTGGCTGTATTTTCCCGAATAACAAAGTTTAACCAGGTCTCCTACAGGAAGTCCTCCCGATCTTTCAGGTGAAAAAGCCCCGTCTCCATAAAGAGCATTGAATACATCTATTATTTTACCATTTTTATGAGCGCCTACCGATATTCCCCCACCTAAATGAGCTATAATTAAATTTGCCTCTTCATACTTTTTACCGTTTTCTTTAGCCCATTTACGTGCAATAGCTTTGTGATTTAAAGCATGAACTATACTTCTCCTCTTAATTTCCGCCAATCCGGATATCCTTGCTATATCCTCCATTTCATCCACTGTTACCGGGTCTACGACATAGGAAGGCACTCCTATCTCCGTTCCTATTTCCTTTGCAATTATTCCTCCCAGATTAGAAGCATGGTCTCCCTGAACTCCCACTTTTAAGTCTTCAATCATAGCTTCGTTTATTTCATAAGTCCCGCCTTCAACAGGTTTTAACATTCCACCTCTTCCTACAATGCAATTCAAAGATTTCAAAGGTATGTTGTTCTTCTTTAAAGTTTCAACTATTATATCCCTTCTGAAAGCATATTGATCGTAAGTTCTTTCATATTTTGAAATTTCCTCTGTTGAATGTCTTAAAACTTCCTCAAATAACAATTTTTCATCTTGAAAAACCCCAATTTTAGTAGATGTAGAACCGGGATTAATAACTAAAATTTTAAATTCTTTTTTCATTTTTAAACTCCCTTCTGACATTTTTATACCATAAGAGCTGACAATACTATTGAATTTAACTTTGTTTCCGCAGTATCAGTTCTTGAAGTTAACACTATAGGTGATTTTGCTCCGACTATAACAGCAGCATTTTGTGCTTTAGCCAAGAACGTTAAAGTTTTATACATTATATTTCCGGCTTCAATATTAGGCATCAAAAATATGTCCACATCTCCCGAAACCGGATTATCCACTCCCTTATGAATTGCAGCCTCTTTTGATATAGCATTATCAAGAGCCAGAGGGCCAATAACTGTACAATCCTTTATCTCTCCTCTTTTATTCATATCTTCCAATTCCTTAGCATCAATCGTTGATTCCATTTTTTTATAAACTTTCTCTTTAGCACATACTACCGCAACCTTTGGATTTTTAATATCCAAACTGTGAGCAAATTCTACTGCATTCTCCAGTATTTTTTTCTTATATTCTAAATTCGGAGCAATATTCATTGCGGCATCTGTTAAAATAAACAGCTTAGGGTAAGTGGGAACGCAAAATACTCCTACATGGCTTATAACCTTATCTGTTCTCAAACCAATTTCCTTGTCCAAAACTTGTTTCATAATAATAGAAGTATCCACAAGCCCTTTCATCAATATGTCAGCTTTTTGAGAGCTCACAATGGATACTGCTTTCCTACATGCTTCTATGCTTTCCCCTTCATCGATAATCTCAATACCATCTAAATTCAATTTTACTTTCTTTGCTACATCTTTAATTTTTTCTGCATTTCCTATTAGGATAGGTTTTACTATATTTTGATCATAAGCTTCTTTTACAGCACTTAATACATCAAAATCTTCCGCAACAGCAACTGCAATTTTTTTTGCACCATTTCTTTTAGCTAAATCCAATAATTCCTTAAAACTTTTTGCCATTAAAAATCCACCTCGTCTTCGTATATTTTCTCTTTTTCAATCCCTTTAAGTACTCTCAGTACCCCTTGGTTTAATGCTCTCATTTCATCCTCTCCGGGATAAACAACTACTTCCCCTATAAATTTTACCATGCTTGTTATTATTTCAACTAAAAATTTCGAATATGCAAACCCACCGGTCAATATAATACTATCAACCTTTCCGTTTAAAACTGTAGCCATTGCACCAATTTCTTTTCCTACCTGATATGCCAAGGCACTATATACAAGCTCTGCTTTTTTGTCACCTTTCTTTATCATCTCTTCAACTTTTTTACCATCATTGGTATTTAAATAACTTACCAAACCACCTTTTCCTTTAATCTTTAGCTTCATTTCTTTAAGTGTATATTTCTTAGAATAACACATATCAACTAAGTCTCCGACAGGAAGACCTCCTGTTCTTTCGGAAGAAAAAGGCCCCATCTCACTGGCATTATTTGCATCAACTATCTTCCCATGCTTAAAAGGAGCGACAGATATTCCTCCGCCCATATGTGCTACCACAAAATTCACATCTTCTATCTTCTTTCCTATTTCATCGGCTCGTCTGTAAGAAACCATTTTTATATTTAAAGCATGAACCAACGATATTCTTTCTATTTCCGCCAATCCGGATATTCTTGCTATATCCTCAAATTCATCTACGGCAACAGGGTCTGCGATATATGATTTTATGCCTTCCTTATCGCCTATTCCTTTTGCCAACATTCCACCTAAATTAGATGCATGTTCTCCCCGAATTCCTATTTTTAAATCATCTATCATCTTCTCCGTAACTAAATAGGTGCCTCCTGGCATAGGCCTTAACAGACCTCCTCGTCCTACTACAGCCAACAGCATATTTGTATCTATTTTTTCCCTCCTTAGCCACTCATAAATCAATTTCAACCTATAGCTATATTGATCGGAAACTTTATCAAATTTTTCAATTTCCTCAATACTATGCTGAATTTTATATTCCTTTATATTTTCCTCCCCTTTAAATATAGCTACTTTTGTTGAAGTAGAACCCGGATTTATAGCGAGTATATATTCTCTCAATACGATATTCCCCCTTCTATTGTTTTAGATGAATTTGGATTTCCGATGGATTAATATTCACGATTTCCACGCCATTTATTTCATTTACCTTAACGGGAACCGTATGAGCTCCCTCTCCAAGGCCATCTAAGTCTATAAAAAGAGGCAAATCTTCTTTAGTCAACGGTTCTATAATTTTATCGGACCCTTTTACCGTTACAGCTATATGAGAAGGCGTAGTTGCATTATTATCGATAGACAATCCTCCTCCCAAATTATTGACTAAAATTTCATCCAAATTATATTCCATGGTTTTTTCAATTATTTTGTGTATATCAATATCAGCAGATGGTTTTATGGACGGCTCTGCAAGTTCTATTCCTTCCGGAATTATAAGCTTTAATTCTACACTTTCTTTTTCTAAAAAAGTGCTGATATTCACAACTTCAGTTTTAATAGATTTAACAGCAGCAAGTTCATCCTCGTCTCCCATTATTTTTACAGTACTCGGAGATATTTTTATGTCTCCCATTTCATACCCTTGTGGAATATTCCCTTCAGTTTGAATTTCAATAGGAACAGTTTTTACCCTCTTGACAGGAATAAACACATCCACTACATTAGGTTCTTTTTCTAACCCATTTACCTCTTTTCCATCTACATCCACTAACTTTATGGGAACTGTCACATTTAGATCTTTAGTACTCTCAGATACATCCACATAAGCAATTACCTCTGAAACACGGTTCACCAAAGTTTTCGGACCTTTTATAAAAACAGACTGGGGCTTTATTTCCTTATCAGCCAAAATATATCCTGACGCCACCTTCCCGGTAGTTTCAACTGTAACAGGTCTTTCACGATTTACAATATTATCAAAATCGAACAATACTTCCTTAGGACTATAGTCCACCAGTTCCACTTTGCTCGGAACGTCAACATCTATGGAGACTCTCTTTTCACCTGCAGAATACCCGCTTAAATCTACTTTTGCAGTTATATCTTTATCCGTAATAGCCAATATATCATTTCTCCTGCCGGCAATTTTCACATTCACCTTTATTTCCTCAGGAGATGTAACTACTATTCCAGATTTTTTTAACTGCTCGGTTTGAGAATAAACAACATTTATATTTCTATATTCCTTTGTAATTCTCGGATTTACATCATTCATTACATAGCTCCAAAAAACAATAGCAATGAGTAAAGCAAAGATTTTGATAGTGAGGTTATTGTTCTTTTCCTTGCTCATCTTTATGCCTCCACTTCAACAAGAAAATTTGTTTCTGATCCTTATATTTATACATATCCATAAGTATTTGTTTTAATGTTTTTACGTCCAAATACCTTGATAAGCTTCCATTTTCCGCAACAGAAATCGCTCCTGTTTCTTCCGAAACCACGATTGCAATACAATCGGATCTTTCTGAAATACCTAATGCAGCTCTATGCCTCGTCCCCAATTCTTTACTCAGCGATGCATTCTCAGTCAAAGGCAAAAAACATCCTGCCGCTTTGACTGTATCTTCTTTTATAACTACCGCGCCATCATGAAGGGGAGTATTAGGAATAAAAATATTTATAAGAAGACCACTGGAAACTTTTCCTTCTATCTTGGTCCCAGTTTCTACCACTTCATTTAAACCGGTCTCCCTTTCCATCACTATTAAGGCTCCTATTTTTTGCCTTGCAAGAGAAGCAACTGCATCTACTATTTCATCCATTATTTTATTTAAACTTTCATCCTCTATTTCAACAAAAGATTTAGTAAAAAATCTGCTCCTGCCAATGTATTCCAATCCTCTTCTGAGTTCAGGCTGAAACACAATAAGAATAGCTATAACTCCAACAGTCATAGTTTTATCTAATATCCAGTAAACTGTATACAGCTCCAGCCACTCACTAACTTTTGTCGCAATAAAAAGCACTAAAATTCCCTTTATAAGCTGTTCTGCTCTGGTTTCCCTTATTAACATGAAAAGTTTATAAAAGGCAAAGGCTACTATTAAAATATCGATAATATCTCTGATTCTAATATTCATAAAGAGCTCTTTCATGTATTGCAATAGGTTCCCACCTCTTTATTCCATCTTGATTAAATATTATTACAATCTATAATCTATTATATAACAAATAAATGTTAATTTAAATAAATTTTAATAGGAATATTATATTGATATCAAAATTTAATATTAAGATTAAAAAATGTTAATAATTTTCTGTTATTTAATCATTTTATCCATTGTATCTTTGTATGAGTCCTCTATCCTTGTATATTCCTTTGTAGTCAAAAGTCCCTGTTCTTCCTTATTATCTAAAAATTCCTTTACCGGAATTATCTCATATTTTAATTTATTTCCATCTTTATATTTACGCACCCATGTAGGAATATATGTAATATTTTTAATAATGGTTTCGTTTCTTTCATAATTTTTTTCTACTTGAATTTGTACCATTACACCATCTTCCGTATACTTATTATCAACTGTTTCCAATCTCTGATTCGACAAAAAATTTCCCAGGGAATATATAATAAAATTATTTTTTCCATCCTTCTTAATAATCTGTGATTCCTGAACTACATGGGGATGGCTCCCAAATACTATATTTGCTCCCCATTTAACCATTTTTTCTCCCAAGGAAATCTGATTTTCATTGGGATTACGTTGATATTCATTTCCCCAATGAATAAACACAACTATTAAGTCCGCTTTTTGTTTTTTAGCTTCTTCTATATCCGATCTGATTTTTTCTTCGTCAATAAGATTTATCATATAACCCAATTCATCTGAAGTCAAGGTTTGTTCCATTCCATTACATCCATATGTATAAGAAAGAAGAGCTATATTTATATTATTTACATTTTCTATAAGTACAGAATGATTAGGCGTTTTATATGTCCCGAAATTTTTAAGTCCATACTTTTCAATATTATCTATAGTAGAAATTATTCCATTTTTCCCCTGATCCAAACTATGATTATTGGCCGTTGAAAGAACATCGAATTCGGCATACTTCAATGCCTCGATTACTTCTTCGGGAGAATTGAAATTTGGATAACCTTTATATCCATATTGTTTTCCTGCTGTAACCGTTTCAAGATTTGCTATGGATAGATCCGAGGAAGAAATATAAGGCTTGACCCATTTAAATGTATCTTTAAAATCATAAGTATCATTTCCCTCATTGTAAGCAGCTCTTATTTGAGGTTCATGAAACATTATATCGCCGGCTGCAAGAATAGTAGCTTCTTTAGGTTCAGGATAAACTTCTTCTTGTTGAACTGCAGTTAATTCTTCCGATTTGTCTTCATATATTGAGCTTGTCTCCATTTTTTCCTGCTGGAGGCGATAAACTGTATATACTCCACAAAAAACGGCAGCAATTAAACAAACAAATATAATAAATCTGTTTCTCCACTTTTTCATCTTACTCCCCCTTTATATAAACATTCTATACATTTCTGTACAATTCTTCAATCCATTTATTTTTCTCTTTTTATACCAATAATTTTGGATCTTGAGTCAAAAAGATATCTGCTCAATTTTCTCTCGTTTAACCACCATAAATATACTACATAGGGAACAAATATTAAAGTGACTTGAGGTATATCTGCCATAAGAATAAAATCAAATATTCCATGAAAAATCATAGGCATATAAAGTGATCTTCTCATGTTCTTCCTCTTGATTCTTTCATCATCGCTAAATTTCGCTAAGGAAAGATAGTACCCCATAGTGATTCCAAATACACCATGAGCAGGAACTGAAAAAATTCCTCTGTATAAACCTATATAATGATTATTGGTAAATCTATATGCCACATATATAATATTTTCAACTGTAGCAAATCCCATGGCAGAAAATACCGCATATACTATTCCGTCTAATTTTTCATCAAAATATTTAGTCTTGTAAGGAAGTTTCAGCACTACAAGTCTTTTAAAGTATTCTTCGGTAAATCCCGCTATTATAAATGCAGTAAAAAGATTGCTTAATATACCGGGAAAAATATTTATGAAATTCAGCATTTCTTCTACTATAATGGAAGGAATAACGGAAAAGGCCCCCAGTAAATAAGTTGCCATCAATATTTTTAAAGGTTCTCTGTCGTATCTGTCACTTAAATATATCCCGAATATTATAACAAACGCAGGAATAATCGCTATTACAAAAAGTCTTATGCTCAATTAATCGTCCTCCTTTATTTTTTCTCATATATAGTATCTCAATATAGTATTTCAAAAAAAACAAAAAATATAAAAAGGCTTCCATTGAAATACAAATAAATTAAGGAAGCCTTCTTTGAAACCCATTTAAAGTCAAGTTATATTAAAATAAATATAGCTTTTCTCTGGGTTATAAAATACTATATCATTGTGAATAAATTAGAATGGTTTTATCGTTCCTTTACCTATTAACACTAATGATATAACTGCTAATATCACTAATATTCCGCATATAACTTTTTCATAATTATTTTCAAATGTTATTTGATTTCTCTTCTTTCTATTTCTATAATATACTATTGTTCCAGGAGCATAAAGTACAGAGGTTATTAACAGGTAATCCATTCCTCCGGCATAAATAAGCCAAATTGCATATATCGTTGCTATTAAGGCTACTATAGTAACTCCTGCATGATTCTTTGATTTGGATTTTTCAAACGCCTCCCCTGTTATGCATATCTTTAACAAATAAAGAGCACTTAAAAGGTAAGGAACTAAAATCATACTTGTAGATAATGCATAGAATATCTGATAGGTGCTTGCATTAAAGAAAGTAATTATCAGGAACATTTCTATAACGCCATTTGTTAAGAATAATGCATTTGCAGGAGCATTCTTTTTATTTTCCTTTGCAAAAGCTTTGTCGAACATTCCATTGACACCTAGCACATAAGGCATTTCAGAAGCAATTATAGTCCATCCTAAGGTTGCTCCTACTAAAGAAATTATAACTCCCAAATTAATGAGAACAGCTCCCCATGTTCCTACTGCTTTCTCAAAAATAAATGCAAGAGAGGGATTTCCTAATTCCGCCAACTCAGCTCTTGGCATAATACCCATGCTCAATACTGAAATCAATACATAAATAATAAATATTCCCAAAAATCCTCCTACAGTTGCTTTTCCTATATCACTTGACTTTTTAGCTCTCCCTGAAATTGCAACTGCTCCTTCAATACCTATAAACGACCATACAGTAGTTACCATAGTCGCTTTTATTTGCTCTATGACAGGCATAGAGCCGTCTCCCCAGAAGTTCTGTTTGAATATTTCAAAATCAAAAGCCTTTACAAATATTACAGCAAGAATAAATATAAATATAGGTAAAATCTTTGAGAAGGTTACCACTATATTTACAGTAGCCGCTTCCTTTGTTCCCCTTAAGCAAAGATAATTAATAAACCATATAAAAGCTGAAGCACAAATAATAGATATTAAATTATTGCCTTCCCCAAATACAGGGAAAAAATATCCTATTGCTGCAAACAACAAAGTTGCATAGGACACATTACACAATAAGGCACTAACCCAATATCCCCAAGCAGAATTAAAACCTACATAACCTCCAAATCCTTTTTCCGCATAAGTATAAATTCCGCCTGTTAGTTCCGGTTTTCTTAAAGCCAATTCTTGAAAAGATAATGATAACGATATCATTCCGACTCCACAAATAGCCCATGCAATTAACACTGCCCCTTGGCTTGCCCCTTTTGCAGCAAAATCTCCGGACAAGCTAAATATTCCGGATCCAATTGTAGATCCCACAATTATAGCAATGAGCCGTCCCAAATTTAGTTGCTTGTTACCAATATTTTTTTGTTGAGAATCTTGAGATGATGACATTTTCATTCCTCCTTTAATTTTATTTCTGTAACTAATGACATAACTATTAATTATAACCTACTAATAAATTATATCATAAAATTATATATGCATAAATAGTACCAATTATCTTATAAAATTAAGAAATACTCCAGATACTGAAATATGCTTGTTTTAATAAAATTTAGCATAAAATAATAAGCCATCATATCAACAAAAATATTATATTTTTTTTGCATAAGCAAAATATTTTGCACTATTATAGTTAATCAAAAGGTGCTGTTGCAAAACAAATTTGAGATAACAAATTGTACAAAGCAACAGCCTGAAATATAAGAGAATGCGCCTTGAAACGGTTTTGAAAGCCCAATCAAAGCGCATCTTCTGTGTACTACTTTTCGGCGTAACTGTTTTGCAACAGCCTCTTTCGGTGAAAGTATTTCTTATTCCACATTTATCTTATTTAAAAGATCTTCTACATCTTGAATAGTACTCAAATTTAATGCCTTATTAACTAATTCTTCAGATTCCTTCTTGGAAGTCTTGCTTATTGTCCATCTTGCCTTGAGTATAGATGAAGAACTCATACTAAACTCGTCAAGCCCCATTCCTAACAGCAAAGGAATAAGTTTAGCATCTCCTGCAGCTTCTCCGCACATTCCTACCCATATTCCTGCTTTGTGTCCATTTTTAATGGTCATGTTTATAAGTCTGAGAACTGCCGGATGATATTGACTATATAGATAAGAAATATTTTGATTTCCTCTATCTACCGCTAAAGTATACTGTATCAAATCATTTGTCCCTATACTAAAGAAGTCTACTTCTTTTGCAAAGATATCAGACTGTATTGCCGTAGATGGAATTTCTACCATTATACCTACTTCTATGTCCTTTGCAAAGGGAATATTTTTTGACTCCAGCTCTTTTTTTACTTCTTCAAGAATTTTTTTTGCTTCTCTCAATTCCGCTATGTTAGATACCATCGGAAACATTATCTTTACATTTCCATAAATACTTGCTCTCAATATTGCTCTAAGTTGAGTTTTAAATATATCTTTTCTATCCAGACACAGTCTTATAGCTCTATATCCTAAAAATGGATTCATTTCTTTTGGAAGATTTAAATATGGAATTTCCTTATCTCCCCCTACATCTAAAGTACGAATAACCAAAGGTTTCCCTTGAAGTTTTTCTGCAACTACTTTATATGCCTTAAATTGTTCATCTTCTGTTGGAAGTTTATCGTTATCCATATAAAGGAATTCAGTTCTGTATAATCCTACTCCTTCACCGTCATTTTCTATAACCTTATCTATGTCCTTTGGTGTCCCAATATTTCCTGCAATTTCAACCTTTATTCCGTCCTTTGATAAGGTTGGTTTTCCTTTCATTTCTTTCAGTTTTAAAACAAATTCTTCATAAGATTTTTTCTTTTCCTTGTATTCTGCTATTTCTTTCTCAGTAGGATTAAGTATGACAACGCCCTTCTCGCCATCAATAATCAGCGTATCGCCATCTTTAACCTTTTTAGTAATATCCGAAACTCCAGCCACAGCCGGTATTTCAAGAGTCCTTGCCATAATAGCCGTATGAGAAGTTCTGCCTCCCTGTTCAGTCACAAACCCTAATACTTTATCTCTTCTCATCTGTGCCGTATCCGAAGGAGTCAAATCTACACATACTATTATACATTCTTCTTTAAGTTCGGATAAATCTACACTTTTAATATTAAGAAGTTTAAAAAGTAATCTCTTTGAAACGTCTTTTAAGTCTAATATTCTTTCCTTTATATATTCATCTTCCATAGTTGCAAATAAGTTAGAATAATCTTCCACACTCTTATTTATTGCCCATTCTGCATTAACACTACTATTATTAATTTCTTTCTTAACCTGTCCAATAAATTCAGGGTCTTTCAAAATCATTAAATGAGCACTAAATATATCTGCTTCCTCTTTTCCAACAGTATTAAGAGTATGACTATATAAATCATCAATGTCTTTAACGCTTTCTTCTATGGCATTATCCAGTCTTAGAATTTCTTTTTCCGGATCATCCACATGTTTCTTAACAATTTTTATTTCCGGCTCTATCTTCAAAAACGCTTTTCCTATAGAAATACCGGTTGAAGTACCTATTCCCTTCATCAAGCTGCCTCCTATTCATTAAACTTGGTTTTTATTAAGTCCACCAGAGACTTTACAGCCTCTTTTTCGTCTTTCCCTTCAGCCTTTATTTCCAATGTATCCCCTTTTGTTGCTCCCATGCTTAGCACTCCCATTATACTCTTTGCATTAAATTCCTTTCCATCCAGCATAACTTTAACATCAGATTCAAATTTTGAAGCTTCCTTTACAAATAAACTTGCAGGCCTTGCATGAAGTCCTGTTTCATTCAACAAAGTTGCTTTTTCAATATACATTTCACAGCCCCCTATAAATTATCAATATCTAATATTTTGTTCATAAAACTGAAATTTTATAACATATAAAAATATAATATCACATCAATTATTATATTTCAATATTCTTCCCAAATGAATTAAATCTCTTATTTATCATCCATTTTTGAATCAATATAAATATACCCAAAGAAATCAATATGTCTCCTATGCTTATCATTTTAGGAAAAAAATAAGGTTTAGAAATAGGTATTATATCACTTAAATAGTAAAGATTAGTGTTACTATTAGCAAAAGTATGAGTTAATAACTTATTTTCTTTGAGAATCCTTATTTGTTCCAAAAAATATGAACCATTCATTTCATTTATTGCAACGGGCATTTTCCCTTTATTAAAAATGATACATATAAAATTAAGAATTGTACCGGCAAAAATTATTTTCATTCCTAGCTCTTCAATATTAAGCCCGATACCTATGAGAAGAAGAATATAAGCTAATCCGCGTATGTATATAAAATTTTCATTAATAAATATTGATAAAAAATTTTCCTGTTTTGCAATCAGTATACTTGCAATATTAATAATAAAACTAAAAAAAATAAAACCACTTCCCCTTATACGAAAAAAACCTAAATTTTTAATCTTACCTTTTCTTAATTTCCCCACAATTAATGAAAGTCCCAGAGCTTCTATTATCATATAATTCACTCCCATGCCTATTTAAATTGTTTCTATTTTTTATTGCTTATTGGCTTATTTTATTATAACAAATCAGGCAAAGTTTTTCTCTTATTTATTCTCAGATAACTCATATTTTTTTATAACAATTTAATTTGATTTTTTAAATTTCAGTCAATAATTACATAATCAACCTTTATTAAAATAAATAGCTATAATATTCCTTGTATTTCATTAAATATTATGGTGAAAATAAAATACACAAACTCATTTAAGAGGTGAACTTAATGAAAAATATCGATTCCAATGCAAAAATTGCGATAGAACAGTTCAAAATTGAAATGAGCAGAGAATTAGGATTAGAAAATAGTATATTAAATATATCACATAAAGACAATTCAAATGAGCAAATAACAAAAAATCTTATAGAAAATGAAAAAATTTCAAATAAGAAACAGCCCCAATATTGAGGCTGTTTCTTCATGACCTTTTTTATTTTTCCGGAAAAATCTTATTCAACAATTTTATTAAAAAATAAAACACAATAAGTATAAAAAAAGTAGTAATCATTCCATATAAAAGCAACCTTAACCCTTCAGACATAATATCCATCCCCCTAAGAAAGAAGTGCTATTACTACACTTCCGGCTATTATAGAACCAATTTGTCCCGATACATTAGCGCCTACCGCTTGCATCAAAATAAAATTTGTAGGATCCGCTTCTTTAGCTAATCTCTGAATAACTCTTGCGGACATAGGAAAAGCAGAAATCCCTGCCGCCCCGACCATCGGATTGTATTTCTTCTTAACAAACAAATTTAAAAATTTGGCAAAAAGTACTCCTCCTGCTGTATCGAATACAAAAGCAAACAAACCTAATGCCATTATCATTCCCGTTCTAACATTTATGAAAGCGTCTGCAGTCATGGTAGAACCTATCGTGATTCCTAATAAAATAGTAACTAAATTTGCTAATTCGTTTTGAGCAGTTTGGGAAAGCCTTTCCACCACTCCACATTCTCTTATCAAATTTCCAAACATCAAAAGTCCTATTAAAGTTACGCTTATTGGTGCAATAATTCCCGCCACAATAGTTACACATATTGGAAATAATATTTTAACCGTCTTCGAAACCTTTACTTCTTTATATTCCATTCTTATTTTTCTTTCTTCCTTTGTAGTAAGAAGTTTTATAATTGCCGGCTGGATAATAGGAACCAATGACATATAAGAATAAGCCGCCACAGAAATAGGCCCTAAGAGATGCTTAGCAAATTTGCTGGCAACAAATATGGAAGTAGGTCCATCTGCCGCGCCTATTATTCCTATAGAGGCAGCTTCTTTAATATTAAATCCTAACATAAGTGCAAACAATATGGTCATGAATATTCCGAATTGAGCAGCGGCTCCAAAGAATAACATTGACGGCATTTGAAGAAGAGGAGTAAAATCAACCATTGCACCTACTGCAACAAACATCAAAGCCGGAAACAGTTCGGTGGTTATTCCTGCATTTTTAAGTATTCCAAGAACCCCTTCGTTACTTGCTATTCCTGCAATACCGGGAACCACGGGAATATTAGCTAAAATAGCGCCAAATCCTATAGGAAGAAGAAGCATCGGTTCATAGCCTTTTTTTATGGCAAGGAATATAAGTGTACCTCCGATAATAAACATTGCTATCTGCTTAATGGTCAGAGCTTCGATTCCTACTAATAATTGTTCCAAAATAATACCTCCTTTTGTAATTTTCATTTTTTAATGCATGAACCTTTTTATTTAAATAATAAAGACTTTCATCTAAATACAAAACGATTAAATAAAAGTCTTAAATTTATACCCTTTTATTTAATTAACCCCCCCATGATTAAAACATGACATTCCTGCTTTATTAATCTTATAAATCTGTATCTCTTAAACATAATTCAGATAGTTTTCGACCCGCCATCGTCTACCATTTATATATCATTTATTGCATTTTTTGTCTTTTCATGACACACTTGATTCGCATTTATATCTCCATCATGGATTGTTTTACATTTTGAACATTCTTCACTCTCTATATTTAGATTCTCTATCCTCTTGTTCTTATATGCATATATGGTATGTATTTTAAAATGTATATGTTTTTACCCTCCACCTTCCCATGCTGAAACTCAATATTTTTACTTATAAAATTATAGCTTGTACTACAAAGCCAATTTCATTATAAACTAAAAGAAAGCGTTTTTCAAGCATGAACTAATTTAATTTCCATCCCATTTTATAAAATTTATAAATTCAAAAATTCTCCGATACATATGGTTTCTGCACTGCCTTTCATGTATATATCATAATTATCATTTAAGCATACTTGAATTTTTCCTCCTTCCATATTAACTTCCACCTTCTTGTTTAACTTTCCAAGAATATTTCCTATAACTACGCTGGCACAGGAACCAGTTCCGCAGCCTAACGTTCTCCCTGCGCCTCTCTCCCATGTATATATATTTATATGACCTTTATCAATTATTTCTACAAAATTCACATTCGTTTTCTTGGGAAATATTTTGTTCAATTCTATTTT
>ENA-UOOI01000625-UOOI01000625.1-fermentation-metagenome-genome-assembly--contig:-NODE-625-length-43647-cov-9.515966_pt1 | contig 43647 bp, 40 predicted proteins | sample MGYA00245779_ERZ724027 | MGnify/ENA primary metagenome ERZ724027 (study PRJEB28704, sample SAMN03018318) | fermentation metagenome | biome: anthropogenic terrestrial biome; feature: soil; material...
CATGCCGTGTCACCGTTTTCGTACAGTTTTCGCTGTCGGTGCACCGGGAACGGGAAGGGCATTTTCACAGATATAACTCCGGCTTTTGTACTCCCGGTATTCTTCCCGGTTGGTTGTCGCGTAATGTAGAATCTGGTATTCCGGGCAGATCACGCAGTCATTAATATTCGTCGTACACATATTTCCGCCATTCCAGATTTCCCGCTTTAGTCATCAGTCTCTTGTACGCTGTCGGCAGCACCCGTCCGTCGTCAAATACCCGCGTTTTGTAGGCGGCGTCCGCCGCAGAGACGGAATCCCGTGCAGATGCTGGATCAGCACGATTTTGAACGGTGCCACCGGGTCCACACTCGGACGTCGGACGTCCGTTGTCCTCGCAATACAATTTTTCTACAAAATCATAAAGATGCTCAAAATCCACCGCGGCATCAATCCTTCGGAGCAGATGATCCGGCGGAACCAACTGGTCCGTATCGATGATTTTCTCTGCATTTCTGCACAGCTTTTCCTTTTCCAGCATCTTTCATCACCGCTTCTATTTTAACATCTTACAACGAAAAAGCCCAGCTTCCGCTGGACCCTTTTCGACAGGCTGGGCCGGGCGGCCTCAGCCTGCCGACGAACACGCGGACCGCCCGCGCAAGCCGGAAACCCCGCCGGAAAAGTCCGGAGAAGATTTTACCGCGCGGCGGATCCCTTTCCTGGTTTTCCGCCCTTGCTGTGACCGCCGCGGGCGAATCGGGTGCTTTGCAGCCGGCTGGCCTTCATTTTCTCCATTTCCATCGCACATACATCCGCACCAAATCATCCACCGTTTTGTCGTTCTTCTCCGCATATTCCATAAAAATTTTCCGCACCGCTGGAAAACCCGTGCCGAACGGATCTTTGATCTGCCGCAATCGCTTATCGAGTTTTTTGAGATCTTCCTGTGTCATGAACCCTATCCTTTCCTGAAAACAATATCATTTTCCTATTATACGACAGGATTCGACACGATATGGTGTAAAAAACCAATTTCGGGTAATTCCTGGAATCAATTTCCTGCCGTCCCGCTCTTGCATTTCCGCTTTCTCCTCTGTATTCTTATCGGGAGGCGGCCGAACAGCCGGACCGACAACCGCTCCCCCCGCAGCCGCCGGACGGGTTTTTCAAAGAATCGACGGTTCGCCGGGAAGGGATCCGGTTCGTCGGCGGAAAGGATGAAAACTGATTTTTCGGGGACAAGACTGAAACGTTCGTATCGGTGACGGAATATGCAAAGCTGCACGGCGTGACGGTGGGAAACATTTGCAGACGGCTGGGCAAACGCCAATTCAAAAGCGCCGTCAGGATCAACGGGCGCTGGAAACTGGATCCCAACGAGATCCCTTCCGGGGGATTCCGCGCGCATTACCGCACCGAGGAAGAGCGGAAGCGGGGAAAAGCGGAAGCCAATCAAAAATGGCTCGCGGAAAATCGGGAGAAAGCCAGGGCGAGCTGCCGCAACTATTTTCGGGAAAACCGGCAAAAGGTAAAGCGGAGCAACCGGCGGAACTACCTGAAACGGAAATACGCGAACGTGTCGGACGAAGATCTGGTCAGCGTTTCCGAATATTCGAAAATCCATCGTCTGTCCGGCGCGTCCATCCGCGGGCGGATCCTGCGGGGCACCGCCTACAGCGCCAAAAAAGTGAACGGGCGGTGGATGCTGAGCCGAAAGGAAATCTTCGACGGCACCCCCCGGCGTGTGACGAGGACCTGTCTGCAGTGCGGGAAAACCTTCCTCGGGTTTTCAAACTCGCTCTATTGCGAAGACTGCCGCGGAAGCAGGGATCGCAAAAACGCCGGGAATACAGAAGGCCGGCCCGTTTAGCATCCTCTTCTGGGCACCGCGCATTTACTCCATTTCCAGCCGGCGTACTGCCGCACCAGATCCAGCACCGTCGTTTCGTTTTTTTCGGCACATTTCAGAAAGATTTCCCGGATCGCCGGAAATCCCGCGCCGAACGGGTCCCGGATCCGTCTGATGTGCTTGTCCAGATTTTTGAGGTGATCCGCCGTCATGCCGCCACCCCCTTCTGTCATATTTATAATATTCTCCATTTGATATTATATTACAAAATTCGACAGATCGGGCGTAAAAATCAGAGGTTCCGGATAACCTACGGTGTACTTCGGGGATCAAAATCGGCCGGGCGGCGGCTTTTTCCGCCCCGCCGGCGGCAAACGCAGCGCCCGGGCGCCGCGTTTGCCCGTTTCGTTTCCGGATTTGACAGAAACCGCGGCGAGTGATAGGATAAGGAAAATCGAATACGCTGCGGGGGAACGAAAGCGGGGCCGCGGCCCGCGCGAGTAGTTGAGAAGGTTGAAACCTGACCCTTTGAACCTGTTAGTTAAAACTGACGTAGGGAAGCAAATCTCGACCGGAAAGATGCTTGCCGAAATCGGCGGGCATCTTTTTTATGTTCCGAACGAAAGGACGATGATCCATATGAAAAAAGTTCTGTCCATCGCCGGCTCGGACTGCAGCGGCGGCGCCGGAATCCAGGCCGACCTCAAGACCTTCGCGGCCCACGGCGTCTACGGCATGAGCGCGATCGTCTCCGTCGTCGCCGAAAACACCTCCCGCGTGATCGGCGTGCAGGACCTTCCGCCCGAAATGATCGAAAAACAGATCGACGCCGTCTTTGAGGACATCGGCGCGGACGCGGTGAAGGTGGGGATGCTTTCCCGGTCCGCCTGCATGGAGGCCGTGGCGCGCAAGCTCCGGGAATACAAACCCCTCAACGTCGTGGTCGACCCCGTCATGGTGGCGAAAAACGGCTGCCCGCTGATGCAGCCGGATTCGATGGAGACCCTGATCCGGGAGATCCTGCCGCTTTCGGACCTGCTGACGCCGAACATCCCGGAGGCGGAAAAAATCGCGGGCATGGAAATCCGCGACGCGGCGGACATGGAGAAAGCCGCGCGGCGGATCCGGCGGCTGGGGGCCAAAAGCGTTCTGGTCAAGGGCGGGCACGCCTCGGGCGACGCGCTGGACATCCTGTTCGACGGCGGGCGTTTTTACCGGTTCAGCACGGAACGCATCGACACCAAAAACACGCACGGGACCGGCTGCACCTACTCCTCCGCGATCGCCTCGAACCTCGCGCTGGGGCTCGGCCTGGAAGCGGCGGTCGGAAGGGCAAAGGACTACGTCACCACGGCGATCCGGCACGCGCTGCCCCTCGGAAAGGGCTGCGGGCCCACCCACCATTTTTACGACCTGTATCAAAACGGACTGCGGAAAGGAGACCGTTCCAATGGAACATAAGACACAGATGGAGGCGGCGCGAAACGGCGCCGTCACGAAGGAGATCGCCCGGGTGGCCGAAGACGAGGGTCTTCCGGCCGAAGAACTGCTGCCGCTGGTGGCCTCGGGAAAAGTCGCGATCCCGGCGAACGTCAACCACAAATCGCTGCATCCCTGCGGGATCGGCGCGGGGCTGCGCACGAAGATCAACGTCAACCTCGGCGTTTCGGCCGACTGCGCCGACTACCGGGAAGAGATGGAAAAGGTCCGGCTCGCGGAGAAATTCGGCGCGGAGGCGATCATGGACCTGAGCAACTACGGCAAGACGAGGAAGTTCCGGGAGGAGCTGATCGCTTCCTCCCCCGCGATGATCGGCACCGTTCCCGTCTACGACGCGATCGGGTACCTCGAGAAGGACTTAAAGGACATCACCGCGCAGGATTTCCTGCGGGTCGTGCGCTCCCACGCGGAGGAAGGCGTCGATTTTATGACGATCCACGCCGGCCTGAACCGCCGCGCCGCGGAAATCTTCCTGCGCGAAGGCCGGCAGATGAACATCGTCTCGCGCGGCGGCTCCCTGCTGTTCGCCTGGATGAAGATGACGGGCCATGAAAACCCGTTTTACGAGCATTACGACGAGCTGCTCGACATCCTGCGGGAATACGACGTGACCATCAGCCTGGGGGACGCGCTGCGCCCCGGCAGCATCGCGGATTCGACGGACGCCTCCCAGATCGCGGAGCTGACGGAAATCGGCGGCCTGACCAGGCGCGCCTGGGAGCGCGGCGTGCAGGTCCTGGTGGAAGGCCCGGGCCACATGGCGCTGGACGAGATCGCGGCGAATATGAAGCTGGAAAAGCGGCTGTGCCACGGCGCGCCGTTCTATGTGCTCGGCCCGCTCGTCACGGACGTCGCGCCCGGCTACGACCACATCACCTCGGCCATCGGCGGGGCCGTCGCGGCAGCGAACGGCGCGGATTTCCTGTGCTATGTGACGCCGGCCGAGCACCTGCGCCTGCCGGACCTCGCCGACGTCAAGGAGGGGATCGTCGCCGCCAAGATCGCGGCGCACGCGGCGGACATCGCCAAGGGGGTCAAAAACGCGCGCGCGGCCGATTTCCGGATCAGCGAGGCGCGGCGGAAGCTGAAGTGGCCCGAGATCTTCAAACTTTCTCTGGACGAGGAAAAGGCGCGGGCTTATTTCACGAGCAAGCCGCCGGTGGACCCGGAAAGCTGTTCCATGTGCGGCAAGATGTGCGCGGTGCGCACCATGAACCGGATCCTCTCCGGCCTGGACGTGGAGCTGAACGAAAGGAAGGGAGGAAGCAGACATGATCAGTAAGGAGGATCTCCAAAAGCAGATCATCCGGGCGGCCGAAACCGTCCGGCGGACAAACCCGATGGCGGGGTCCATCACGAATTCCGTCACCATCAATTTCGTGGCGAACGCGCAGCTCGCCGTCGGCGGGTCCGCCGCGATGGTCTATCTGCCCGACGAGGGCGAAGCGCTGGCGAAGGCCGGCGGCGCCGCCTACATCAACGTCGGGACCCTGCTGCCGGTCTACGAGCAGTCCCTGCCGCGCACCGCCAGGGCCCTGCACGAGGCGGGAAAGCCGTGGGTTCTGGACCCGGTCGCGATCGGGATCGGGGAGCTCAGGACCCGGCTGCTGCGGCAGTTCCGGGAATACCGGCCGAGCGTGATCCGCGGGAACGCTTCGGAGATCATCGCGCTCGCCGGGCTGTGGGGACTGGAGGGCGGAACGGACCGGTCCCAGGTCCGCGGCGTCGATTCCACGGATCCCGTCGCCGCCGCAAAGCCCGCGGCCGCCGCGCTCGCGAAGTGGACCGGCGGAGCCGTGGCCGTATCCGGTGAAACGGATCTGGTTACGGACGGTTCCGTCGCGGCCTTTTCCCGCGGCGGATCCCCTCTGATGGAGAAGATCACCGGATCGGGCTGCTCGCTGGGCGGCGTCGCCGCGATTTACGCAGCCGTCGCCCCGCCGTTCGTCGCGGCGCTGACCGCAACCGCGGTGTACAACCTGGCGGCGGCCCGCGCGGAGCGGAAGGCGGACGGACCCGCAAGTTTTCAGGTCGCGTTCCTCGACGAACTGTACCGGGCCTCCGCGGCCGACATCGCCGGCAACCCGCTCGAATTGGAGGAGGCGTAACCGATGAACACGCTGGTTGCAGTAGCCATCTCGCCCTGCGGCGTCGGCGACGAGCTCGCGCCCGAGGTCGCCGAAGTCGTGAAGGTGATCCGCGCTTCGGGCCTGCCGAACCGCACGACTTCGATGTTCACGGAAATCGAGGGCGAGTGGGACGAAGTGATGAAGACCGTCCGGGACGCGGCGTTCGTGCTCGCGGAAAAGGGCATCCGCACGGAAATCGTCCTGAAGGCCGACATCCGCCCCGGATTCACGGACATGATGCGCACGAAGGTCGAGAAAGTGGACGGCATTTTGGGAGGACAAAATGAGCATTAGAGAACATCTGGACATCTCCGCCTATCTGGTGGCGGGGCCCGAAAACACAAACGGCCGGCCCGTCGCGGCAATCGTCCGGGACGCGGTGGAGGCCGGGTTCACCTGCGTGCAGATCCGCTCCAAGGTCGCCTCGGCGCGCGAGCTGATCGAACTGACCCGCCAAGCCGCCGACGCGATCGCCCGGGCCGGCAGGGCGGACCGGGTCGCCCTGCTTGTGGACGACCGCCTCGACGTGGTTCTGGCGGCGAGGAAACAGGGAATCAAGGTGGACGGGATCCACGTCGGGCAGTCGGATATCCCGGCGGCGGTCTGCCGGGAATACCTCGGCGAAGATTCCATCGTCGGCCTGTCGGCGCGGACGCACGAGCTGTTCGAGTACGTCAGGACAGCGAACGCCGGACCGATCGACTATTTCGGCGCGGGACCGCTGCACGAGACGGCGACGAAGCCGGACTGCGGCCTCGACGTGGACGGGAAGGTCGTCACCCGGAGCTTCGGCGATCTGGCGAAACTCGCCCGGCTCAGCCCGATCCCGGTGGTGGTGGGCGGAGGCGTGAAGCTCGCCGACATCCCCGCGCTCGCCGGAACCGGAGTCGCCGGCTTCTTCGTCGTGTCCGCGGTCTGCGGCGCCGGCGACCCGAAGGCGGAAGCCGCCGCGCTGGTCAAAGCCTGGCGCGCCGGCGCGCCGGCTCCGAAGGACGGCGCCGGGCGTTGAAGGCCCCGCCCTGCGCGCGGAATTTCCCTCCCGATTTGTCATTTGCGCCGGTTTCCGCTATACTGGAAGAAAATCGATCGGGCAGGGGGAATGTGAAATGTCAATGATTTCCATCTTATCGAATTTGCGCCGTCCGGCGGAGGAGGCTTTGGCCGGCCTCCTCCATTTTTTCAAATGGATCTTTCTCGCGGCCCTGATCGGGGTCGCCGCGGGCGGGGCGGGCACCCTGTTCTCGCTGGCCGTCCGGTTCGTGACCGGCTTGCGGGAGGCGAACGGATGGATCCCGTGGCTCCTGCCGCTCGGCGGCGTTCTGATCGTCTTTTGCTACCGCCTCTGCCGGATCGCGGAACCGAAGGGGACAGATCTCGTCATCGAGGCGATCCGCTCCCCCGAGCCGGTGCCGGGACTCATGGCGCCGCTGATCTTCGTTTCCACCTGCCTGACGCACCTGTTCGGCGGCTCCGCCGGGCGGGAGGGCGCCGCGCTGCAGCTCGGCGGCAGCCTCGGCTACCGGCTTGGAACGCTGTTCCGGCTGGACGAAAAGGATCTGCATCTTGCGACGATGTGCGGCATGTCGGCCTGTTTTTCGGCGCTGTTCGGAACGCCGCTGACCGCGACGCTGTTCGTGATGGAGGTCGTTTCCGTCGGGGTGATGTATTACGCGGCGCTGGTTCCGTGCGCCGTCGCATCTTTGGCCGCGGCGGCGGTCTCGGGCGCCTGCGGCCTGAAGCCGACCATGTTTTCCGTCGCCGGGGTCCCGGCGCCCGGCCTTTTCCCGTTTGTTTCGGTTGCGCTGCTGGCCGCGCTCTGCGCCGCCGTCAGCATCCTGTTCTGCTGGGCGATGCGCTTTTTCGGCCGCCTGTACCGCGGGCGGCTGGCGAACCCGTACGCGCGCGCGGCCGCCGGCGGCGCTTTGGTCGCCCTGCTCGCCCTCGCCTTCGGCAGGGACTATCTCGGCATGGGCTCGGCCGTCTTCTCGGCCGCGTTCCGGGGAGCGGCCCGTCCGGAAGCGCCTTTTCTGAAGATCCTGTTCACCGCGCTGACGCTCGGCGCGGGCTTCAAGGGCGGGGAGATTGTGCCCGCGTTCCTGACCGGCGCGACGTTCGGCTGCACCGCGGGCGGGCTGCTCGGCCTTTCGCCGTCGTTCGGCGCCTCCATCGGCTTCACGGCGGTTTTCTGCGGCGTAACGAACTGCCCCGTGGCCGCGCTCGCACTCAGCGCGGAGGTGTTCGGCGGAAACGGGATGCTCTATTACCTGCTGGCGGCGGGCGTCAGCTACGCGCTGTCCGGCTACTCGGGCATCTACCGGCAGCAGCGGATCCTCTACGCAAAGGACAAACCGGTCTTTCTCGGCGGCGGCGCGGGAAAACCCCGCGGGTAACGGCCCGGACGGTCCCTATCAAACTTGAGGGGCGGACCTGTCGAAAAACAGAGCGGTTGCGCGACTTCCTCGACGGGCCGGTGCCTGCCAAAGCCGGTTTTTATTCGATCAGGGACGTGATCTTGGTCACGACCTTCACGGCGTTCCTGCGGTACTCGAACTTGAAGCGGCGCAGGATGCGCTTCACCACGCCCTGCGCCGTTTCCACCGTGACGGTCTGCAGCATGGCGATATACTGGGTCGAACTGCAGGAGGCGACGATGTCTCCTTTTCTCATTCCGGTCAGGATCGCGGTTTTCAGCTTTTCGGAGGCGGCCTTCAGCGTCTCCGGGGCCGGCGCTCCGCCGTCCGGACGGCGGAGCGTGAACAGGATCAAAAACACCGAATGCCCCGTGCGGGGCATCAGCCTGACCTGGGACCGATACATACATTTGAACATGTCGTAATCGCAGAAAAACGCGCCCTCCGGGTCCGCCTTTTCCTTCAGGTCGTCCCGGATGGTTTCAAGGTCCGATTCCGGCCGGGCGCTCCCCCGCGGCCGCCCGCCGCCGGACCGAAAAAAATCGCTGAGGTCCACGCCGAATTCCCGGTAGAACATCTTGACGGCGCGGTTGTAATGGTCGAACGCCTTTTTGCGGCAGTCCGTGTTCAAATAGGCCCGCAGCAGAAACAGGTGCGTCGGCTCCTCGTACGGAAAAAGCCGCAGCGCGGCTTCGCAGATCGGGACGATCTCGTCGTAGCGGCCCTGCCCGGCCAGCAGGCCGCACACCTCCCGCACGCAGCGGTTGTAAAGCGCCGCGTACCGCGTGGCGAGGGTGATCACCCACGAGCTGTACGCGGACTTCGGCAGAAAATCTCCCCGGTACAGGCCGATCGCCTTGCGGTACCAGGCGATCCTTTTCTTCTCCGGAACGTCCGTCCTGCCGGCTTTGCCGGCGTACTGCAGGAACCGTTCCGCGTCGACGTCGCATTCGTACTGGTTGTGCCACGCATAGGTCCCGTTCAAAAACACGATAAACTGAAGCGGCTGCCCGGAAAGCTCCCGCAGCAGGGTCCTGGCGCGGTATACCAGGTTCTTGAGCGCGTTCTCCGGGTCGCCGCAGCTTTTGCCGTCCCAGATGTCCCCGATCAGCCGGTCGATCGGCGCCGGGTCGAAGCGCCTGACGATCAGATACTGGATGAGCATCCAGACGCGCTTGGTCCGTCCCTTGAGATTGGTCAGCGTGTTCCCGTTGATGGTGATCGAGAATTCGCCGAACATCTTTACCCCGATCTTCACGGAACTGCCCTCGGAGCCCAAATCCATCGCTTCCCATCCGATGTTGATTTGGTTTCAGTTTAACATGTTATACAGAAATTTACAAGAAAACATTTCACACGAATTCTCCCGTGTTTTCTCACGATTCCTGTGGAAAGCGCATGGCGGGTCACCAATTTTCAAAGATCCTCGTCCAGTTTTTCGGGGACGATCCGCCCGAGGCGCCGCGTTTCGCCCATGTCGATGACGCGCTGATTGCGGCTGCCGCGGAAGCGGAGCGTCAGGTCCCGCTGCTCTTGCAGATACGGGCCGTCCACCAGCGTGTCGGTTTCGGCGAGCAGCGCGGCCACGTCCGGATCCTTCATCCTCAGCAGATCCTCGTACAGATAGCCGGTGTAGGTCGTCACGTCCAGATGCCGGGTGTGGACGAGCCTGCCCAGCTCCGCGAGCGGCCCGGGCTGGCAGAACGGCTCCCCGCCGCTGAACGTGACGCCCCTGAGCAGCGGGTTTTCGCAGACGCGCCCGAACAGGTCCGCCACGTCCATCCGGGTCCCGCCCCCGAACGGGTGGGACTGCGGGTTGTGGCAGCCGGGGCAGCGGCGCGGGCACCCCTGGACGAACACGACGAACCGGATGCCCTTCCCGTCCACGATCGACTCCGGCTCAATGCCGCAGACGTTCAGCTCAAAGCCCATGCTTCACCCGGTCCCTCTCCTCCGCGCGCTTCGCGTCGTTGAAGCGGTCCAGCGTGCCGACCAGGTAGCCGGTGATGCGGCGGATGCGCTCGAATTTGGGACCCTCCTCCTCCGTGCGGTGGCATCTGGGGCACTCGTTGTCGATGATGCCGTTGTAGCCGCAGACGGGGTCGCGGTCGACCGGATGGTTGACGGAACCGTAGCCGACTCCGCTTTCCTTCATGCAGCGGATGATCGCCTCGAACGCCTCCGGGTTCTTCGTCGTGTCCCCGTCCAGCTCCACATAGCTGATGTGCCCGGCGTTCGTCAGCGCGTGGTACGGCGCCTCCAGCCGGATCTTGTCGAACGCGCGGATCGGGAAATAGACCGGGATGTGGAACGAGTTCGTGTAGTATTCACGGTCCGTCACACCGGGGATCACGCCGTATTTCTTTTTGTCGATCTTCACGAAGCGGCCGGAAAGCCCTTCCGCCGGGGTCGCGAGCAGCGTAAAGTTCAGGCCGGTCTTTTTCGATTCTTCGTCCATGCGCTCCCGCATGTGCCCGATGACCGCGAGGCCGAGCTTCTGGCTTTGGGGGCTTTCGCCGTGGTGCTTTCCCGTCAGGGCCTTGAGGGCCTCGGCAAGGCCGATGAAGCCGACGCTCAGGGTCCCGTGCCTGAGCACCTCGGCGACGCTGTCGTCCGCCCTGAGCTTTTCGCTGTCGATCCAGACGCCCTGCCCCATCAGGAACGGATAATTATACACTTTTTTGGAGCACTGGATCTTGAACCGGTGCAGGAGCTGGCGGATCACCAGGTCGATGCGCGCGTCGAGGATCCCGTAGAATTTCGAAACGTCGCCGTGCGCCTCGATGCCGATGCGCGGCAGGTTGACCGAGGTGAAGCTCAGGTTGCCGCGCCCGCACGTCACCTCGCGGTCCGGGGCGTGAACGTTGCCGATCACGCGCGTGCGGCAGCCCATGTACGCGACCTCGGTGTTGTAATCGCCCGGCTTGTAGTACCGCAGGTTGAACGGCGCGTCCAGAAAGCTGAAGTTCGGAAACAGCCTCTTCGCGCTGACCCGGCAGGCGAGCTGGAACAGGTCGTAGTTCGGGTCGCCCGGATTGTAGTTGACGCCGTCCTTGACCTTGAAGATCTGCACCGGGAAGATCGGGGTTTCGCCGTGCCCGAGGCCGGCCTTCGTCGCGAGCAGCAGATCCTTCATCGCCATGCGCCCTTCCGGGGAGGTATCGGTCCCGTAGTTCAGGGAGCTGAACGGCACCTGCGCGCCGGCGCGGGAATTCATGGTGTTCAGGTTGTGGATCAGCGCCTCCATCGCCTGGTAGGTCGCGCGGTCCGTGCTCCGCGTCGCGGAATCGGCCGCGAAGCGGTGCGCCGCGGCGGCTTCCCGCGGCGTGACGGCCTCGAATCCGCCCGCGCGCTGGTGCCCGGGCAGGGACTGCGCGAGCCGCACGCCGTACTCGTCCGCGTTCCCCATCGCGATCTGAGCGCCGACTTCCTTGCCGACCGCTTCGATCATCGCGTCCGCGTCGCCGGCGCTCATCGAATGCGAAACCTGGAAATACTGCGAAAGCGCGCGGAAATAATGACGGCGGAACGTCTTCGCGACGCCCGGCGCCATCGAATAATCGAAATTCGGCACGCTCTGCCCGCCGTGCATCTCGTTCTGGTTCGCCTGGATCGCGATGCACGCGAGCGCCGCGTAGGAGCTGATGTCGTTCGGCTCGCGCAGGGTGCCGTGCCCCGTGCAGAACCCGCCGCGGAACAGCTTGAGCAGATCGATCTGGCAGCAGGTTTCCGTCAGCATATAGAAATCCTCGTCGTGGATGTGGATGTCGCCGGAAAGATGCGCGGCGGCGATGTCCTTCGGGAGGATATAGTTGTTGATAAAATATTTCGAGCCCTCGGACCCGTATTTGAGCATGGTGCCCATCGCGGTGTCGGCGTCGATGTTCGCGTTTTCGCGCTTTAAATCCACGTCCTTCGCGTCGCGGAAGGTGAGCTGGCGGTAGATGTCCATCAGGTCCCCTTCGGCCTGGCGGATCTTCGCGTGCTCCGCGCGGTACAGGATGTAGGCCTTCGCGGTCTTGGCGTAGTCCCCGGCGATCAGCCGTTCCTCGACCGCGTCCTGGACCTGCTCCACCGTCGGCACGGCGTTCCCGCCGAACCGCGCGGCGACCTCCGAAGTCAGCCGGTCCAGCTCCTTTCCCGTCATCGTTTCGTTTCCCACGGCCGCGTTCGCCCTGAAGATCGCGTTGCGGATCTTCCGCGCGTCGAACGCGGCGATCGTTCCGTTTCTTTTCCGAATCCGTGTCGCCATTTTTGTTTCCGTCCTTTCCGATTCCGCGCCCGGAACGCCTCCTCCCGAATCTGCGGCGAAGCGCGGTGTATGTTGAATTATACTTCAATCCGCCGGGGATGTCAAGCGCAAATATACCATATATTGTACCATGTAAATTTTAAATACAAGATATCGATTCCAATCCTGCGGCGGGCCGCCGCCCCCCTCACGGATCGGCCAAAAAAGGGCTGTTGCAAAACAGCCCCCCGGCTTATCTGGAATCCAGCAGCGCACGGATGGTTGCCGTGGCTACCATGGTTTCCCGTTCATCACACAACTGGATCATGTGATGAGGTGTTCTTTTTTCTTATCTGTATGTTGGATTTCAGGATAAAAGATCGTATCCGCAGAGATCTTCAAAATGCGGATCAATTGAAACAGCACTTTCATGCTTGGTTGTCTGCTTTCGTTTTCGATGGCCATGATGTACCGGGTCGTTATCCCCCCCCCCGTCTGTTCCGCAAGCTCGTCCTGTGTCAGCCCTGCAGCCTGCCTCGCGTTCTTGATGATCTGGCCTAATATTGTTCATCGGCTCCTCCACTGTCCGTTCACCCCCCCAGTTATTTTACAGGACGGATACGGAAGTGAAAACGCACTGACAATGACGGCCTATATGAAATAATTCTTAATAATAAATTTCCGTTTTGAGTTTTTGAATAAAGTGTCTTGACAATGTGACAAGGAGACAATAACCAATCCACAGCATCCCTTACAGTGTAGCACAGCCCTTGGAGAGGGGCTTCAAAAATTACTATTTTATCATACGCGGAGTATAGCAATATCGGAATAAACAAGATTGATCGTATGCTGCGGACACCAAATTGCCCTTTTGTTCTCTATGTTGGCACAAAGAAATTGGTGAAGCGCAAGGAATTTGAGGAGTTTATCAGCAAAAAGCTGATTCTCTGAAACCACTCTTGAGAAACAGAGGTCATTGTGATAAAATTTAATTTGTTGCACTGGCTCTTTTTCTCGTAGCGGGAAAGGAGTTCAGTAAATGGGCAAAAACCTAAAAGGCAAGGAATGCGCAAGGGGATCTGCCAGAGAAAGGATGGTCAATACTACGCAAGGTTTGTAAATAAGCGCGGTAAGCGTCAAGACAAATAGTTTTGATACGCTTCCGGAAGCTCGTAACTGGCTGGAGGACGCACGATATGCGGATAAGCATGATAATGTGTTTGTTCCGTCAGATATGATCTTGGACACATGGTTTGAATACGGGATTGATAACATTGTTGGGGATTTGGCACCTAACACACGGAGAAATTACCGTGAGAGGTACATCCATAATATTCAGCCTATTATCGGGAGTATGCTGCTAACGGATATCAAGCCTATGCATTGCAAAATGGTCTTAAATAAAATGGATGACAAGTACGCAGGGTCTACAATCCGACAGGCATATATTACGATGGGAACCATGCTCAGGTCTGCGTTGATGAATGATTTGATCCCCAAACATCTCATGAATGGTGTAAGATACACTAAACCAGTTCGCGCCGTGGAGGATATTAAATACCTCACGGTGGAAGAGCAGCAGAAGTTTTTAGAGGCGGCGAAAAGGTCGCACAACTACTTTCAATATGCTCTGATTTTGGAAACCGGTTTGCGAACAGGCGAACTGATTGGACTGACATGGGATGCGATCGATTGGGAAAAACGGACGTTGACCATCAATAAGGCCTTAGAGTATAGGCACAAGCAAGGTTGCTGGCGGGCCGGGCCTCCTAAAACAAGGCTATCGCACCATTCCTTTGACTAACCGTGCTTATGAGATCCCTGAACAGGTTGCATTCACCTGAACAGCCAGAAAGAGTCAGATACGCTCTCACAGACATTAGAATATATTGATCGGCGCACCGGCGAGAAGAAAAAACTTGAAATGCGTGATTTCGTTTTTATCAACCGGCGGACTGGAGAACCTGCAAAAAACAGTTCCTACGATACACATTTATATAAGCTGTGTGATGAGGCCGAGGTCAAACGTTTCTGTATGCATGCGCTTCGGCATACATACGCTACAAGAGCGATTGAGAGCGGTATGCAACCCAAGGTGCTGCAAAGACTGCTTGGTCATGCAAGCAGTAAGACAACCATGGATCGGTATGTTCATGTAACAGACGATTCTTTGTCAAACGGCGTTCGACAGTTCGAGGAATATCGAATTGCGTAAATAGTGTAGAAATGGTGTAAACACCACCGCAAAGACGCCGTAAACCCTTGAAAACAAAGGAGACGTAGAGATATATGAAATTAGGCATCGTCGGACTGCCGAACGTCGGGAAAAGCACGCTGTTCAACGCGATCACGAACGCGGGCGCGCAGGCCGCGAACTATCCGTTCTGCACGATCGAGCCGAACGTCGGCGTCGTCGCCGTTCCGGACAAACGGCTCGACAAACTGGCAGAATTATACCATCCGAAAAAATATACGCCCGCGACGATCGAATTCGTCGACATCGCGGGTCTGGTGCGCGGCGCCTCGAAGGGCGAGGGGCTCGGCAACAAATTTCTCGCGAACATCCGCGAGTGCGACGCGATCGTCCACGTCGTCCGCTGCTTCGAGGACGACGACATCGTCCATGTGGAAGGCGGCATCGACCCGAAACGCGACATCGAAACCGTCAACCTCGAACTGATCCTCTCCGACCTCGAGGTCCTCGACCGCCGGATCGAGAAAACGCAGAAGATGCTGAAGGCCGACCGCAAATATCAGGCGGAGATCGACTTTTTCCGCCGCGTGAAGGAAACGCTGAACGCCGGGAAGGCCGCCCGCACCGTTGCGTGCGACGAGGACGAGGCCGCATGGCTCTCCTCCGTTTCGCTGCTTTCCAACAAGCCGGTCATCTACGCCGCCAACATGAGCGAGGACGATTTCCGCGCCGGGGTGGAAAACAATCCGTATTTCCGGGCCGTCAAGGCGCACGCCGAAAGCGAACGCGCGGGCGTCCTGCCGATCTGCGCCGAAACCGAGGCCCAGATCAGCGGCATGGAGCCGGACGAAAAGGCGCTGTTCCTCTCCGACCTGGGCCTTTCGGAATCCGGGCTCGACCGGCTGATCCGCGCGTGCTATTCGCTGCTCGGGCTCATCTCCTTTCTGACCGCCGGGGAGCCGGAGGTCCGCGCCTGGACGATCCGGAAGGGCACGAAGGCCCCGCAGGCCGCCGGGAAGATCCACACGGACTTCGAGCGCGGATTCATCCGCGCGGAGGTCGTCCCGTTCGGGGACCTGATCGCCTGCGGTTCGCTCGCTGCCGCGCGCGAAAAGGGCCTTGTCCGCTCCGAGGGAAAAGATTATGTGATGCAGGACGGGGACGTGGTGCTGTTCCGCTTCAATGTCTGAATCGCGCGCGGCGCAGCCGCTTCCGGACCGGAATCTTTGGATTTAATGAAGCGGCTCGATGATTTTGATAATAATTATCGTTATTGTCTTGATTTTTCCGCTCCGTCCTGTTATACTGGTACCAGTGGATCAAGAAAATCGGAAAAGACAAACGGCTTAGGAGGAAATGTCAATGGAACTCAAAGGGAGCAAGACCGAAAAGAATCTGTGGGAAGCGTTCGCCGGCGAATCGAAGGCGAGGAACAAATATACGTTTTACGCTTCCCAGGCCAAAAAGGAAGGTTACGAGCAGGTCGCGGGCATCTTCGAGGAAACGGCGAACAACGAGAAGGAGCACGCGAAGCTGTGGTTCAAGTACCTGTCCGGCGGCGGCATCAAGCCGACCACGGAGAATCTGCTCGACGCGGCCGCCGGGGAGCACTACGAGTGGACCGACATGTACAAGAACATGGCGGAAACCGCGGAGCAGGAAGGCTTTAAGGACATCGCGGCGACGATGCGCCTGATCGCCGGGATCGAAAAGACGCACGAGGAGCGCTACGCGAAGCTGACCGCGAACCTCAGGGACAATCTGGTGTTCCAGGCCGGCGAAGAGACCGTCTGGGTCTGCCGCAACTGCGGCTACGTCCACGTCGGGAAAACCGCGCCGAAGGTCTGCCCGGCCTGCAAGCATCCGCAGGCATATTTCGAGCGCAGGGCGGTCAATTACTGATTGGAATATCTCTGACAAAAACTACGGGCGGGACGTTTAAAAACGTCCCGCCCGTTTGGTCCGCCGAAAAAGCCGGCCTTCGGATCATCCGCGGGAACCGCCGCAAAACTCGTATTTTGCGGCGGTTCCCTTTTTTGTCGATTTACGAAATCGCCTGCCCGGCTTCCAGCGCTTTGATCTCGCTTTTGATTTGGTCGACGTCGTCCTGCGTGACGATGCCGAAGACCCGGCCGTTCACGACCGCCGTGTAGCGGCGGTCGGCGCTCTTGACAAACTCGAGCGTATCGGTCGTCTTTTTGTCGAAGTACGCGTACCGGACCGTCAGGTCGGGGGACGCGTCCGGTTTGTCCTTCGCATCCGCGAGGATCGAGACGCTTTGAAGGTGCCCGAAGAAATTTTTATAGTTTTTCTCAAAGTCCAAGGCCCTGCCACCGTTGCCGGTCAGTTTGTACGCATAGACGGTCTTGCCGTCGGCGGACTGCTTTTTGTCCTTCGTCCGCGCGACGTTCAGCACGTTTTGCGCGCCGTCCGCCGTAACCGACAACGCCCTGACGGTTTCCGCATCCGCCTCGAGAAGCTGCTTGCTCCGCAGGCCGAACAGCCCTTTCGAGGCCCACGGATCCACGCCGGATTTTGCCGCCGTATAGACGACGTCCACGCCGTCCAGCATCACATAGTAATTTTCTCCGGAAACGCCGCCCGCGCGCAGCGTGTAGCTCTTGCCGCCGGCCGTGAACGAAACGGAGGCCGCCGGGCTGCCGAGGCCGTATTTTTTCAGCGCCGCCGCGTCCGGACGGACCGCCGCGACCGATTCCGCCGTCAGGCTCGCGAGGGAACCCTGCAGCGCGGAAAGCGCCTCGGCGTCCGCCGGGTATTCGGCCGGCGCGGTGATCTTCATGCCGTCCGCCGCCGCGGAGAGCGTGACCGGCTGCGGATACGCCGCGCCGCTCAAGGTGATCTTTGTGAAATTGCCCTGGCCGTTCGAATCCGCGAGCGCGAGGATCTCCTTACTGATGAAATAATCCGGACTTTCCAGCAGCCCCGCTTCGATCGAAACGATATAGACGTTGTCGGAATTCAGGCCGCACATATAATAGGCGGAGGGATCGGTCGCCGTGGCCCTGCCAATCTTGTAATCGAACGTGCTTCCGTCCCGAAAGCTGACCCTGACGGTCGCCTGCGGCTTGTCGAGGCCGTATTCGCCGAGGCTGCCGACCGTCCCGAGGTTCCTGCTCGCGACAAGGCTGAACCCGTTTTTCACGACGGACTCGGTTTCCGACGTATTGACCGGAAAGCCGCTGAGCTCCCTGACCGTATAGGTCACGTCCCGCCCCGAGCCGGACGCGGCTTTCGACGAGCCGGACGCCGCGGTTTTCGGAACCGGGATCAGCGTGTAGCTGCCCTTTTGATTGACGACGTTCATCGAGACGACGTCCTCGCTTTTTTTCGAGACGAGTTCGATGCTGACCGCCGAGGACGCGGAGGAGGAAGCCGGTTCCGCGTTCCCGGTCAGCTTCAGCGCGAGGAGCGCGCCGCCGAGAACGACGACGCACCCCGCGACGATGACGAGGTTCCGGATGCTGCTCCTCATCCTTACAGATTCCTCCTCTTATGGAACACGACGATTCCGGCCGCCGCGATCGAAAGCGGGATCAAGAAGACGAACACCCCGAGCCCCAGGAAGCTGCTGACCGCGGAAGTCATGGTGATGTCCTTCGCGTTGACGGGCTTCGGCGGAATATTGGTCACCGCCGCGGAATCGGCCGCGCCGGTCGCGTACCGCGCAAGGTCCACCATATATTTTCCGTTCCCGAACGTTCCGGCGTTCACGATGCCGTCCGAAAACAGCCCGGAGCTGCCGATCGCGATGACGTTCGCCTTGTAGCTCTTGCCGCCGCTTTTGACCGTGTCCTGCGACAGCGCCGCGGTGTTGCTCGCCGCCTTCGGCAGATTCTCGGTGGATTTGGTGCTGTTGTTCACGACATAGCAGGTGTCGGAGCTCTTGGCGAGCGAATAGGTGCGCCGGCTCCCCTTCGACGGGAACAGGATGTCGACCGGATTCGACTGCGGCGTGAAGAAGTAGCCGTAATCGGTCCCGGAGCCGCCGTCCCCGCGCAGCGGAAGATCGCTCTGGATGTCGGACAGAAGGTAGCTCGGGTTGTTCGCGATGAATTTCGACTGGTCCGACTCCACGACGACCGAACGCGGGACCGCGAGCCCCCATTCCTCAAGGAACGTCGCGAGCTTGGGCGTTTCCGCCTGGCTCGGGTAGAACGTGGCCATCAGCGAGCGGTCGCCCGCGACGGACTTGCTTCCGAGAAAATCGGAGAGCTTTTTGATCTCCTCGTCCGTATAATCGCGGGTCGGGCACGCGAGCACGACCATCTGCGCGTTTTCGGGGATCTTGTCCGTCAGGAGGTTGAAATCCTTCGTTTCAAAGCTGTTGTTTTCGAGAAGTTTTTTGTAGGCCGACATGTCCTGCTGCTCGTCGTGGCCGGTTTCGAACGCGACGACCGGCAGTTTGTCGGAAACGACCGCGGAGAACGCGGAGGCGAGCGCGCCCTCCACGTTGGAAGTCACCTGGGTCGGGGTGGTGGAGTCGCTGCCGTACTGGACGTCGAACAGGTCGGTGTAGGTCAGCACGCGGTACCGTTTCTGGGTCTTGACCACCACGTCTCCGGCGGCCAGATTGTCGTTCTTATAGTTTTCCGCGAACGTCGGGTTTTTGTCCAGATCCACATATTCGACCGTGATTTTCGGGTTGCGTTCCGCAATTTTGGAAAGCAGACTGCCGACCCTGCTGTACTTGACGCCGGAATCGGCGTAGAGCGAGTCGCTCTCCACCTGCTGCCTGGTCGCCAGCACATAGACGTTCGCCGGGATTTTGACGGAATCCACGACTTTCGCGCCCGCCGCGGAAAGCGAGTTCGCCCCTCCCTGCGTCAGGTCCAGGTTGACGGACGGAAACCGGTCGCTCAGAACGCCGACGAGGACGTTCAGAAGAATGACCGCCGCGAGGAATCCCGCCGTGAACGCCGTGGAAACCGAACCGTGGCGGAAACGGCTGCTTTTGAAAAAAGCGCCCCGGCCCTTTTTTTCGTCTTCCGGGTTCCGGTCCTTCTCCGGGTTTTCGGCCGTTTCCGCCGCTTTTCCCGGCTCCGCGGACCGTTTTTCCTCCCGCTCCGGGTCCCCCTGCTTTTGCTCCGCCGCGGGGGATTCCTCCCGTTCGGCGCCGTCTTCGGGCAGACGCCCGCGCGGTTCTTTTTCGTCATTCATCTTTCGTGACCCCCCTTAGCCCCATCTTTTGCTTTCCAGCCTGCGGGCGGTCAGAAACACAAAAACCGCGGCGACGCTCAGAAAGTACACGATGCTCGATAAATTCAAAATTCCCTTGCTGAACGGCTGGTACCTGGAGTCGAACGAAATCCAGTTCAGCGCGGCGGACAGGAACGTGTTCGTCACAAGCCCGCCGATCTGGTTGAGGACCAGCAGCAGGATCGAAACGCCGAACGTCGCGATCGCGGCAATGATCTGGCTCTGCGTCAGCGAGGAAATGAAAACGCCGATCGCGATCATCGCCGCGCCGTACAGCAGCGAACCGATGACCGTCCCGAAGATCGCCGCCCAGCCCGGCGAGGAGAAGAACGAGATCACGACGACCGGGATCAGGCTCAGGCCGATCGCGACGGCAAAGACGCAGAACGCCGCGAGAAACTTGCCGAACACGATGCCCCCCACGCCGACCGGCGCCGTCAGCAGCCCCTGGTCCGTGTGGTTGCGCAGCTCCTCGGAAAAACTGCGCATCGTCAGAATCGGGAGAAACATCATGCTCCAGATGAACATGGTCCCGTACACATCCGTGAGGTACGAGGAGGAACCGATGCGGATGACCTGGTAAAAATAGATCCCGAACAGGAACAGCACGACCCCGACGAACACATATCCGATCGGGGAGAAAAAGTAGGACTTGAATTCCTTTTTTGCGATCGCCTTCATTGTTTTTCCCCGCCTTTCTTCCCGTTGACCGCCGGAAGCGCGTCGTCGCGCAGGTACGCGGAGCCGGTCAGGCGCAGGAACACGTCCTCGAGCGAAAGTTCGGAGCTCCGCATCGAGAGGATCGGCCAGTTCCGCTTGGCCGCGAGCGAAAACAGCGGCCTGCGCAGATCCGCGTCCTCCTTCGCGTCGATTTCATACTCGTAAGCGCCCGGCTCCTTTTCGCCGAAATTCCGCACGCGCCGCACGCCCTGCATGCCGGAAAGCGCCCGTTCCACTTCCTGCGGCGCGCCTTCGATGCGCGCGGTGACGTGACGTTCCCCGGACATGCTGTGCTCCAGCTCGAACGGGGTGCCGTCGGCGACCAGATGCCCGCGGTTGACGATCAGGATCCGGTCCGCGACCGCCTGGACCTCCGGCAGGATGTGGGAGCTCAGGATCACGGTGTGGTCCCTGCCGAGGGACTTGATCAGGTCCCGCACCTCGATGATCTGCTTCGGATCGAGGCCGACGGTCGGCTCGTCCAGGATCAGCACGGGAGGGTTGCCGACCAGGGCCTGGGCGAGACCCACGCGCTGCCGGTAGCCTTTGGACAGGTTGCCGATCAGCCGGCCGGCCACGTCCGTGATCCGCACGAGCGCGCAGATCTCCCGCAGATGCTTTTTGCGCGGCAGCGTCACTTTTTTGAGCTCGTAGACAAAATTCAGGTATTCTTTCACCGTCATATCCGGGTAGAGCGGCGGGATTTCGGGCAGGTAGCCGATCAGTTTTTTCGCCTCGTTCGGCTGGTCCAGCGTGTCGTAATCGCCGATCCTGACGGATCCGGAGCTGGCCGACAGATAGCCTGTGATGATGTTCATGGTCGTCGATTTTCCGGCGCCGTTCGGCCCCAGAAAACCGATGACGGTATTCTCTCCCGCGGTGAAACCGACCCCGTCCAGGGCCACGTTTTCGCCGTAGCGTTTGGAGAGGTCCTTAACCTCTATCATCTTGCGCTTCCCTCCTGTGCATCGCATGTACTTTCTATTGTAGCGGCTGGAACCGGGAAAATGTAAACTTTTTTTGAAATCTTTGATCCTTTTTTATAAAGAATACGGTTTTGACATCCCCGCGCCGTTCCCTTATAATAAAATCATCCTGTCTGGGCCGCCGGCCGCGCGCGGGGACCCTTTGCGACTCTCTTTCCACATCCCGCGCGGAGAAACGGTGAAACGATATGGCTCAGATCAAACCATTCCGCGCGCTCCGTTTTACGGACGCGGCGGGGGACGTCGCAAAACTGACCTGCCCGCCCTACGACATCATTTCCGAAAACGAGCGCCTTTCGCTGCTTGCGGAAAATCCGCACAACGTCGTGCGGCTGGAACTGCCGCGGGAAGGGGAGGATCCCTACGCCCGCGCCGGCGAAACGCTCCGCGCGTGGCTGCGGGACGGCATCCTGCGCCGGGACACCGATCCCGGGCTCTACATCTACGAGGAGGAATTTTCCGCTTACGGCGAAACCCGCAAAGTCAAGGGCTTCGTCTGCGCGGTGCGTCTGGAAGAATTTTCGAAAGGGATCATCCTGCCGCACGAGGAGACGCTCTCGAAGGCGAAGGAGGACCGCTTCCGCCTGATGAAGGCGACCGGCTGCAATTTCAGCCAGATCTACTCGCTTTACAACGACGACGGGCACGAAACGCGCGCCCGCATCGACGCGCTCTCTTCCGGCGAGCCGCGCTATGAATTTTCCGACGGGGCGGGCGTCGTTCACCGGATGTGGCTCGTGAACGACCCGGTCGCGATCGGCGCGGTCCGCGGCGATTTTGAAAACCGGAAACTCTATATCGCCGACGGGCACCACCGGTACGAAACCGCGCTGAACTTCCGTAATTTCTGCCGGAAAAACGGGCTTTCGAAGGAAGGGGACGCGCCGGACTTCGTGATGATGATGCTGGTCGACATGGAAAACGACGGTCTTGTCGTTTTCCCGACGCACCGCATGGTCCGGAACCTGCCGGATTTCGACGGGGACGGGCTGCTGAACGCCTGCAAAACGTATTTCGACGCGGCCGAAGCGCCGCTCGGCGAAACCGGCGCGGCCCTCGGCGCGCTGTACCGGCAGGGCAAACGCGCGTTCGCCTACTACGGCGGCGGCAAAAGCGCGCACCTGCTCGTCCTGCGGGACGAATCGGTCATGGCAGAGCTGCTGCCGCAAAAAAGCGGGGCGTACCGCACGCTCGACGTGACCGTGCTGCACGCGCTGATCCTCGATCGGCTGCTCGGGATCGACCGGGAAAACATGGCGGACCAGAAAAACCTCGCCTACACCCGCTCGATGGACGAGGCCGTCGCCTCCGTCCGCTCCGGCGAAAGCCGCTGCGCGTTCCTCCTCAACCCGACCCGCGTGCATCAGATCCGCGACGTGGCCGCGGCCGGGGAAAAGATGCCGCAGAAATCCACCTACTTTTACCCGAAGCTGATCACCGGGCTCGTGATGAATCAGCTGCTGTGACGGCCGCGGCCGAAACGGCGATCAGGCGCAGGCCGCCGAGAAAATCGCGCAGCCGCATGTCTTTCGACAAGCCGGATCAGGCGGGGGCTCCCCCGCCTGATTTTTTTTTGCCCGGTCCGGAACCGGATTTTTCAACAGGCTGTGCAAAAAATGTTGAAAACCGCCCTTCGGTCAGAGTTTTCCGCCGGCGACCAGCTTTTCCGCGCGCAGGACGAGGATCTGCGTCTTTGCGTCCGGGATCTCCCCCTGCTCCACCAGCGCCGCGGCCCGGGAAAGCGGGATCTTCTCGACTTGGAGAAATTCGCCCGGATCGAGGTGCAGCGCCCCGCGCGACGCGACGCGGCAGGCGTACAGATGCAGCACCTCGGCCGCATAGCCGGGGGACGGGTACACGGTCCCGAGCGAAAGGTAATCTTTTCCGGTCGTTCCGGTTTCCTCGCGCTGCTCGCGCTTGGCGGCCTCGAAAGGATCCTCGCCCGGCTCCAGTTTTCCTGCCGGCGCTTCCAGCACGGCCTCGTGGTACGGGTAGCGGTACTGCCGCACGAACAGCATCTCGTTTGTTTCCGTCAGGACCGCGATGCTCACGCCGCCCGGGTGGTCCACGCATTCCCGCGTGACGACCCGGCCGTCCGCGAGTTCCGCCCTGTCCAGATGCACGCTGATGATCTTCCCGCGGTAAATGTAATTCTGTTCGAGGGTCTTTTCCAGCAGTTTCATCGCAGATTCCTTTTACTTTCAGTATTATTTGATTGATCGATTACAAATCTGATCCCCTGACCGGGCGAAAAGCGCCTCTCGCGGCTGCGCCGGGCATGACTTTGGCAATTCTTCAGTCCGCCGAAAACGCGTAGGAATAATTTTTGTCGTAGTCGTAGAGCGCGCGGTAAAGCCGCGCCGCGCGGCCGCGGTAAAAGTCCATCACGCCGCCGGCCTCGTTCACCCGCGCCATGCTGCCGCCGGCGGCGGTGGCGTCGTCGCTGATTTTTTTGAGCGCGGCGGCCCTCCCGTCCTCCCAGCTTTTCTGCTCTTCTTTCAGCTTTGCGAATTTCCCGCCGGAATCCGTCCCGGCGCGCTCCTCCAGCCCGTCCATCGCATGGGCGATTTCCTTTTCCCAAAGCTCCGCGTATTTTTCCGAAACCCTCACCATATCGGCGGTCGAAACGGCTTTGTCGGATTCCGCGATATAGGCTTTGTCGACCGGGTTGTCCCTGAATTTTTCATTGAAGTCCCGGCTGTCCGTCGTAACGGTGAGCACGCGGCCCGGCTGGGATTCCGACGGCCCGCCCGGCGAAACCGCGCCGGAGGACGGGTTTGCCGGCGAAGAAGCGGCGCGGGAGGAGGAAGCCGGCGGCCCGCTCTGCGCCGCGGAGGACGAAGAAGCCGGGGCGGAAGAGGCCGCGGGTCCGCGGAACAGCGAGCAGCCGGAAAACAGGACGGCCAAAGCGGCGGCGACGGCAACGGGTTTCAACGGTTTCATCTTGGAATCCCCCTTTATTTTTCGGTCTCGTTTTCGGTCCTGCCGGCGTCCTCCGGCTCCGCGGCGGATTCGTCCGGACTGTCGGAGCCCTCGTCGGCGCCGGAATCGTCGAGCGGCTCGCCGGCGGCCTCCTCTTCGTCGTGCTCGGTGCGCGCCACGGTCACGACGCGGCTGTTTTCCGTCAGGCGCATCAGCAGGACGCCCTTGGCCGGGCGCCGGCACAGGCGGATCGAGTCGGCCCGGATCCGGATGATGATGCCGTCGGACGAGATCAGGATCACGTCGTCGCCGAGGCCGACCGGCTGGATGGCGGCGACGGTTCCGTACCGTTCCGTATGGTAATTGAGAAGCCCCTTGCCGCCGCGGCGCTGCAGGCGGTAGTCGCTTTCCGGCGACAGGCGGCCAAACCCGGTTTCCGAAACGGTGAGCACCAGCGTGCCCGGGCGCAGCACCGCCATGCCGACGACGCAGTCGCCTTCGGCGAGCGCGATCGCCTTGACGCCGCGGGCCACGCGGCCCATCGCGCGGGCGTCCCGTTCGCGGAAGCGGATCGACATGCCGAGCCGGGTGGCGACGAGAAGGTCGTCCTCCCCGCCCGTCAGGCGCACCCAAGAAAGCTCGTCCCCTTCGTCGAGGGCGATCGCGATCACGCCGCCTTTGCGCGCGGTGTGGTAGGCGGAAAGCGCCGTGCGCTTGACGACGCCGTTTTTCGTCATCATGACGAGGAAGCTCTGCTCGTCGAACTCGGGCACGCGGATCATCGAAGTGACCTTTTCGTCCTGCGCGATCGGAAGCAGGTTCGCGATGTTGACGCCCTTCGCGGTGCGCCCGCCCTCCGGGATCTCGTAGCATTTCAGGCGGTAGACGCGCCCGAGGTTCGTGAAGAACAGCACATAATCGTGCGTCCGGATGACGAACATGTCGGTCGCGGCGTCCTCCTCGCGCCGCGTCATGCCGGAAACGCCCCTGCCGCCGCGGCGCTGCGTGCGGTATATGTCGGTTTTCTGCCGCTTGACGTAGCCGAACGCCGTCATCGTCAGCATGCATTCCTCATCGGGGATCAGGTCCTCGATATCGACGTCGCCCTCGACCGCGGCGATCTCCGTGCGCCGCTCGTCGCCGAATTTGTCGCGCACCGCGACGGCCTCCCGGCGGACGATCGCGAGCACGCGCTCCTCGTGCGCGAGGATGTCCTCGTAATCCGCGATCTTGACGAGCAGCGCGGAAAGCTCGTTTTCGAGCTTCTGGCGCTCCAGGCCGGTCAGGCGCCCGAGCGGCATCTGGACGATGGCCTGCGTCTGCGCCTCGTCGAGCCCGAAACGCCGCGTCAGGTTGGAACGCGCCTCCGGGATCGACTTCGACGAACGGATGATTCGGATGACCTCGTCGATGTTGTCCACGGCGATCTTGAGGCCCTCCAGGATATGGGCGCGCTCCTTCGCCTTCCTCAGGTCGAACTCCGTGCGCCGGCGCACGACCTCTTCCTGGAATTTGAGGTACTCGAGCAGAAGCTCCCGAAGCGTCAGGGTCTTCGGCTCGCCGTCCACGATCGCGAGCATGTTGACGCCGAACGTGGTTTGCATCTGCGTGAACGAATAAAGCTGATTGAGAACGATCTGCGGGGAGGCGTCGCGCTTGACGGTGATGACGATGTGCATCCCGTCGCGGTCGGAGTGGTCCTCGATGTTCGAAATGCCCTCGATGCGCTTCTCCTTGACCAGGTCCGCGATATTTTCGATCAGCCGCGCCTTGTTGACCTGGTACGGCAGCTCGGTCACGATGATGTTGAAGCGGCCGTTTTTCTCCTCCTCGATCTCCGCGCGGGCGCGCACGACGATGCGGCCGCGGCCGGTCGCGTAGGCGGCGCGGATGCCGCTGCGCCCCATGACGATGCCGGCGGTCGGAAAATCGGGGCCCTTGATGCTCTGCATCAGGTCCTCGAGCGTGGCGTCGCGGTTGTCGATCAGCGTGCAGAGGCCGTCGATGACCTCCCGCATGTTGTGCGGCGGGATGTTCGTCGCCATGCCGACGGCGATGCCCGTCGAACCGTTGACCAGCAGGTTCGGGAAATGGCTCGGCAGCACGACCGGCTCCTTGAGGCGGTCGTCGTAGTTCGGCTGAAAATCGACGGTGTCCTTGTCGATGTCCTGCAGCATCTCGACCGCGACGCGGCTCATGCGGGCCTCGGTGTAACGGTAGGCCGCGGGCGGATCCCCGTCCACGGAGCCGAAGTTGCCGTGCCCGTCCACCAGCATGTAGCGCATCGAAAAATTCTGCGCCAGACGCACCAGCGCGTCGTAGACCGAGGCGTCTCCGTGCGGGTGGTAGCTGCCGAGAACGCTGCCGACCGTGTCGGCGCATTTGCGGTAGGGTTTGTCCGGCGTCAGGCCGTTCTGGAACATCGTGTACAGGATCCGCCGGTGAACCGGCTTCAGCCCGTCCCGCACGTCCGGCAGCGCGCGGGAAACGATGACGGACATGGAATAATCGAGGAACGATTTTTTGATTTCCTTTTCCAGGTCCACATTGATGATTTGATTGTTGTCTTCCATATCGTCCATAGCTGGGCACCTTCCTGCAGTAATTTCGTCCGTCCGGTCTGCGCCGGCTTTAAATCCGCCGTTTTGGTCTGGTCCCGGAAATCAGGACCGCCTGCACCTCCGGCAGAAGATGCGGGACGACGCAGCGCGCCGGCAGGATCAGGGGCCGGCGGCCGGCGGCGCGCCCGCGCTTTCGATCCCCCGTTTCCGGCGGGTAGAGCAGCAGCAGATCCCCGGTCTGGGCGTAACGCGCGCTGCCGTCCAGCGGGATTTTCTTTTTGCCGCCGCCGAAGTCGAACTCGACGCGGTCCTGGTAGACCGTCGCCCGGACCGTCCGCCCGTCCGCAAAATCCCGCGCGCGCCTTTCGTCCACCAGGCGCGGAACCACGCAGAGCAGAACGGCGGCCGCCGCGCAGAGAGCGGCGTAAAACAGGCCGATCCCGCGGTATGTAGAAATTCCGGCGGCCCCAAACAGGACCGCGGCCGCCGCGCAGGCGGCGATCAGCAGCCGGAACCGCAGGCTTCCCGGGCGGAAACGGCTCGAGTACCGGAGAGCCCTGTAAATCTCCTGAGCCCCGAGCACATAGGAAAGCTCGATGCCCCGCTGTTCCCGGCGCCAGCCGTTCCCGGCCGGAGGAGCCGTGACCGGCTCCTCCGGCGTTTCCCGCCGGCGTGATCGAGGATGTTCCGCACCCGAATCCGGGCCTTCCGGAGGTTTGGAACCGTTATGATTTTCCTGTGACACGTCGCACATCAATTCCGACTCCTTCTTTCTGAATCTTCAGGCGTTTCCGCGTCCATCCTAACATGGAACGATTGACCGATTTCCATGAATTTTGCGGTTTCCCGGCGCGCGGCGCCGTCAAACGTCGAGGTTCTGGACGTATTTCGCGTTTTTCTCGATGAACTCCCGGCGCGGCTCGACCTTGTCGCCCATCAGAATGGTGAACGCCTCGTCCGCGGCGGCCGCGTCCTCCACCTCGACGCGCAGCATGATGCGGGTTTCCGGGTTCATGGTCGTTTCCCAAAGCTGCTCCGGGTCCATTTCGCCGAGGCCCTTGTAGCGCTGGATCTCGTAGTTTGAGGCAAGCTCCTGCATCAGCCGGTCGCGCTGTTCGTCCGAATAGGCGTAGTAATGCTTTTTCGCCTTGGTCACCCGGAACAGCGGCGGCTGCGCGAGGTAAACGTGCCCCTCCTCGACCAGCGGCTTCATGAAGCGGAAGAAGAACGTGAGCAGCAGCGTGCGGATATGGGAGCCGTCCACATCGGCATCGGCCATGATGATGATCTTGCCGTAGCGCAGCTTGCTGAGGTCGAATTCGTCGCCGATCCCGCAGCCGAGCGCGGTGACGATCGGCATCAGCTTGTCGTTGCCGTAGACCCGGTCGAGCCGCGCCTTTTCGACGTTCAGCATCTTGCCCCACAGCGGCAGGATCGCCTGGTACCTCCGGTTGCGCCCGCCCTTTGCGGAACCGCCCGCGGAGTCGCCCTCGACGATGTAGATCTCGGTCTCCTCCGGGTCGCGGCTCTGGCAGTCGGCGAGCTTGCCGGGCAGCGATGCGTTTTCGAGCGCGGATTTGCGCCGCACCATGTCGCGCGCCTTGCGCGCGGCGTCCCGCGCGTGGGAGGCCGCCATCGCCTTGTCGAAGACCGCGCGCGCGGTCGCCGGATTCTCCTCGAGGTAGACGGAGAGCTTCTCCGTGATCATGTTGCTCACCAGCGTGCCGATCTCCGTGTTGCCGAGGCGCGCTTTCGTCTGCCCCTCGAACTGGGCCTCCCGGAGCTTGACGCTGATGACGACGGTGAGGCCCTCCCGGAAATCCTCGCCGGAAAGGTTCTTGTCGCTGTCCTTCAGGATGTTGAACTTGCGGCCGTAGTCGTTCATCACGCGGGTCAGGGCGCGGCGGAATCCGTCCTCGTGCGTGCCGCCGTCCGTCGTGTGGATATTGTTCGCGAACGACAGCATCAGCTCGTTGTACGAATCGTTGTACTGCATCGCGACCTCCGCCGTGGCGGAATTGTCCGGCGCGACGGTCGAAAAATGCATGACGTCCGGATGGATGACCTCGACGGCCTTCTTTTTGTTGATGTATTCGACGAAGCTGCGGATGCCGCCCTCGTAGCGGAAATCGTCCTCCCGGCGGTTTTCGGGGTCGCGCTCGTCGGTCAGGCAGATGCGCACGCCCGCGTTCAGAAACGCCTGTTCCCGCAGGCGGGTCTGGAGCGTTTCGTAGTCGAAATCGGTCGTTTCCCGGAAGATCTCGGCGTCCGGCTTGAAGCGAACCCGGGTTCCGACCCGATCGGTCGGTCCGCGCTTTTCAAGCCCCGTGACCGGCTTGCCGCGCTCGAAGCGCTGGAAATACACGGTTCCGTCCTTGTAGACCTCGACTTCCAGCCATTCGGAAAGGGCGTTGACGACCGAGGCGCCGACCCCGTGCAGACCGCCGGAAACCTTGTATCCGCCGCCGCCGAACTTGCCGCCCGCGTGAAGCATGGTGTAAACGACCGTCACGGTCGGGATGCCGACCTGATGGTGGATGCCGACCGGGATTCCGCGGCCGTTGTCCGTGACGCAGACCACGTTTCCCGGCAGGATGCCGACCTCGATCCGGTCGCAGTAGCCGGCAAGGGCCTCGTCGATCGCGTTATCCACGATTTCGTAAACCAGATGGTGCAGGCCGCGCGGTCCGGTGGAGCCGATGTACATGCCCGGGCGCTTCCGAACGGCCTCCAGCCCCTCCAGAACCTGTATTTCACTTTCGTCGTAATCATCGTTGGCCTGTGTGACCTTGCCAAACTCCAAGTTGAACCCTCCAGTTGATCAGCAATTTCAAAATCGGGATGCCCCGGCTCCGGGGCCGCCCCGCGCCGCGCCCGGCCCGCCCGCGGGACGCCCGGCCGGCGGTCTGCGGACGGGCGGCCTTCTGCGCGCGGCCGGTTTTTTCAGCCGGACCAGAAAAACGGAAATCAGATAAAACAGCAGAAAGGGCAGCAGGACCAGAAGCAGCAGCCAAAGATCGAACGAAAGCAGCCCGAACACGGCGAGCAGAAAGAACACGGCGCTGGCGGACACGGTCAGAAAAGCAAAACCGTAGATGCTCCGGTCCAGGACAACGTTGGAAACGCCGCCACATTTCGGGCAGACGTATTCGCCCTGGGTCCGCAGCATCCAGGCGCCGAGCAGACCGAGCTTGCGCCCGCAGTGGGGACAGCGCGGCTTCCGGAATTTTTTCATGTCGGCTCCTCCCGTTTTTTCAGGTTGGCGATCCCGTCGGTGAATCCGGTCCGTTTGAGCAGGGTCGCGGACGAAATCTGCGTGATATAGACCGTCGTCTTTCCGCCTCTTTCGCAGAGGACGAACGATTTCGGCATTTCCATCGAAACGTTGAAAACCATTCCGTTCTTCTGTGCGGCGGCGAGGGTATCCCGCGTCGTCTGGGAAATCGTCGAGGTTTCCAGATCGAAAATCCCCACGACATCCCGGAGCCGGACGACGGTATCCTGCCCGAGATGCAGATACATAGCGTTTTCCTTCCTGTTCTCCGCCGCCCGAAGGCGGCCGTTTTAAATTTGTTTCCGCTGCGTCAGGGAACCGTCCTCCATGCGGAACAGCGCGCCCCGCTCCAGCGGCCGCGCCGCGTCCGGTTCGCAGCAGGTCAGGAATACCTGGAACTTTGTCAGGCGGTTCAGCAGATATTCCCGGCGGGCGGAATCGAGCTCGCTGAGAACGTCGTCGAGAAGGACGACGGGCGTTTCGCCGTTCGCGCGGGTGAGCAGCTCGGCTTCCGCCAGCTTGAGCGCCAGCACGGCGCTGCGCTTCTGTCCCTGCGAGGCGAACGACCGCGCTGAAAGGCCGTCGATGCCGATCTCGACGTCGTCCCGGTGCGGGCCCGCGCCGGTATAGCCGTTGCGGATGTCCTCCGCCCGGCCGTCCCGCAGCGCCCGCTCCAGATGCTCCGCGCTTTTCCGGTAGGAGAGCGACAGCGTTTCCCGGTTTCCGCTGATGCCGGAATAAAAGCCTGCGGCCGGCCCTTCGAGCGCGTTCAGGTAAGCGGTCCGCTGCCGGACGATGCGCCCGCCGTACTCGCACAGGCGCGCGTCCCAGATTTCCATGGTGTCCAGCAGTTCCGCGTGCCGCGGGATGTCTTTGAGAAGCGCGTTGCGCTGAAACAGGACGCGCGCGTAGCCGGAACGCAGGGACGCGTAGCCCGGCCGGATCTGGCAGAGCGCGGAATCGACGAAGCTGCGGCGCTGCGACGGGCCGCCGCGCACCAGCGCGAGGTGCTCCGGGGAAAAGACCACGGCGCAGAACCTGCCGGTCAGCGCGGAGCAGGATTCCTTCGGGATCCCGTTGAGCTCGGCCGACCGCCGGCCGCCCTCGATCCGGATTTTGGCGTTTTGTTCCCGGCCCCCGCTCTCAAAGGCGAGCGCGAGCACCGCGCCGCTTCGGTCCCGGCGGACCAGATCCGCGTCCTTCGCGCCGCGGAACGAACGGTCCCCGGTAAAAAGCCAGACCGCTTCCAGCAGGTTCGTCTTGCCCTGCGCGTTTTTGCCGAAGACCACGTTGATCCCTTCGGCGGGTTCGACCTCCCCCGCGGTCAGATTCCGGAAGTCTTTCCAACGAAGCCGCAGGATCTTCACGGGGCGCACACCTCGTAGACGTCGTCCCCGGCCCTTACGCGGTCCCCGGGCCTCAGCTTTTTGCCGCGCATCGTGCAGACCTCGCCGTTGACGAGGATTTTTCCGCTCTGCACGGCCGTTTTCGCCCGTCCTCCGGTTTCGAATGCGCCGCCGAGCTTTAAAAGCGCGTCGAGCCGGATCGATTCCGTTTGAATCGGTATTTTTTTCTCGGTCATGGCGCGCCTCCCTCCCGCTTCATTCGCCCGAGCTCTTGAGCCGGACGGGCAGGACGAGGAACAGAAACGATTCCCCGTCCGGCGGAAGCACGCGCATCGGACTCAGCGGACCGTTCAGCAGGACGCGGACTTCGTCGCATTCCGTATTCCGGAGCGCGTCGAGCAGAAAGCGGTTGTTGAAGCCCATCTCGACCGTGTCCCCGGTCACCTCCGCAGAAAGCCTGTCGTTCGCGCGGCCGACGGACGTGGAGCACGAAACGCGGATTTCCCCGTCGCCGAACACACAGCGCACCGGGCTTTTGAGACGGTCGGTGATCAGAAGCGAAACGCGTTCGACGCTGTTGATGAAATCCTGGGTGGAAACCTTGATCCGGGTCGCGCTTTCCGTCGTCAGGGCGGCGCGGTAATCGAGAAATTCCCCTTCGAGCAGGCGGGAGATCACCGTGTAGTTTCCGATGCCGAACAGGATGTGCCGCCGCCCGATCTGCAGTTCGATCTCGTCGTCCTCGTCCCCGAGCAGTTTGAGAACTTCGCCGAGCGTCTTTCCGGGCACGACGAAGCTGGCGGTGAGGCTGCACGGGACCGGCTCTTCCCGGATCGCCAGCCGGTAGCCGTCGACGGAAACGAGCCGCAGTTTCTCCGGTTCGAGTTCGAACAGCGTTCCGGTGTGCACGGGACGCGCGTCGCTTTCCGCGACGGCGAACAGCGTCTGCCGGATCATGCTCCGCAGCACGCCGCTTGGAATCCGCAGGGAGGTTTCGCCGCCGACGGCGGGCAGCTCCGGGTATTCTTCCGGGGAAATGCCGACGAGCGAGTACGCTGCCTCGCCGCTGACGATCGACGTGATCTGTTTTTCATCGGAGCTGATCGTCACGGTGTCCGCCGGCAGGCGCCGCACGATCTCGCCGAGCAGCCGCGCGCTCAGGACGATGCTTCCCGCTTCCCCGACGGTCGCCTCCAGCGTGGTCGTGATGCCGAGCTCAAGGTCGTAGCCGCACAGCAGGGCGGCGTTTTCGCCGGTGCGGATCAGAATCCCTTCCAGCGCGGGGACCGTGGATTTGGCGGACACCGCGCGCTGGGTATTCAACACGGCTTCGTTCAGTTTTTGTTTGTCGCATGTGATTTTCATGGTTTCACCGTTCGTTTCTCGGAATGTTCCGTATGATCAGAGGATGAAAAGGTTTGTTTCAGCATTAGGAGTAGTATGCGCCAAAAAGTTGAAAATATTGGAAAATCCGCTTGGGCGCCGGGTTTTCCGATGTTTCGGGCCGCCGGAAAATCGGTTGGAAAAATGTTAACAGATGGTATTTTTTCTGGGTATTTAACATGCTGTTGAAAACTCTGTGGGAAATGTTGAAAGAAAAGTTCAAAGTCTTTGTCTTTGGAACAGGCGGGCGGGGGGCTCTTTTCAACCGGTTCGTGGAATGTTGAAACGGTTTTTCACAAATCAACGGTCGCGGATGTTTTTGATGATGTCCTCGATGGTCGCCTTGACCTTCGAGTTTTTCGCGATGGTCTTTTCGGCCTGCTGGAGCGCGTAGACGACGGTCGAGTGGTCGCGGCCGCCGAATTCCTTTCCGATCGCCGTCATCGGCATCTGCGTGATCTCCCGCACGACGTAGATCGCCATCTGCCGCGCGCTGGAGATGTTCGCGCTGCGCTTGGAGGACCGGATGTCCTCGACGGTGGTCCCGAAGGTCCGCGCGACTTCCTCAATGATTTTCTCGACGGTGTACGGGGTTGGCTGGTCGTTGTTGATGATGTCGCTGATGGCGGCCTGCGCGGTCTGGATGTTCATGGCCTCGCCGTTCAGAAGCGAATACGCCTTCATTTTTTTAACGGCGCCCTCGAGCTGCCGGATGTTGTTTTTGAGCCGGTTGGCGATGTATTCGACCACGTTGTCCGGCAGTTCGATCTCAACGAGCTCCGCTTTGCGCTTGATGATCGCGATGCGCGTTTCGAAGTCCGGCGGCTGGATGTCGGCGGTCAGGCCCCATTCGAACCGCGTGAGAAGGCGTTCCTCCAGCGTGGCGATGTCCTTCGGCGGTCGGTCCGAGGTCAGGACGATCTGCTTTTTCGCTTCGTAGAGCGTGTTGAAGGTGTGAAAAAATTCTTCCTGGGTGGAATCCTTGCCGGCGATGAACTGGATGTCGTCCACAAGGAGCACGTCCGCCTTCCGGTAGCGCTGGTGGAATTCCCCCGTCGTGCCGCGGCGGATGGCGTCGATCAGTTCGTTTGTGAACTCGTCCCCCTTGATGTAGACGATTTTCATCTCCGGGTTCGTGGTGCCGATCTGGTTGCGGATCGCGTAGAGCAGATGCGTTTTTCCAAGCCCGGAGTTTCCGTAGATGAACAGGGGGTTGTAAAGGGTGGCCGGTTTGCTCGCGACCGCCATCGAGGCGGCGTGCGCGAATTTGTTCGAGGGGCCGACGATGTAGGTGTCGAACGTGAACTCGTAATTGTCGCTGTTTTTCGGGGGCTGCTCCTCTTTTTTCGCCTCCGGCTCCATTTCGCCGGGGACGCAGACCCGGATCCGGATCTCCCGGCTGAAGATCTGCTTGAATGCTTCCTCGAGAAGGCCGATATAATAATGGAGGACCGTCTGCCGGTGCAGTTCGTTCGGAACTTTCAGCACGGCGACCCCTTCGTTGAAATCGAGCGTGACCGGTTCGATTCTGCTGATCCAAGTGGAAAACGCGATTTCCGTGATTTTATTTTTGCAGTATTCGCAGACAAGGCCCCAGACCTCCGTGAATGGTTCCATCGTATCGCAGTACCTCATTTTCTTGAATTACCCAAAGGCTGTTTCCGGAATCTTCGGCTTTTTGCCGCCGTTTTCCCCGTTTCGGCGGGTATCATTATTTATAGTAGCATAAAATGCGGCGTTTTTCAAATTTTGATTTCCGGCTTTTCCGCGCGCGGACGGCGGAAACAAGCTTTTGGGCGGCTGTTTTTGCTTTTTTCGTTTTCGGCACGGTTGACAGGCCGCCTCGGAATAAGATATAATGTTTCGCACAGGGTTACGATGCGAAAGGGGGATTGTCTGTGTTCAGAACGTATCAGCCCAAAAAACTGCACCGCCAGAAAGTGCACGGGTTTCGCAAGCGCATGGCGACAAGCAACGGCCGCAAGGTGCTTTCCCGCCGCAGGGCGAAGGGAAGGGCAAGACTGAGCTATTGAGATTGAGCGGCGGTCGGAAGAAGGGCCCCGCCCTGCGTGTTCGTCGCGGCGGAACGGCCGTCTTTCGTTTCAAACGGGCCACCTGCGTGGCCTTTCTTTTTCGTTTCCGTAATTTTTGAGCGGGCTGCGGGTATCTTTAATTTATGGAAGAATATGTATCGATCAATCAAAACAGGGAGTTTCAGCGGGTTTACGCCAAGGGAAAGTCCTTTGTCAGCCCCGGCCTTGTTTCCTATGTGCTCAGAAACCGGAAGGGGACCGTCCGGCTCGGGATCACGACGAGCCGGAAAACGGGAAACGCGGTGAGGCGCAACCGTTCGCGGCGCGTGATCCGCGAGGCGTTCCGGGCCGTGTGCCCGGCGGTTTCCCCGGGATACGACCTGGTGTTCGTCGCCAGGGTGAGGACGCCCCGCATGAAAAGCACCGAGATACGCCGGGTGATGGCGCGTCATCTGAAAAGCGCGGGAGTCCTGAAAAAATGAAGAAAGTCCTGATTTTTTTCATCCGCTTTTATCAGCGGGCCGTTTCTCCCTACACGCGGCCGTGCTGCAAATATGTCCCGACCTGTTCGAACTACGCGATCGAGGCGATCGAGCGGTTCGGGGCGTTCAAGGGCTTTTTTCTCGCTTTTTACCGCGTTCTGCGCTGCAACCCGTTTTCGCGCGGGGGGTACGACCCCGTGCCCCAGCGAAAGGAAAAAAGCTAGTACGAGTTTCGTATTTTGCCAGCCGGCTTCCCGCCGGGCAGAGGAGAATATTTCTGTATGTACGATATTTTTAATTTTTTCGGCGGCGCTTTGGGGTACCTGCTGTGGTATATCTACCAGGTGGTCCACAATTACGGCGTGGCCATCGTCCTGTTCACGATCCTTGCAAAGCTCCTGCTGTTCCCGTTTTCCGTCAAACAGCAGATCTCCATGGCGGCGAACAGCAAGATCGCCGTGAAACAGAAGGAGCTGCAGAAAAAATACGGAAAAGACAAGGAAAAACTTCAGCTGGAAACCCAGAAGCTCTATGAAAAGGAAGGGGTCAATCCGGCGAGCGGCTGCCTGACCATGCTTTTTCCGCTCCTGATCATGATGGGGCTTTATTATACCGTGCTTTATCCGCTCGGAAACGCGCTGCACCTGTCCTCCTCGGCGGTCACGGCCGCTTCCGACATGCTCAAGCAGATTCCCGGCATCGGGGCCACGCTCGACACGCGCTACGCCCAGATCGAAATCGTCAAGCATTTTTCGGACTTAAGGCCGTTTCTGACCATGTTCAGCGCGGACGAGCTTGGAAGGCTCGAGCTTTTCAGCCATGGGTTCAGCTTTCTCGGCCTCAATCTGCTCGACACCCCGAGCGATCCGTCCAATATTTTCGGGACGCTGTTCCGCTCGAATCTGTGGGTGATCCCGGTCGTCTGCTTTGCGTCCTCGCTCCTGAGCCAGTACTTCACCATGAAACTTCAGCCGGGGATGCAGCAGCAGCAGGGCTGCATGAAATGGATGTTTTACGTTTTCCCGCTGTTCACGGCGTGGATCGCCTGCACCATGCCGTCCGCAGTCGGGTTCTATTGGATCATCTCCACCATCACCGGCTTTTTGCAGGTCATGATTCTGAATATCTGGTACAGCCCGGAGGATCTCGGCGCAAAGGCGGAGGCGCGGCGGATCGCGCTTCTGGAGCAGGAGGAGGCCGCCATGAAGCCGGCGCCGGCAAGGCGCCCCGCGCGGCGGGAGCCGGCGAAACCGAAAAGACCGCGCGGATGATTTTACAGAAATAGAAATGCGAAACGGGGATCGGATGTCTGGGAGGGATGACCGTTATGAGAGAAGCGATTGGAACCGGCGAGACCGTTGAGCTCGCAAGGGAAGCCGCCTGCCGGCAGCTCGGCGTGGAATCCTACGAGGCGGAGTTCGAGATCCTGGAAATGCCCGTCAGAAAGACGTTCGGGCTGTTCGGCGGGAACCCCGCCAAGGTGCGGGTCTTTATTGAGGACGACCCCGCCCAGGTCGCGTCCGATTACCTGCGGAAGGTCCTTGGAAACATGGGCCTGCCCGACGTGAAGATCGAGATCAAAAAGGACGAAAGCGGCGCGATGCTCTGTCTGAGCGGCAGCGACGTCGGTTATGTGATCGGCCACCGAGGGGAAACGCTCGACGCGCTGCAGTACCTGGCGGGTCTTGTGGCGAACCATGCCGGCGGCTCCTATTACCGGATCAATCTCGATATCGGCAATTACCGGAACAAGCGCCGGCAGACGCTGGAGGCGCTCGGCCGGAAAATGGCGGAAAAATCACTGCGGACCGGACGGAACACCGCGCTCGAACCGATGAATCCCTACGAGCGCAGAATCATCCACACGGCGGTCCAGTCGGTCGAAGGAGCGAAATCCTGGTCGGAAGGCGAGGACGTTGCCCGCCATGTGGTGATCGGACCGATCGCGGGCGAGCGGCCGCAGGCGCGCCGGAATTACGGCGGCCGCAGACCCGGCGCGCGCGGCGGCAAGCCGTTCCGTTCCGGACGGAAGCCCGGAGCGCCGGGAGGAAAACGCCCGCCGGCCTTTTCGGACCGAAGGCCGCAGCCCCGGCGGCAGAGCGCTTCGCCGTCCGGAACGGACAAGCCCGCGGCTCCGCTGTACGGCAAGGTCGAACCCAAAAAGTGAACGGGAATAAAGAGGGCGGTTCTTCGGGAATCATCCTTCTTTTTTTGAGGAGTTTTTGATGGAACAGGAACAGATTCGCTATCACGGCGCCGGCACGACGATCGCCGCGATTTCCACGCCGCAGGCGCCGGGGGGCATCGGGATCGTGCGCGTTTCCGGCCCCGCGGCCCGCGCGGTCGCGGGGCGCGTGTTCGTCTCGAAGCGCGGAAAGACGCTGGACGGGATCCGGGGTTATGCGGCGCTTTACGGCAGGGTGTGCGACGGCGACGGCGACATCGACGAGGCCATCGCGCTCAATTTCCGCGCGCCCGCGAGCTTTACCGGCGAGGACGTGGTGGAGCTTTCGTGCCACGGCGGACTGTCGATCCTCCGCCGGCTGCTGCGCGCGGTGCTGGCCGCCGGCGCGCTCCCGGCCGGGCCGGGGGAATTTACCCGCCGCGCTTTTTTGAACGGGAAAATCGGGCTGACGGAGGCGGAATCCGTGATGCAGCTCGTCTGCGCGCAGGGGGAGCGGGCGGCGAAGGCCGCGCTTGCCGGGCACGACGGCGCGCTGGAGCGCCGCATCCGGAAAATCCGGGAAAAACTGCTTTCGGCGGCGGCGCATCTTTCCGCGTGGGCGGATTACCCGGAGGACGACGTCCCGCGCGTGACGCCCGGGGAGCTGTTCGAAACCCTCGGCGAAGTCCGGACGGAGCTTTCGTCGCTGCTGCGCGGGTTCGACGCCGGACGTGCGCTGCGCGAGGGTGTGGATACGGTGATCGCCGGGCGGCCGAACGCGGGCAAGTCCACGCTGATGAATCTGCTTGCCGGCTGCGAGCGCTCGATCGTGACCGGCGTGCCCGGAACGACGCGGGACGTCGTCGAGGACACGGTTCTGCTCGGCGGGATCCCGCTGCGCCTGGCGGACACCGCCGGGCTGCGGAACACTGCCGACCCGATCGAAAGCATCGGCGTCGGGCGCGCGCGGGAGCGCATCCGCGCGGCGCGTCTGGTGCTCGCGGTGTTCGACGCTTCGCGCGCGCTCGACGGGGCGGACCGGCTGCTGATCGGCGAAGTCGGCGGCACGCCCTGCGTTGCGGTCGTCAACAAGAGCGATCTGCCGGTCAAAATAGACAAAGAGTATATTTCATCTAAATTTAAACATATTGTTTTTATCTCCGCGCTGACGGGCGAAGGGCTGCCGGAGCTGGAACGCGCGGTGGCGGAGGTTTTGGGGACCAGGGAGCTCGATCCGTCGGACGGGGTCCTGTACACGGAGCGGCAGCGGGATGCGGCAGCGCGGTCGCTGAACGGCGTGGAGGAGGCGCTCGGCGCTTTGAAGGCCGGAATGACGTTCGACGCGGTGACGGTGTCGGTCGAGGACGCGGTCGGGGCGCTGCTGGAACTGACCGGCGAGCGCGCCACGGACGCGGTCGTCGATTCCGTTTTTTCCCAGTTCTGCGTCGGCAAATAGGCGGGGAGCCCCCGCGGGCTTCGGCCCGCCGTCCGGCGCGCGTCAAATCCGAAGTCCGGTTCGGCGGGACGGAACAAAGACGCTCCCGGCAAATATTTTCGGGGAGCCCCCGCGGGCTTCGGCCCGCCGTTCGGCGCGCGGCAAATCCGAAGTCCGGTTCGGCGGGACGGAACAAAGACTCTCCCGGCGAATATTTTGCGGGGAGCCCCCGCGGGCTTCGGCCCGCCGTCCGGCGCGCGTCAAATCCGAAGTCCGGTTCGGCGGGACGGACGGAAGAGACTCCCGGCGAATATTTTGCGGGGAGCCCCCGCGGGCTTCGGCCCGCCGTCCGGCGCGCGTCAAATCCGAAGTCCGGTTCGGCGGGACGGACGGAAGAGACTCCCGGCAAATATTTTCGGGGAGCCCCCGCGGGCTTCGGTCCGCCGTTCGGCGCGCGGCAAATCCGAAGTCGGGTTTGGCGGGACGGAACAAAGACGCTCCCGAAATAAAACGTCGTGCATAACTTCGGAAATGGGAGATTCCCGTGACCATTTTCTGCTCTTCGGAAAACGGGCCGTTGCCTGCGCGGACTCCCCGCCGGGCACAAAGCGCATTCGCGTTTGCGGTTCATCGATTTTTAACGGATGGAATCTGACTTTTTGAAAAAACAGTTGATCAAACAGATAAAATTTTTTTGTTCCGTCAGGATGGCGTCCATCCTGATCGGCACTGCCGCGCTGTCGTTCGGGATCTATAACGTCCACCGCCGCTCGCAGATCACGGAGGGCGGCGTGCTGGGGCTGATCCTGCTGCTCGACCACTGGATGGGAATTCCTCCGGCCGTCGCGTCGCCCGCGCTGGACCTGCTCTGCTATGCCTTCTCGTTCCGGATTTTGGGAAAGAATTTCATTGGAGTCTCGGCGGTGTCGACCGTGTGTCTTTCGGGAACCTTTCTGCTGTGGCAGCAGTTTCCTCCCATGCTCCCCGACCTCTCCGGCTCTCCTCTGGCGGCGGCGCTGGTGGGAGGCGTGTTCGTGGGGGTGGGGACGGGATTGGTGGTGCGGGAAGGCGGTTCCACCGGCGGCGACGACGCGCTGGCGCTCGCAATTTCAAAATCGACCGGCTGTCGTCTGTTTTTTTCCTATTCCGCGACGGATCTGACCGTGCTGCTGCTTTCGCTCACCTATCTATCGGTCCGAAGGATCGCCTTCTCCGTGCTGACGGTCTTCGTTTCGTCCTTTCTGATCGACCGCATCAAACAGATCCCCCCGAGGCGGAGGAGGAGTGTTGGGAGCGGGACGGAAGCGAACGGTTGACGCTGCCGGGATTTCATGGTATTCTCTTTGCTGTAAATTTGATAGGAGGAATCGGATTTTGGCTTTCGATGCGGGAACCTACGACGTTGCGGTGATCGGCGCGGGGCACGCCGGGATCGAGGCGGGTCTCGCTTCCGCGCGCCTCGGTTGCCGGACGCTCGTTTTTACCATCAACCTCGACGCGGTCGGCAACTGCCCGTGCAACCCGTCGATCGGCGGGACGGCGAAGGGGCATCTCGTCCGCGAGATCGACGCGCTCGGCGGCGAAATGGGCCGCACGACGGACGAATGCTTTCTGCAGAGCCGGATGCTCAACCGGGGGAAGGGACCGGCCGTCCATTCGCTGCGCGCGCAGATCGACCGGCGCGAATACGGCAAGATCATGAAGCACAAGCTGGAGCTTCAGCCGAACCTGTTTCTGAAGCAGGCGGAAGTGACCGGCCTTTCCCGCGCGGAAAACGGCCTGTGGCGGGTTGCGACCCGCACGGGCGCGGTTTACGCCGTCAGGGCGGCGATCGTCGCGACCGGAACCTACCTGACCGGAAAGATCTATATCGGCGAACAGTCCTGGGACGGCGGCCCGGACGGGATGTTTCCCGCCGCGTTTCTCGGCGCGTCGCTCCAAAAGCTCGGCGTCCGTCTGCGCCGCTTCAAAACCGGCACGCCCGCCCGCGTGCTGCGGTCCAGCATCGATTTTTCTCATCTGGAAGTCCAGCGCGGCGACGAACCGGTCGTCCCGTTTTCCTATGACACCGAGAACCCGGGCCCCAACCGCGCGGTCTGCTACATCTCCTGGACGAACGAAAAGACCAAACGGATCATCCTGGACAACCTCGGCCGGTCCCCGCTGTTCAGCGGCGAGATCAAGGGCGTCGGGCCGCGCTACTGCCCGAGCATCGAGTCGAAGATCGTGCGCTTCGCGGACCGCGACCGGCACCAGCTTTTCATCGAGCCCTGCGGGCTGGACACCGAGGAGATGTACCTGCAGGGGATGAGCTCCTCCCTGCCGGAGGACGTGCAGATCGCGTTTTACCGCACGATCCCGGGTCTTGAGCACGTTCAGATCATGCGTACCGCCTACGCGATCGAATACGACTGTGCCGACCCGCTCCAGATGGACGCGACGCTCGAATTCCGCGAATTTCCGGGGCTGTACGGCGCGGGCCAGTTCAACGGGAGCTCCGGCTACGAGGAGGCGGCCGCCCAGGGGCTGGTCGCCGGGGTCAACGCCGCGCTGAAGATCCTCGGCCGCGAGCCGATGATCCTCGACCGGTCGAATTCCTATATCGGCACGCTGGTCGACGACCTGATCACGAAGGGGACCGGGGAACCCTACCGCATGATGACCTCCCGCAGCGAATACCGCCTCGTGCTCCGGCAGGACAACGCCGACGAGCGCCTGACCCCGACCGGGCGGCGGATCGGGCTGATCGGCGACCGGCGCTGGGAGCGGTTTCTGCTCAAGGAAAAGCGGAAAAAAGAAGAGCTGGAACGGGTGAAAAGCATGGTCCTGCCGCCTTCGGAGGCTTTGAACGAACTGCTTGTTTCACATGGAACATCGCCGGCGGCCTCGGGCGTGCGGCTGGCCGATCTGATCCGAAGGCCCCAGCTTTCTTATGAAATCCTGCGTCCGGTCGATCCCGGGCGGCCGGAGCTTCCGGATGCGGTGTTCGAAAACGTGGAGATCGAGCTAAAATACGAGGGATATATCCAAAGGCAGAGGGCGCAGATCCGCCGGATGCGCCGGCTGGAGGACCGGAGCCTGCCGCGGGACGTCGACTACGCAAAAATCGGCGGTCTGCGCACGGAGGCCCGCGAAAAACTGCAGGCCGTCCGGCCCGGAAGCGTGGGGCAGGCCTCGCGGATTTCCGGCGTCAGTCCGGCGGACATCAGCGTGCTGCTGATCTGGCTCGCGCGCTACGGGAAGGGGGCGTGACATGGAGGATCTCCGGGAGCGGCTGATTTCCGCGGCGTCCGGGTACGGCGTCCGGATTTCGCCGGAGCAGGCGGAGCGGTTCGGGGTCTATCTGCGGTTTCTGCTCGAATGGAACGAAAAGATGAACCTGACGGCGATCCGGGAGCCGGAGGAGATCGTCGAAAAGCATTTTCTCGACAGCATCCTCCTGCTGAAATTTCTCGCGGTCCCTGCCGGCGCGCGGCTGATCGACGTCGGGACCGGGGCGGGCTTTCCGGGCGTTCCGGTCCTGATCCTCCGGCCAGACCTCCGGCTGACGCTGATGGACGGCCTCAACAAGCGGCTCGTGTTCCTCGAAGCGCTTTTGAAAGAGCTTTCGCTTGGGGCGGAGCTGGTCCACGCGCGCGCCGAGGAGGCCGGGCGGCGGCAGGAATACCGGATGCGGTTCGATTTTGCGGCGGCCCGCGCGGTCGCGCGGCTCCCGGTCCTGTGCGAATACTGCCTGCCGTTTTTAAAACCGGGCGGGGTGTTTGCCGCGATGAAGGGCCCGCGGGCGCGGACGGAGGCGGAAAGCGCGGAAAAGGCCGTGAAGCTGCTCGGGTGCGAGACGGCCGCGCTGCGGGAATACGCGCTGCCGCGCGGGGACGGACGCAGTCTGGTCCTGATCCGCCGGACCGGACCGCTGCCGGACGCCTATCCGCGGCACGGGGCGAAGATCGCCAAGAGCCCGCTGCTCTAAATTTTCCACAAATCCCCGGGTAATTTGTGGAAAACCACGCGCGCGGGCGGCTTTTGTCACGCTCAGGCCGTGCTCAAAGTTTGTTTTGGGCCGGCGGACCGGCACCCGGGAGGGGGTTCCCGCGTAAAAAAGGGTTGAATTTTCTTGAAAACAGGCATATACTGGTAATCGCAGGGAACATAAAAAAATTGCAATGCAGAAATCGGGTGCGGGAACACCCGATCTCCTGCAAACGGAGGACCAAGCTCCATCTGCAACCGAATCATCGGCACATTGCGTACCCTATTATATCTCTTTTCCGTGTTTTTGTACAGAGGGGAGATGCCGGGCCGCGGTGGGTCTGGTGGCGTTGCGTATGGACGGAAGTCCGTATGCGGCGCCTTTTTTGTTCCCCGCGGCGGGCGGCGGCCGAACCGATTTATTCCAAGTCAATCACCCTTGATTGTTTACAGCCCCGCCGCCGTCCGCCTGATTTTGTTTGTGAAAGGATTTCAGATAGATGGGCCGCCCGGTTCGTCCACGGGACGAACCGGGCGGCGTGCTGCGTGCAAAGCGCTTTTTTCGCGCCTGCGGCAACCGCGGCTGAAGCCGAGTGTAATGCCAAAATATTTTTCGACGCTTTCTCTGGGCGCAATTGTTCCAGTTCCCGGGCCCCCGTCGTCCATGCGGAGCGGATAACTGGTCGAGCCCTCCGGGCCCTTTGACAGGTGCCGGGGGGCGTCGGGGGGAGCGGTTAGATAACCCTCCCGACGGGAGTTGAAAGCTCCCCCCGGGTGCATGGCACCTTTCGCGCCTACGGCGGCCACAACTTGAGCCGAGTGTTAATGCCAAAATAATTTTCGACGCGCCGGGGACGCC
>ENA-UOOI01000626-UOOI01000626.1-fermentation-metagenome-genome-assembly--contig:-NODE-626-length-43538-cov-21.033599_pt1 | contig 43538 bp, 46 predicted proteins | sample MGYA00245779_ERZ724027 | MGnify/ENA primary metagenome ERZ724027 (study PRJEB28704, sample SAMN03018318) | fermentation metagenome | biome: anthropogenic terrestrial biome; feature: soil; material...
GTTTATTTAACAAGTTTTTACCTGTTATCTTCTCTGTTTAATTTTCAAAGATCAAAATGAATTTTTGATACTTTTATATGTTATCACTTAAATGATATGTTGTCAATATTATTTTTCTTAATAACTTCAAATAATATAAACTTATTAAAGTGCTGCATATAATCAACTAATTTGCTGCTGCTTTACTATCTTGCAGCGACAAAGAGTATTGTACCAAAATATATATCAGTTGTATTTCAATATTTTCTTATTTACAGCCATTAAACTTACTATCCATAGTACTTCTCATTTTATCTTAAGTTTACATATATTGATACACTTGGTCAGGTTGTTATTAAACTTAATATGAATGTATAATAAAATATATATTATTATATAAAAAAGCCAGGATAATTTAATTTCATCCTGGCTTTAAATGTAACTTATAACTTATTTACTCTCATTAGTATCTTCAGTTTCTTTAGTTTCTTTAGTTTCTTCAATTCCTTCAGTTTCTTTGCTATCTTCAATATAACTGCTGTCTATTTTAGCAATAGCAACTACCTTTTCATCTTCCACTGTTCTCATAAGGGTAACTCCCATTGCATTTCTGCTGGTTGTTGAAATACCTGATATATTTAATCTGATGGCTACATTAGAAGTATTAATAAGCATTAGCTCATCATCATCTTTTACTACTCTGGCACCAACAATTTTACCTGTCTTTTCAGTGATCTTATATGTGATTATACCTTTTCCCCCTCTTCTATGAGGTGTATATTCATCAATTGGTGTTCTTTTACCAAATCCATTTTCACTTACAACTAATACATCATTTTCCTTAGCTGCTATATCCATTGACAAAGCAATATCTTTATCTCTAAGTGTTATTGCCTTAACACCTGCTGCTGTCCTTCCCATAGGTCTAACATCTTTTTCATTAAATCTAATTGCATAACCATCCTGTGTGAACATTAAAACTTCACTTTTTCCAGTAGTCATTCTCACCGCTATTAATTCATCATTTTCTCTTAATGTAATAGCAATTAAACCACTCTTTCTAATATTAGCAAATTGTTTTAAAGAAGTTTTCTTTATTAAACCTTTTTTAGTACCCATCACTAGATAATTGCTATCTTCAAATTCTTTAAGTGTAATAACAGCTTGAATTTTTTCAGATGTCAATAGTGGAAGTAAGTTAACAATATTAGTTCCCTTAGCTGTTCTTCCAGCTTCTGGTACTTCATAACCCTTTAAACGATATACTCTTCCCATATTTGTAAAGAATAAAATATTGCTGTGTGTTGAAGTAATAAAAATATTCTCCACAAAGTCATCTTCCTTTGTGGCCGTTGCCTGAATACCCTTTCCGCCCCTTCTTTGAGCTGAATAAGTATCTGCACTCACTCTTTTTATATAACCTGAATGAGTTAATGTTATAACAACACTTTGCTCCTGAATCAGATCCTCAATATTTATTTCATTACTATTTCTTTCAATGCTTGTTCTTCTCTCATCGCCATATTTGTTCTTAATTTCAGTTAGTTCATCTTTTATTATTTTTAAAACTAATTCTTCTTTTTCAAGAACTTCCTTCAAATAATTTATTGTTTTCATTAATTCGTCATATTCATTTTCTATTTTTTCTCTTTCTAAACCTGTTAATCTCTGTAGTCTCATGTCTAATATAGCTTGAGATTGTTTTTCAGAAAGATTAAATTGTGCCATTAATCCATTTTTTGCTTCTTCTCCAGTTTTAGATGCTCTTATAAGCTTTATAACCTCATCTATATGATCAAGTGCTATCTTTAATCCTTCCAAAATATGAGCTCTTGCCAGTGCCTTATCTAAATCAAATCTTGTTCTCCTTCTTATAACTTCCTTCTGGAAATCAAGATAATTAACCAGTATTTCCTTTAAATTCAACACTTTTGGCTCATTATTTACAAGAGCCAGCATTATGATACCAAATGTATCCTGCATTTTTGTATGCTTAAATAATTGGTTTAAAATTACATTAGCATTACCATCACGTTTAATTTCTATAACAATACGCATTCCTTCTCTATCAGATTCATCTCTGATATCAGAAATTCCTTCAATTTTCTTTTCTTTAACTAATTCAGCCATGTTTTCTATGAGTTTTGCCTTATTAACCTGATAAGGAAGCTCTGTAACTATTATCCTATGCCTTCCATTTTCCTCTTCTATTTCTGTTTTTGATCTGACAATTACTTTTCCTCTTCCAGTTTCATATGCTTCTCTTATACCAGAGGTTCCAAGTATTATACCTGCTGTTGGAAAATCTGGTCCCTTAATTTCAAGCATCAGCTCAGGTATAGTTATATCTGGATTTTCCATTAACTTTATTATTCCATTTATAACTTCATTTAAGTTATGAGGTGGTATATTAGTTGCCATACCAACTGCTATACCAGCTGAGCCATTTACTAATAAATTGGGAAATCTGGAAGGAAGAACAGAAGGTTCCTGCTCTTCTCCATCAAAATTAGGAACAAAATCTACAGTATTTTTATTTATATCTCTTAAAAGTTCTAGTGCTATTTTACTCATTTTTGCTTCTGTATATCTCATGGCAGCCGCGCTATCGCCATCAACAGAACCAAAGTTTCCGTGACCATCTACTAGTGTATATCTTTGTGAAAAATCCTGTGCCATTCTGACTAATGCTTCATAAACTGCTGTATCACCATGTGGATGGTATTTTCCTAAAACATCTCCGACTATTCTTGCGCATTTTCTATATCCTTTTTCAGGAGTTAGGCCCAATTCATGCATAGAATATAAAATTCTTCTATGAACTGGTTTTAAACCGTCTCTTACATCTGGTAGCGCACGGCCAACTATAACACTCATAGCATAGTCTATATAACATTTTTTTATTTCGTGACTTATCTCCGCTGGTAATATCTTTCCATTTTCCATGCATCACACCTCTTCATTGCTAAATATCTAAGTTTATAACCTTGTTTCCATTTTCCATTATAAATTCTCTTCTTGGTTCTACCTTGTCACCCATAAGTATTGTGAATATTTCATCAGCTGCTATTGCATCCTCCACTGTAACCTGAAGTAATGTTCTTTTTTCTGGATTCATTGTTGTATCCCAAAGTTGTGTGGCATCCATTTCACCAAGACCTTTATATCTTTGAATATTTGTACTATTATCTTTTCCTCCTACTAATTGAAGCACTTTATCTAATTCCTTGTCGCTATAAGCATAATATTCCTTCTTAGACTTAGATACTTTATAAAGTGGTGGCTGTGCTATATAAACATGACCTTTTTCAACTAATTCTTTCATGTATCTGTAAAAGAAAGTTAAAATAAGCGTTCTTATATGTGCTCCATCAACATCTGCATCAGTCATTAATATTATCCTATCATACCTTATCTTTGAAACGTCAAAATCTGCACCAATCCCTGCTCCGAAAGCAGTAATCATTGCTCTGATTTCCTCAGAGTTTAATATTTTATCCAGCCTCTGTTTTTCAACATTCATAATCTTACCTCTTAAAGGTAAAATTGCCTGAAATCTTCTATCCCTTCCCTGCTTTGCTGAACCTCCTGCAGAATCTCCTTCTACAAGATAAATTTCACATTCTTTTGGATCTCTGGATGAACAGTCTGAAAGCTTTCCTGGGAGAGATGTACTTTCTAAAACTGATTTTCTTCTGGTTAATTCTCTTGCTTTTCTTGCAGCTTCTCTTGCTCTTGAAGCAGTTAATGATTTTTCTATTATTGTTTTTCCTGTCTGAGGGTTTTCTTCTAAAAAGTTTCTAATTCCCTCCCCAACAATATTATCAACAATACCTCTAACTTCACTGTTACCCAATTTAGTTTTTGTCTGACCTTCAAATTGTGGATCTATAAGTTTTACCGAAATAACGGCTGTTAATCCTTCTCTAATATCTTCTCCTGAAAAGTTCTTATCATTTTCTTTTAAAAAACCAAATTTTCTTGCATAATCATTAAATACTCTTGTTAATGCACTTTTTAATCCTGCTAAATGTGTACCTCCTTCAACAGTATCTATATTATTTGCAAATGAAAAAATGTTCTCTACATATCCATCATTATACTGCAATGCAACTTCAACAGAATAATCCTCTTTCCTGCCTTCAACATATATTGGTTCTGCCTGAATTACTTCTTTATTTCTGTTTAAGTAAGCAACAAATGATTTTATACCTCCTTCATAATGAAAGACTTCTTTTTTTCCGCTTCTTTCATCAGACATAGAGATTTTTACTCCTTTATTTAAAAAAGCTAATTCTCTAAGCCTTTGAGCTAATGTATCATAATCAAAATTTATATCTTCAAAAATTTCATTGTCAGGTTTAAAGTATGTATATGTTCCTTGTTCATCAGTATCTCCAATAATATCAAGACCTGTAACTGCTTTTCCTCTTTTGTATGTTTGTCTCCATATATGTCCTTCTCTTTTTACTCTTACTTCACATGTTTCTGATAGAGCATTTACTACAGATGCTCCAACACCATGTAGTCCTCCGGAAACTTTATATCCACTGCCTCCGAATTTTCCTCCAGCATGGAGTACTGTCATTATTACTTCAACTGTTGGTAAATGCATCTTTGGATGCATACCTACAGGCATACCTCTTCCATTATCCTTTACAATTACTGAATTATCATTTTGAATAATTATCTCGATATGATTACAAAATCCCCCCATAGCTTCATCGATGCTATTATCTACTATTTCATATACCAAGTGATGAAGTCCTCTTATACTAGTACTTCCTATGTACATACCTGGTCTTTTTCTTACAGCCTCTAAACCCTCTAGTACTTGTATCTGACTTTCATCATATATTTGATTCTTGTCTTCAGACATGTTTATCCTCCTACCTCTTATGGTTCATAATATATAGCCTGAGATCTTTTAGTTAGTGTAGAAGAAGATATCGGCGAAAAAAATATTTTACTTTTTTTATCTACTTCTGCAATAATAAATGATTTAGGTTTTTCTTTAGTAATTCTTTGAACAAATCCATCTTCTTCAGCCATTCTTAAAAATTGAGTGGTATCTGAACTATACATAGATGTTTCCATATCGAAAATTCCAATTATATCCTTTATCGGCACAACTATGTTTTCACCTAAATGTAGAAACATAAAAAGGCTCCTTTCAATTTTCTATTTTTTCTACAATGCCTTTTGTAACTTTAAAAACATAACTATTATTACTTAATAAATTATTAATTTCTTCTATACCAGTACAGGTTATAATAGTTTGTATATTCTTTATTGAATTTAATATGTATTCCTGTCTTTTGGAATCTAATTCAGACAATACATCATCCAATAGCAATACTGGATACTCTCCTATAATTTCTTTAATAATTTCTAAAGATGCAAATTTAATAGTTAACACAGCAGTTCTCTGCTGCCCCTGAGATCCAAAACTTTTGGCATCTGCATTATTAATTAGAACCTGAAAATCGTCTCTGTGAGGTCCTTCTGAAGAAATCCTTTTTTCTATATCTCTTCTAATATTCTTCTTAAAATTTAATAAAAGTTGATTTTCAGCATCATCAATATTCTTGACAGATGTAATATATTTAAACTCAATCTGTTCTGTTCCATTAGAAATTTTTTTATGGATGTGTTTTCCTATGCTATTTAATTTATCGATATAATTTTTTCTTTGTTTAATTACTTCGCTGCCAAATTTAGAAAGCTGTTCGTTATAAATTTCCAATATAGCAATGTTTTTTTCATTCCATCTTTTAAGCAGAATATTTTTTTCCTCAAGTACTTTATTGTACTGAACCAGATTATAATAATACATTTTACTTAATTTGCATAATTCTATATCAAGAAACTTCCTCCTGTAGGAAGGAGATTCTTTAACTATTTTTAAATCCTCCGGTGAAAACATAACTACATTAAAATTTCCCAGGAGTTCTGAAATTTTATTTACTTTAATTTTGTTTATATTAATTCCTTTCTTTCCCTCTTTAAAAATTTTAATCTCAATTTTCTTATCCAGTCTTTCTCTGGCAATATAAGACTGAATATAAGCCTCATTTTTGTTCCAGCTTATTAACTCTTTATCTTTATTGGTTCTGTGTGATTTACCTATGCTGCAATAATATATGCTCTCTAAAATATTTGTTTTTCCCTGTGCATTATCACCTATGAATACATTAGTATTTTTGCTAAACTCCACAGATAATTCAGGGTAGTTTCTATAATTTCTAAGTTGTAAATATTTAATATACATTTTAAACACCTTAATAAATAATTATATCATAATAAGATACTTTACATAAGAAATTTAAATTATTTTGTATTGTTCTCCCTGAAACTCAATTATATCTCCTATGAATAATTTTTTTGATCTCCTTGTTTCCGTTTCACCATTAACTTTTACTTCACCATTTAAAATATATATTTTAGCTTCCGATCCTTGTGACACTGCACCACTCCATTTTAAGAAAGAATCTAATTTAATTATATCTGTATTTATTTTTACCTCTTTCAATGAGCACCTCTCCCTTTTACTTATATAAATATAAAGTTTTTAATTATTTTGAAGTCTTACAGGAAGTACAAGATAAATGTTATTTACATTTTCTTTGGGTTTTATTATACATGGAGCAACACTACTGGAAAATTCTAAGACAACCTCATCCTCTTCCATTATTTTTAATACATCTATTAGGTATTTTGAATTAAATGCAATTTGAAGCGTCTGTCCTTGCAAAATTATATTTGTTTCTTCTCGTACCATTCCCAATTGAGAATTAGATGTAATTACCATGCTTTCTTCTTGTATATCAAGCTTTATTAAATTAGTATTTCCTTCCTTTGCCATAAGTGAAGCTCTTTCTATTGAATCAAGCAATTCATTTCTTTTAGCTGTTACTTTTAAATTGTATTCCTCTGGAATTATTGAATTATATTTAATAAATTCGCCTTCTAACAGCCTTGAAATTATTTTAGTTTCACCTATACTAAATAAAATATGATTTGGAGTAAAAGTAATGTTTACATTTTCATCGTTATCACCCAGTATTTTGCCAACTTCATTTAATGTTTTTGCAGGAATAACAGCATTTATTGTATTTTCACTGTCTACATATTCGGATCTTAAGGCTAATCTATAACCATCTAAAGCTACAAGATTTATTTTTTTATCCTTAACTTCAAAAAGAACACCAGTTAGTATTGGTCTTGTTTCATCCTGGGCTGTTGCAAAAATAGTTCCTCTAATCATACTTTTTAATTGTTTCTGAGGAATTGAAAAAATCATATTTTCATTAATATTTGGTAGTAGAGGAAAATCATCAGGATTCATATATATTAGAGAAAACTTTGATTTCTGACATATTATTTCAATGCTTTTATCTTCAATAACTTGAATTTGAATAATATCATTAGGGAGTTTTCTAATAATTTCTCCAAATAATCTTGAATCCACAACTATACTTCCTGTAGTAGTAACATCAGCTTTTACTTTTGTCTCTATACTTAAATCTATATCAGATCCAGTCATAACTAATCCTTTAGATTCAGCTTTTATTAAAATACCCTGAAGTATAGGCATAGTTGACTTACCAGTAACTGCTTTTTGAACAGTTGATATTCCATCTAATAAATTTGATTTTTCACATGTAAATTGCATAATTTTAGTACCTCCTTATTAACATAGGTTTTTTATAGATAGATAAGATAATAATAAATTTTAGTAGTAATAGTAGTAGGTGCTGTGGATTTGTGTAAAACGCTTGGAAGCATTCATATAACTGAGTTTTTTTTGCAAAATAAGTGTGGATAAGTAAAGAGAAATGAATAATCTTATCCACATTATTAGACTGCGCAAGGTAAATATTTAGTTATCAACATAAAACTTTATAAAAATAATCAACAGCTGTTGATTATTTTTGATTAATTCTTTTCGTTAGTTCATTAATAACTTTCTGCAAAGCCTCATCGTTTTTTAAACAATCAGAAATTTTTTCATATGCATGAATTACCGTTGTATGATCCCTGCCTCCAAACTCTTCTCCTATTTTCGGCAGTGACATATCAGTAAGTTTTCTACTTAAATACATAGCTATTTGTCTTGGAAAGGCTACATTTCTCGTTCTTCTTGCGGATTTAAAATCGTCAATCTTTAAGTTGTAATAGCTTGAAACTACATCTTGAATCAGTTCTATAGTAACTTGTTTATTTTGACTATTTGAAATAATATCTCTTAAAGCCTCAGATGCTAAATCAACAGTAATTTCCTTATTAGTTAATGAAGAATAAGCAACTATTCTTATTAATGCACCCTCTAGTTCTCTTATATTTGACTTTATTTTTGTTGCTATATAAGAAAAAACTTCATTACGTATGTTTAAGTGTTCTTCATCTGCTTTTTTCTTCAAAATTGCCATTCTCGTTTCAAAATCTGGCGGCTGTATATCAGCAATTAATCCCCATTCAAACCTGGATCTCAATCTATCTTCTAATGTAGGAATTTCCTTTGGAGGACTATCACTTGAAATAATTATCTGCTTATTTGCTTCATGCAGTGCATTAAAGGTATGGAAAAACTCTTCCTGAGTTCTTTCTTTTCCAGCTATAAATTGAATATCATCTATTAAAAGTACATCTACATTTCTATATTTATTTCTAAATTCAACATTTTTATCATCTTTAATAGAATTTATTAATTCATTTGTAAATTTTTCAGAAGAAACATAAACAACTTTTGCTCTGGGGTTATTTTGAATAATGTAATGTCCAATTGCATGCATTAAGTGAGTTTTTCCAAGTCCAACACCACCATATATAAATAAAGGATTATATGCTTTTGCTGGAGATTCAGCTACAGCAAGTGAAGCTGCATGTGCAAATCTGTTACTATTACCTATTACAAAAGTATCAAAAGTATATTTTGGATTTAATATTGTCGTCATTTCATCATTAACTATAATGTTATTTCTGGATTCTTGTTTTTTTAATGGACTTTGCTTATATTCGTCAATTGAATCTTCTGATAAAACAAAAAAAGTTATATTATACCTTTTTGAAGTAATTAATTTTATGGCGTTTATTATTAAATCTTTGTAATTATTGCTTAATATATCTTTTGTGAAATCATTTGGTACTCCTAGCTTTATATTAGAATTATCCATATCTAATGGAGAAATACTTTTTATCCAAGTATTAAAGCTTACTTCTGTAAGTTCACCTTTTATTATGTTTAGTGCTTTTTCCCACAATTCATTAAGCTGGGTGTTCATTTTGTATCCTCCATTTCTATATACTCTGTGTTAAAAATATTACATTGTGCTTTATAAAATATCGAATCCAGAGCGATTTTTGAATAAGCATAATGTAATATGTCTTTTGCAAAGTGTATAAATAAAATATTTTTTTATAAATTATGTATAATAAACAATATTATCAACAAATATTATTAATAATTGACAAATGTTAATTATTATATTCACATGTTAATAATTATGTTGGTATTTTTAGCAATATAAATTTATCAACAAAAACAAAAAAATAGATATTAACATATCAACTGCCTATGAGCAGTGTATTTTAGTTAATAATGAGGCAAGAATTATATATAATGAACAATAATTGTACAAGTTATCCACAAAGTTATGCACAGCTGTTGATAACTTACTTTTATGCACAATTATTTATAAGTCAATATTAATAATAGCAAAACATTAGTAGCTATTCAAGAAGTTATCCACAAAAAGTTAATAAATATATCTACATATTGCTTTTTCTTGACATTGTCAAGTTGTAAATATATAATTTAATAGTAAATTGTAAAAAAGGCTAAATTAATAATAAAATGAAATTAAGCCTCTGAATTTTATCTATATATATTGTATAGAAAAAACACTTAGAAGGGGGTGTAATAACTTATGTTTATGACTTACCAGCCAAAAAAGAAACAGAGAAAAAGAGAGCATGGTTTTAGAAAGAGAATGTCTACTTTATCAGGAAGAAATGTTCTTAAGAGAAGAAGACAAAAAGGTAGAAAAAGATTGACAGCATAAGGGCCGCTTTTGTGGCCTTTTTCTGTAACTGCAAAAAAGGAGCATAAAGTATGAAAAAATACAAAATAAGAAAAAACGCTGAATTTAGAGCAGTGTACCGTAAGGGAAAATCTTTTTCAAATAAAATATTAGTTTTATACGTGTATAAAAATAAGAAAGATGTTAATAGATTAGGTATATCAGTTAGTAAAAAAGTTGGGAAAAGTGTAACAAGGAATAGAATTAAAAGATTAATTAATGAGGCATATAGAAATAATAATAATAATTTGAAGACAAGTTTTGATTTAGTTTTTATAGCTAGAAATGCGGCAAATGATAAAAGCTATTTTGAAATCCAGGAAGCTTTAAAAAATCTCTTAAACAAGGCAGGTCTATATAATTAATGAAAAGACTTTTAATTTTTATTATTAAAATATATAGAAAATACATTTCACCATATAAAAGACCAAGTTGTAAATATTATCCTACATGTTCACAATATGCTATTGAAGCGATTGAAAAATATGGTGCTTTTAGGGGTATATTTATGAGTATATGGAGGATATTAAGATGTAATCCTTTTTCCAAGGGCGGTTATGACCCAGTTAAATAAATATATCAGGAGATATCAGGAGGTTTGAGTTTTGCAGGCTTTAAATAATGCATTTGTACAATTTTTCAATTTTATATTAAGAAGTGTGAATTTAGTTGTTGCAGATAAGAATTATTCTTATGGCTTAGCTATCATTCTTATGACAATTATAATAAGAATAATATTATTACCATTAAATATAAAGCAAACAAGATCATCTGTAGTTATGAGTGAAATGCAGCCAGAAGTAAAGAAGATTCAGGAAAAGTATAAAAATAATCCCCAAAAGTCCCAGGAAGAAATAATGAAGCTATACAAAGAAAAGGGAGCAAACCCTTTAAGTGGATGCTTACCATTATTAATTCAGTGGCCAATTTTTATTGCTCTTTATTATGCTTTTAATAATATAAGCGGTATAGATGGGGTTCATTTTTTATGGATTAAAAATTTAGCTAGCAGGGATATGTTTCTTGCCATATTATCTGGATTAACTACTTATTTATCAGGTGCTCTGATGGCTGTTAATAATGACAGTGCTCAGGCAAAACAAACTAGTACAATGAATATAGGTATGTCTATTTTCATGACTGTAATGAGCTGGAGCTTAAAGTCAGCTTTAGTTTTATATTGGGTTGTAAATAATCTGATCCAAATTGCTCAAACTGTAGTAATGAAAAAAATGGATAAGAAAAAAGTGGATAAGAAAAAGGCTAGTGAATCATAGGGGGTGACTTATGGTATGAAGGTAATTGAAATTACTGGAAGAACTACTGAAGATGCTGTTAAAAATGCATTGAAGGAACTTAATGTTACAGAAGATAAGGTGGAAGTTGAAGTTCTTGATGAAGGTAATAAAGGTTTTTTTAATTTAATTGGAACAAGACCGGCTAAAGTAAGAGTTAAAGTAAAAAGAGATTATCTATATGAAGGAAAAACTTTTTTAAGAGATATTTTAAATAACATGAACATTAAAGCTGAAATAAAGCTAAAAGAAGAAAATGATGTTATTAAAATTACTTTAACAGGGCCCAATATGGGAATACTTATTGGATACAGGGGTGAGACCTTAGATTCTTTACAGTATTTAGTTAGTCTTGTAATAAATAAAGGTCACGATTTTGAGTACAAAAGAGTAATTTTGGATACTGAAAACTATAGGGCTAAAAGAGAAGAGACACTAAAAAGACTAGCTAGAAGAATCGCAGAAAAGGCTTGTAGAACTGGAAACTGTGTAAAACTTGAACCTATGAATCCATACGAAAGAAGAATTATACATTCTGCATTACAAGGGGATTCAAAAGTTGTGACATATAGTGAAGGTGAAGAACCTTATAGAAGAGTAGTTGTTGATTTAAAGAAAGCCTAGAGGCTTTCTTTTTATTTATTAAATAAATTCTAGATTTAATGAGGTGAGAGAATGAAGGAATTTGATACAATTGCAGCTATATCAACCAGTCTGGGTGAAGGTGGTATTGCTATTGTAAGGGTATCTGGCAGCATGGCATTGAAAATTGTAAATTCTATTTTTAGGGGTAAGAACAATAAAGGGCTTAATAATATGAAAACATATACCATGAGATATGGATATATAATTGAAAGAGAAACAAATGAAATATTAGATGAAGTTATTGTTTCATATATGAAAGGACCAAAAAGCTTTACAGCAGAAGATGTTGTAGAAATTAATTGTCATGGCGGGGTTACTGTAACTAATAAAGTTTTAATGGAGGTTATTAAGGCTGGAGCCAGGATAGCTGAGCCTGGAGAATTTACTAAAAGGGCATTTTTAAATGGAAGAATAGATTTGAGTGAAGCTGAAGCAGTAATTGATATAATAAGAGCTAAAACAGATCTTTCTATGAAATCTGCCGTAATGCAGTCTCAGGGAAAGGTATCTAATGAAATAAATAATCTCAGGGAAAAGCTGCTTGAGGTCATTGCACATATTGAAGCTACTGTAGATTATCCTGAAGAAGATATGGAACAGGCAACATCTCATAATGTGAGCATTAAATTAAAACAAATAATAGAAGCACTTGAAAAAATATTAAAAAATGCAGAGCAGGGTAAAATCATCAGAGATGGTCTAAATACTGTAATAGTTGGAAAGCCCAATGTTGGCAAATCATCTTTGCTTAATGCTTTATTAAGCGAAAACAGAGCTATTGTAACTGATATTCCTGGAACCACAAGAGATGTAATTGAAGAATTTATCAATATTGATGGAATACCTATCAAAATAGTAGATACTGCAGGTATAAGAAAATCTAATGATTTAGTTGAAAAGATTGGGGTAGAGAAATCTATAGAAAAAATAAATGAAGCAGATTTAGTAATACTTATGCTTGATTTAAGCAGAGAAATTGATGAAGAGGATAAAGAAATCATAAATTATATAAAGGATAAAAAAAGTATAATTATACTAAATAAAAAGGATTTAAAACAAAAATTAAACTTAGATGAGATCAGCGGTTTTAAAAGTGAATATATAATAAAGATATCTGCATCTTCTGGAGAGGGAATAGATAATTTAAAGCAAGGTATTAAAGATTTATTTTTTAATGGTAAAATAGAGTCAAAGGATATTTTAATTACTAATGCCAGACATAAGGAAGCTGTTTTTAAAGCTAAAGAAAGTTGTTTAAGTGCTCTTAAGGCATTAAAAGATACTGATGCAATTGATTTAGCTTCAATAGATATTAGAAATGCATGGTTAAGTCTTGGGGAAATTACTGGTGATACCTTGGAGGAAAATATTATTGATAAGATTTTTTCGAAATTTTGTTTAGGAAAGTAGGTATGTCACTATGAAATATTTATCTGGTGAATATGATGTTATTGTAATTGGTGCTGGTCACTCAGGCTGTGAAGCTGCTTTAGCAGCTTCACGAATGGGATGTAAAACATTAATTTGTACAATTAATTTAGATAGTATAGGTCTTATGCCATGTAATCCTAATGTAGGAGGTACTGCAAAAGGCCATTTAGTAAGAGAAATAGATGCATTGGGCGGAGAAATGGGGGTTAATATTGACCATACATTTTTGCAATCCAGAATGCTAAATACATCAAAAGGACCTGCTGTTCATTCACTACGTGCTCAGGCTGATAAAAGAAGATATTCAGAAAGAATGAAGCATGTTATTGAGCTTCAGGAAAATTTAGATTTGCGTCAGGTGGAAGTCGTTGATATTGATGTTGAAGATGGCAGGGTAAAAGGTGTGACAACAAATCTTGGAACCTATTATTCAACAAAGGCTGTAGTACTTGCTACAGGAACATATTTAAAAGGAAGAGTAATAATAGGAGACATTAGTTACAGCAGCGGACCTAGTGGACTATTCCCTGCAAATAAGTTATCGGGCAGCTTAGAGAAACTTGGCATTCAGTTAAGAAGATTTAAAACCGGTACTCCTGCAAGAATAAATAGAAGATCTGTTGACTTTTCAAAAATGATTGAACAGCCTGGTGATGAGAAAATAGTACCTTTTTCTTTTATGTCTGGAAAGTTAGATAGAGATCAGATACCATGCTATCTTACATATACCAGTTGCGATACTGCAGAAATAATAAGAGAGAATATAAACAGATCACCATTATACAGCGGTACCATTGTTGGAATAGGTCCTAGATATTGCCCTTCAATTGAGGATAAAATAATGAGATTTCCTGATAAGGAAAGACATCAGGTTTTTATTGAGCCAGAGGGTGAAAGTACAGAGGAATTGTATGTAGGCGGTATGTCAAGTTCCCTACCTGTTGATGTTCAGATGAAGATGTACAGGTCTGTCCCTGGGCTGGAAAATGCTGAAATTTTAAGGTATGGTTACGCAATTGAATATGATTGTATTGATCCTCTTCAATTAAAACTTTCTTTGGAATTTAAAAACATTAGTGGATTATTTAGTGCCGGCCAAAGCAACGGAAGTTCGGGATATGAAGAAGCTGCTGCTCAGGGAATAATTGCAGGAATTAACTCTGCTCAGCTTTGTAAAGGAGAAGAGGCTTTAATTTTAAAGAGATCAGATGGCTATATTGGAGTTTTAATTGATGATTTAGTAACTAAAGGAACAAATGAACCATATAGAATGATGACTTCCAGAGCTGAATACAGATTATTATTAAGACAGGATAATGCAGATTTAAGACTTACGGAATTAGGTTATAAAGTAGGTTTAGTAACTGAAGAGAGATACAAAAAGTTCTTAAAAAGGAAATCTTCAATTGAAAATGAATTAGAAAGAATAAAAAAGCTTCAAATTACGGGTAAAGATGAAGTTAATGAAATTCTTAAGGAATTAAATTCATCAGAAATAAAAAAACCTATTAGTTTATATGAATTAATTAAGAGACCTGAGCTTAATTATGAAATGGTAGCAGCTTTGGATAACAACAGACCACAGTTATCTGATGATGTGATTGAGGAAATAAATATTGTATCAAAATATGAAGGATACATAGAAAAGCAGCTTGAGCAGGTTAGTCAATTCAAAAAATTTGAGGTTAAATTAATACCCAGGGATATAAACTATGAAAATGTCAGGGGATTAAGAATAGAAGCAATTCAAAAGTTAAGTAAAGTCAGACCTATGAGCATTGGTCAAGCTTCAAGAATTTCAGGAGTTTCACCTGCAGATGTATCAGTTCTATTGATTTATTTAGAGCATGAGTATAGAAATGACAGAACAATTGATAAATAGGAGAATCTTATATGAATTATTTTGAAATGTTAAGTTTAGCATGTTCAGATGTTAAAGTAAATTTTGATAATGAAAAATATGATAAATTTATTGAATACATGAATATGATAAAACTTTGGAATGAGAAGGTAAATTTAACGGCAATTACAGAGGATGATGTAATTATAAAGAAGCATTTTATAGATTGCATAAAGATTTTTAAATATGAAAGTTTGAGGAGTAAATGTAGTATAATAGACGTTGGGACAGGGGCTGGTTTTCCAGGTATACCCATGAATATTATTAATAATGGAAACAAAATAGTATTGCTTGATTCTTTAAACAAGAGAGTTAATTTTTTGAATGAGGTAATAAATAAATTAAATTTGAAAAATATTACTGCTGTTCATGGAAGGGCAGAGGATTTTGGACAGGATGTTAACTATAGGGAACGTTTTGATTTTTCAATTTCCAGGGCTGTGGCAAATTTAACTTCCCTTAGTGAATATTGTTTACCTTTTTTAAAGTTAAATGGTAAATTTATTGCTATGAAAGGACCAGCTGTTACAGATGAAATAAATGATTCTAGGAATGCAATTGCTGTACTTGGCGGCAGTTTAGAAAAAATTATTGAAGTAAATATTGAAGATAGTGATCTTAAACATAATTTAGTTATAATTGAAAAAATAAAACATACTCCAAAACAATACCCCAGAAAAGCGGGTATGGCTACTAAGAAACCTATAAAATAAAACTTTATGTAAAATATTTTAAAAAAGAAGGAATTTATGGGAAAATGTAGAATTGTTAACATTAGGAAAATGTAGAGGGATGGTTTAATATGCAACAAAACAATATTTGTTATTTACCTACTGAGGATATTTACCCCAATATATATCAACCTAGAAAATATTTTGATAATGAAGCTATTGATGAACTAGCTCAGTCTATAAAAGCTTATGGAATCTTACAACCATTGTCTGTAAGAAAAATGGGAGAAGGAAGATTTGAATTAGTTGCTGGCGAAAGAAGGCTGCGTGCTGCCAAAAAAATTGGGTTAAATGAGGTTCCAGCAATAATTATTGATATTACTGATAAAGATTCTGCAGCAATTGCTTTATTAGAAAATCTGCAAAGGGAAAATTTAAATTTTATAGAAGAAGCTGAAGCTTATAATAATTTGATTAAAGAGCACTCATATACTCAGGAACAATTAGCTGAAACAATAGGTAAAAAGCAGTCTACAATTGCTAATAAATTAAGAATCCTAAAATTAGATGAAGGTTTGAGAAAGATGATTCTTGATAATAACCTTACTGAAAGACATGCCAGGGCTTTATTAAAATTACCTTCATATGATTTGCAGCTTAAAGTACTTAACCAGGTTATAAAAAAATCATTAAATGTAAAAAACACGGAAAGTCTAATTGAAAAAGAGCTTGCTAAAGCAAAATCTGGGACTGTAAAAGAAACTAAGAATAAAATCAAGGGAATTTTTTCTCCTAGGGTTTATATTAATACAATTAAACAAGTTTTTGATAAATATGGAATGCAGGTTCAATATTCATCCAAGGATATGGATGACAGCATTCAGATAACCGTTACTATACCAAAAAAATAGTTAAATATGTTTCACGTGAAACAAAAAGCTTAACAGTATTATTTCTGTTAAGCTTTTTGCATATACTTCGGAAAAAATATATTTAAATTAATAAAAACACTTTAATTATATTCATGTTAAATATATAATTATGATAGTTGAACTTAAGCTTAAATATTTTGCAAACGTAAGGTGGTGAGAAGTTGAAAGTAATTTCAATATTTAATCAAAAAGGTGGAGTTGGAAAAACCACTACTAACATTAATCTATGTTCATACTTAGCTATGTCTGGATATAAAGTCCTTTCAATTGATATAGATCCACAAGGTAACACAACAAGTGGATTAGGTTTTGATAAAAATAATATTGAAACGTCTATTTATGATGTCATAGCCTATGATGATGTAGAAATTGATGATGCTATTGTTGAAAGCCAGTTAATCAGCAATTATTTTATAATACCTTCCACTATGGAATTGGCAGGTGCTGAAGTTGAGCTTATAGAAAAAAATAATAGAGAGTCAATACTAAAAAATAAAATTCAAAATATGAAATCTAAGTTTGATTTCATATTTATTGATTGTCCTCCGTCGCTTGGATTTTTAACAGTAAATGCTTTGTCAGCATCTGATAGCGTGTTAATACCTATACAGTGTGAATTTTACGCTTTAGAAGGAGTGGGACAACTAGTAAATACAATTCATCTTGTAAAAAAGTCCCTTAATAAAAATTTACAGGTTGAAGGCATTATAATGAGTATGTATGATAGTAGAACAAATTTATCTAATGAAGTTGTTTCAGAGGTAAAAAAATATTTTAAGGATAAAGTTTATAAAACGACTATACCTAGAAATATAAGATTAGCTGAAGCACCAAGCTTTGGATTACCCATTATGTTGTACGACGGTAAATGCAGAGGAGCACTGGCATATGAAAATTTAACTAAAGAATTTATTCAAAGACAATGAATGGAGTTGATATAGTGAGCACAAACAAAAGATTTGGATTAGGAAAAGGTCTTGGAGCATTAATCCCTGAACAAATTGATAATAATACTGATACTAATGAAAAAGCTTCTTCCAACTTAATTGATATCAATCTAATTAAAGCAAACGATAAGCAGCCAAGAAAAGTCTTTGATGAGGCTCAATTAGCTCAACTTTCACAGTCTATTAAAGAATATGGTATTTTACAGCCATTAATATTACAAAGAGATGGCAATACATATACTATTATTGCAGGAGAAAGAAGGTGGAGGGCAGCTAAACAGGCAAAGTTAAAAGAAGTTCCTGCTATAGTGATGGATAGAAGTACAAAAGAAATTTTGGAAATATCATTAATTGAGAATATTCAAAGGCAGGACCTTAATCCTATCGAAGAAGCTCAGGCATATAAAAGATTAATAGAAGATTTTTCATTCACTCAGGAAGAATTGAGTATAAAGATTGGAAGATCCAGGACTGCCATCACTAATTGTATGAGGTTATTAAATTTAGATGAAAAGGTCCAAAGCTATATAATCGAAGGTGTAATCAGCGAAGGACATGGAAGAGCTATTCTTGGCCTGGAAAATAAAGAATACCAGTTTGAAATATCACAGAAAATAATCGATGAAGGATTAAGTGTCAGAGAAACTGAGAGCCTTGTAAAAAAAACAAATGTGAATAAAGATATTAAAAAAAATAAAGATGTAATTATAGAAAATAATCCTTTTATTAATGAACTCAGGGGTAAACTTGAGAATTATTTTGGAACTAAAGTTACATTAAAGCATAATAATAATAAAGGTAAAATTGAAATTGAATATTATTCCACTGAAGATTTACAGAGAATAATTGAAACATTAAATATATAAATGAATATGTTTCACGTGAAACAATATCAGGAAGGTGTAAAGCATGGACAATTTAATCAAAACATTTAATAACTTTCAACCATATTTAATATTAGCACTTATAATAGTTGTAATAATCATGATACTGATGATAATAATACTTTTCAATGCACTAGGAAAATTAGAAAGAAAGTATAAAAAGTTCATGAGAGGAACAGACAATAAGAACATCGAAGAATTAATACTAAAATATTTTGATAATATAGACAAAGTAAAAGAAGATACAGAAGATGTGAAGGAATTATATAAAAGTTTAAATCAAAAAGTAGAAAATTGTATACAAAAGGTATCATTAATAAGATATAGAGCATTTGAAGATGTGGGAAGTGATTTAAGCTTTTCAATAGCAATATTAGATTCGAAAAATAATGGTTTTATTTTAACAGGTATTTATGGAAGAAATGAAAGTACTACATATGCAAAACCAATAGATGAGGGACTATCAAGATATGAATTATCACAGGAAGAGAAACAAGTTCTTCAGGATGCAATGTCAAAATAAATTATTGTATAGAAAACCTCCTTTAAGGGAAAGTTACCTAAAGGAGGTTTTATTTATGATTATATATGTAAGTAAAGAATTAAAAAGTATAAGTGGTGAATTAAGAAAAAGAGGTTATACAGTTATAGAAGAGAATAGTAGTTCTCCATGTGATGCAATAATTTGCAATATAAAAAATGGAGGACTACAAAATGTAAATATGCAAAGCAATGTAAGAACAGAAGGAACTTTAATAATTGATAGCGGTAGTAAAAATATCGATGAAATAGAGTACATTTTAAATAACAGAGTATATAGTTCATTGTTCTAAAATGTATTACTGAGCTTCAATTTGATTTTTATATCTTTTTAATAGATCTGATTCATGAACGGAATATTTTCTTCCACCATATGTTTTTAATATGCTATGATAAATACCATTTGAAATTAAATCAGCCAGCTGCATTACATTATACAATCTGGTATTTTGCAGAACCATAAATTCCATAGTACCTGAAATGTTAACTACGCCTGTTATACTTAGATTACCCACTGGTGGTAAGTTTTTATTTACAGCTGCTCCTGGTAATAAGGGGCTTTTTTTCAAAATTACACTTCCGACATGCTCCAAGCTTCCCAGGCAGGCATCAACTGCAATAATGAATGGGTTGTTATTAAGTTTATTAATATTATCTAAAGTGTCCAATATGTTTTTAGCATGAACAGGATATTGAAGATTCCCGTAAATAGAAAAGTGTTCTCTATTTAAAAATTTAAGTTTTTCTCCAATTAGTGGCCCAAGACTATCTCCTGTAGACCTATCACTACCAATACAAATAACGGAAATATTTCTGCCAGATTTGAATATTGGAAATATCTCACTATATATGTTATCTCTAATTAAACCAATGGAATCCTTACTTTTAGGATCAATAATTACTTTTTCATCCATATGAATCACCATCCTAATAGTAAGTCTAACCAATATAGTTAAAGTTTAATCATAAAAGTGTATAAAGCATAATTATAATATTTTAACACTTTTTAATATGTTAAAAAAGACAACTAAAAATATACAGAAGAACATTCCTGAAATTCCACTAGCTTTTAATCCTATAAATAGAGCAGCCAGAACAGCAACAGGGTGGATTCCAAGTGAGGATGAAACGATTTTTGGTTCAATAATTTGTCGAATAATGGAAACTAAAATATATGAAATTAGAATACCAAATGCTGTAAAATAATTTTTTACTATAAAAAAGTAAAAAATAGATAAAGGTATATAAATTGTCCCTATTCCAAGGACTGGAAGAATATCTGCAATGGCACAAATTATGCTTAAGATAACTGCATATTTAACTCTAAAAATTAAAAATACAATTAAGGTTTCAATAAATGTAATTGATATTATCAGCATGTATGACAATAAATAGTTGCCAAGCATTCTTTTTGCCTCATTAAAAATATAAATCAATTTATCTGACTTATCATTAGGAATTAAACTTCTAAATTTTTCTTTGGCAGAGGTCATATCTTTTGTAAAGAAATACGTAGAAAGGAGTGTAAATAAAATAACCATTATAATATAAGGAACATAACTTAGAAAATTAATAACTAAAGAAATAATTTTACCTGTTAATGTTACAGTCATATTGGAAATTTTAGATATAGCCCCTGTAAAGTTTTTTTCAATGGTGTTTGATATTGCAGGATCCAAGTTGCTGTAATACTTTTTCAGGTTCTCAACAAAATTATAAATTTGATTAGAATTTTTTGATAAATAATTTTGAGTACTTTTGCCAAGTTGTGTAACTTCTTGAGTTATAGCTACTATTCCAAAAGAAAGTGCAGAAATTAATATTGCAAAGAAAACCAAAGTAGAAATCAAACTTGCTAAAGAATTCTTCATTTTGAACTTCTTAATGAGGTATTCTGTTGGTATTCTTAAAAAAAAAGCAAAAAGTAATGCCAGAACAAATGGAAGCGTATAACTCAAAGTGCCAAAAAAAATAAAAAATATTAAGGAATAAATAATAAAGAAAATTACTATTTTATCTAATTTTTTAATTAGATTCTCCATAGTACCATTACCTCCTAATAATGGAATTAATTGCACTTAAAGTATAATTAACATCTTTAATGTCATTAAAATATCCAAAACTAAAACGTATAGTACCCTGTGGAAAGGTGCCAATGGTTTTATGGGCAAGGGGAGCACAGTGTAAGCCTGAACGTGTAACAATCCCAAATTCATTATCTAAAATAAAACTAAATTCAGAGTTGCTTATTTTTGACGAATTAATTGAAATTGCAGAAGTTCTTTTACCTGCATCATTATCGCCGTATAATTTTATAGAATCTATATTTAAAAGTCCATTTATAAACTGTTGTGATAAGTATTCTTCCTTTTCTTTAATAGAATTAATTCCTTCTCTGTTAATAAACTCTATGCCGCTTAATAGCCCGGCAATTCCAGGCGCATTTAAAGTTCCGCTTTCAAATTTGTCAGGTAAAAAATCCGGCTGGGTAATACTTTCTGATAAACTACCTGTTCCACCTTCAATAAATGATGTAGCTTCGGAATTCAAAACATCATCAATTATGAATCCGCCTACTCCCTGTGGACCTAAAAGTGACTTGTGAGCCGTAAAAGCTATAGCATTGCAATTAAGTTCTAAAAAATCAATTGGTATGCACCCTGCACTTTGAGCAGAATCTATAATAAAGTAAATATTATTATCCCTGCACAATTTTCCTATTTCTTTTAATGGCTGTATACTTCCAATAATATTTGAAGATTGTGACATAACAATAATCTTTGTATTAGATTTAATTTTATCCTTTATATCATTAACATTAACAACCCCATTTAAACCGCAGTTTATTATATCAACTTCAATATTCATTAAAGACTTCATGCGCTGCAGAGGTCTTAATACGGAGTTGTGCTCCATTGAAGTAGTGATAATATGCCATCCTTCCTTTATAGTTGTCTTCAGTAAAATATTCAATGACATTGTAATGTTAGAAGTAAAAATAATATTTTCTGTAGCTTTAAAATTAAAAAAATCAGCTAAAGCTTCTCTGCATTTATATATTGTCCTATCACCAATAAGTACATTTGAAGCTGCACCTCTTCCTGGATTAGCACCTATATTTATCATATAATTCATAACTGAATTATAAACTTCAGATGGCTTAGGATATGATGTAGCAGCGTTATCTAAATATAGTTTCAATTGGAATACCTCCTAAATAATAAACTTAATTATACCAAATACCACAAAAACTATACCAATAATAAAGATTGAAAACTTTAAAACATTAGATGCCCCCTTAGAAAGGTCAGGATTTAAAATTTTAAAACCTTTCAGGGCTAAATAATTAAGTATTGCAAACCATGCAACCATGCCGGCAATAATAGAAATAATAAAAGTATAATAAAATACCAATCCAACATGATACCATGCTCTTATAACAGTTCCGCTAAGAGCCAGCCACAAGGAAGGTGTCATTGGATTTGAAAAAGTAATTATAAAACCAGTTAAAAAAGGCATGGATTTTATATTAAATTTCGTTAAAAAATTTAACTTAAATCCTTTATCACTACCTTTAGATTTTATCTGAAAATATCCAATTATAGATAAAATAAGACCAGAGAATATCCAAAATAAGGCTTCTGTTTTTCTATTTTTAGAAAGGAGGTTAGCAAGACCTCCATTTATAAGCAATAAGTAAGCCACATCTGCACTAAGTGCACCAAGGGATACAGAAAAGCCTTCCTTATATCCCTTAGATATAGTCCTTTTTACAGATTCAAGTCCAGCTGGTCCTAAAGGAATTGAAATAATAAAACCTGTAAAACAACCAGTTAGAATAGCTTTTAAAATATCAACAAACTTATCCATAATTAACTCCAAACATTAATAAATTTGATATAATATATAAGGAAATAAGTACATAATAGAATACTCATTTAATTATAATCTAAAATAATCCACTTGTATATGTAATAATTAACAAATTACAATTTTTGTAAGCATAAAATTTAGAAAGGTGATATTAATGGACAAATACTATATAATAACTTTTCAAAATACACATCAGGCAATAAAAGCTGAGGAAGTTTTAAAGGTCAATAAAATAATCTGCAGTGTTATGCCAACTCCAACTATGATAACCAGAAGCTGTGGAATAAGCATCATATTTAAAGAAGATGAAAAAGAAAGAGTAATATTATTAGTTGAACATAAACAATTAGAAATAAAGGCAATGTATTATAAAGAAAATAATAATTACATTGAAATAAATTAATTTTATGTAATAAAGGAGAGTATATGATTAAATCAGTTATTTTAAACATTTTAGGAATTACATATAATGAATCTGGCATAAAAATAGCTAATTTTACTATAAGCAAAGAAAGCATATATAATACTTTTGAAAAATTCCTGAAAGTAATAATAATATTAATTTTAATGTATGCAAGTATAAAAATAGGAAATGGAATTATTAACAGGTTTATAAGCAAGCAGAAAAAGCTGAAATTTTCATTAGATGATAGAAAAGCTAAAACTGTGGGGGCAGTATTAAAAAGTGTTTTGAAGTATTCGGTATACTTTTTTGGTATTTTTGCAATAATAGAAATAGTTTTTGGTAAAATAGGCTCAATATTTGCAGGACTGGGAGGAGTAGCAATAGGCCTGGGGGGACAAAATCTAATTAAAGATATTATAAATGGATTTTTCATATTGTTTGAAGATCAATTTTCCGTAGGTGATTACGTAAGCATAGAAGGTAAAGACGGTATAGTAGAAGGAATAGAATTAAGGGTAACTAAAATCAGGGATTTTAATGGAGATTTACACATAATACCAAATGGAATAATAAAGATGGTGACCAATCATTCAAGAGGTAATATGCGGGTATTATTAGATATTAATATTTCATATGATGAAAATATTGATAAGGCAATAGAAGTAATTACCGATGAATGCGAAAAATTTAAGAATAAAAATAATAATGTAGTAGAAGGACCAAGGGTACTAGGTATATCCGAAATTTCTGAAGACGGAATATCAGTAAAAGTATTTGCAAAGGTAAAGCCTATGATGCAATGGGATATTGAAATGAAGTTAAGAAGAGATATAAAAAACAGACTTGATGAATCAAAAATAAAAATGGCTTATAAGAGAGTCGAGGTAATAAATACTCAAATATAATTTTAGTGAAAGGAAGATAACAATGCCAAAGGATTTACATCTTGGAGATATAGTAGAAATGAAAAAGGGACATCCCTGCGGGGAAAATAAATGGGAGATAATCAGGCTGGGTGCGGATATAAAAGTAAAATGCTGTGGCTGCGGAAGAATAATAATGCTTCAGAGGAGTAAATTCGAAAAAAGTATAAAAAAGTTCATTAAACAAAACACTCCAGTTGAAGAAAAATAGTTGCATTTATTTAAATGTAGTAGTAAACTATACAAGTATGGCCCTGCTGTGAATATAATTCACAGCCGTTAGTCCATAGGGAGGAGGTGAATCTAATGAGAAAATATGAAACTATATTTATACTACATCCATCATTAGACGAGGAAGCTGTAAAGGCTGGCGTTGAAAAATTCAAAGGTGTAATAGAAAATGGTGGCGGAGTAGTTGAAAATGTTGATTCATGGGGCAAGAGAAAGCTTGCTTATGAAATTAACAAAGTAAATGAAGGATACTATACATTAATAAACTTTAGTGCTAATCCAGAATTACCAAAAGAATTAGACAGAGTTTTTAGAATTACAGATTCAGTTATAAGACATATTATAATAAAAAATGAAAAATAGGTGGTGTTTTAATTGAATAAAGTTGTTTTAATTGGAAGATTAACTAAAGACCCAGAGCTGAGGTTTACTCCAGGTTCAGGAACAGCTGTTACCACCTTAACATTAGCAGTCGATAGAAGGATGCCTTCTAAAGACGGTACCAGGGAAGCGGATTTCATCCCCATAGTAGTATGGGGGAAGCAGGCTGAATCTACTGCAAATTACATGAATAAGGGAAAACTTATGGGTATAAGCGGAAGAATTCAGACCAGAAGCTATGACGCTAAAGATGGTACAAGAAGATATGTCACAGAAGTAGTTGCTGATGAAGTACAATTCCTTGAATGGGGAAATGGAAACAAAGGCATGAATCAGGATTATGGAAAAAGTAATTCTAATTATGAAAGTCAACAAGGTGGATTTTCAAAGGATATGGGCGGAGAAGATATAACCCCTGTAGATGATGGAGATATACCATTTTAATTTGGTAAGGAGGGATAAAAATGGCTAGAGAAGAAAGAAATAATAAAAGAGGTTCAGCAAGAATGAGAAGGGCTAAGAAAAAAGTCTGTGCTTTCTGCGTTGATAAAGCTGAATCTATAGATTATAAAGATATAAACAAAATCAGAAAGTATGTTACTGAAAGAGGCAAGATTCTTCCAAGAAGAATTTCTGGAAATTGCGCAAAACATCAGAGAATGCTTACTGAAGCTGTAAAGAGAGCAAGAAATATAGCATTATTGCCATTTACAACAGAATAATTCTGAAGTTAAAAGTTCCTACAAAAGTAGGAACTTTTTTTATGAAAAAGCTTATTAATTAACTACTGTTAATATGTTTGAAAAATATATTACTATGGCAATAATAAGAATATCAACAAATATAATTTTATCTATAACTTATACGTATATACCCTATTTATAAAAAGGAACAAGTATTGTTGCATAAATGTATAAAGATAACTAAAATAGAAATATAGGCATAAAAGGGGATGAATTTTAGTGAATAAAGATAACTTGAATATAATGTATAACATCAAAATAATAGAGGATTTAAAGGCGGAATTATTAAGCATAATTGCAGACTTTTTTAAATTGTTAACTCGGGGAAGTAATGTAGCTCATGATGCTATTTTAGAATGTATTTCCGGGGCAATAATAATACTATATGTTTTAAGTGACAGATTAGGATATTCTTATGCAGCTGTAGATGATCAAATAAAAAAGAAGTTAAAGACAGGAATAATTGAACAGGATGAAATTGAAAAAGAAAGCAAGGATTTAACTAGATTATATACTCACATTAAGGAAAGGGAATAACGGAGGAAGTAATGGATAACAGAAGTCTTAAAACTAAATCCATAGTAGAAGCGGGATTAATTTCTGCATTAATTGTTGTATTAGCACTGATAAATGTTTACGTTCCAGGGTTCTCGATATTTGGCACTTTTCTGCTTCCCATACCTGTAACAGTATTATATTTAAGACATAATTTTAAAGTATCGTTGTCAGCAGTATTGGTCAGCGGTATATTAGTTGGATTAACATATGATCCTATAAGAGGTCTTACATCTGCAGTAGTATTTGGATTAACTGGGCTGACATTAGGATATTGTATAAAAAAAGACATGAAAGCTGGTATTACAATTATTTTACTTTCTGCAGCTTCAGCATTAGGTACTATTATTGATTATTCAGTTTATTTAAACTTTATTGATAAAAGAGGATTAATGGCTTTTATTACTGCAGGCTTAAAAATGCTGAATGAGTCAATGGATTCAGCAATTAAAATTTACAAAAATTTTGGGATAACTGCTGAGCAGATAAAACCTTTACAAGATACCATGAAATTATTTACACCAGAATTTGTTATGCATCTTATACCTTCATTTTTAATAATTGGTGGATTAATATCAGCATTTCTTAGCTATAAGATTACCAGCATGATATTAAAAAAATTTAGATTTAATATGAAAGAAATGAGGCCTTTTACGGAAATATATTTAAACAGCAGAATAGGAGTAGTATTAGTGACCCTTTTACTACTAGGTATAGTGCTGTCTAAATATAAAATATCCGGCTATGAATATATAGTAACTACCTCGCAGGTATTACTTCAGATTGCACTTATACTTGACGGTGTCTCACTATTAACCTTTTTTCTTAGAAGAAAATTTAATATATCCAAGGCAGTTGTAGTTTTTATAATAATCTTTACAGTTTTACAACAGCCATTTTCGGTAATTTATATGTACGCAGGACTAGCCGATATTATTATGGATTTTAGAAAGTTAGACCCTTTAAGACGAGGAAAATTAGAATAGCTGGGGGCTTAGTAATGGATAATAAATACAATTACTTTATAACTGAGAATAAAATATATATGGTGTCCATAGCTGCATTAATATTTATATTGTTTTTATATGGACATATATATATTGGAGGAATAGCAATTGCTTTATATGGACTGCTTGTATTATATAACGTAAAAAATACAAAACAAAAAAAATATGAATGGAAAAAGTTCATAGAGGATTTTTCATCAAAGCTTGATTTAGCCACAAGGAATACATTAGTAAAGCTTCCATTTCCACTAATTATAATAGGCAACAAAGGAAATATATTGTGGTATAATCAAAATCTATCATCTATATTAGATGGAAGCGACATATTTGAATCTAATATAAATGATGTATTGAAAGACTTTAACTTAAAATTAGCTATGGATGGGAAAAAAACTGTATTTAAATATGTTAAATTAAACGAAAAGTACTTTAATATATATACAAATTTAATAGATCTTGGAGATTATAAAAATCTTAATGATAAAATTATGCTCCTTTACTTTTATGATGTTACAGATGTATTTAACTTAATTAACAGCGTAGAGTCAAATAAGGAAGCAGTTATGCTGATTGAAGTTGATAATTTAGATGAAGTTATAAAAAGTACTGAGGAAGACAAAAAACCATTATTAATTGCAGAAATAGAAAGAACAATTAATAGTTATGCCCAAGGTTTAAATGCTATGGTAAAAAAATATTCTTCAAATAAATATGTTTTGACATTACAAAACAAATATGTTGAAGAAGAAATGAAAAAAAGATTTGAAATATTAGACAGTATGAGAGAAATCAGTATGGGAAATAAACTTACTGTAACACTTAGTGTTGGTGTTGGCAGAAACGGAGGTAACCCATTCAATAACGAAAGTTACGCAGTTTCTGCAAAAGAACTGGCACTTGGCAGGGGTGGAGACCAGGCTATAGTAAAGAGCGGTGAGAAACTTGATTTTTATGGAGGAAAGACAAGAGAAATAGAGAAAAGGACTAAAGTGAGATCCAGGGTTATTGCTCATGCCTTAGTTGATTTGATAAATGAAAGCAGTAATGTGTATATACATGGTCATATTAATCCTGATATAGATTGCTTAGGGGCAGCAGTAGGTATTTATAGTACAATAAAAGCATTAAATAAGGAATGTTATATAGTTTTAGATGGTACTAATAATAGTATAAAGGGAATGATGGATAAACTAAAAAGTGAAGCCGATTATGATTCTGCCTTTATTGATAGTAAAAAATGCATGGAAACTAAAGACGACAATAGCTTACTCATAGTTTTAGACGTTCACAACAAAGGATATGTTCAAAATCTGGAGTTAGTTGAATCATTTAAAAAGCTGGTGATAATAGATCACCACAGAAAATCAACAGATTATTTAGAAGGAGCATTATTAAGCTATATAGAACCATATGCATCTTCGACCTGCGAATTAGTTACAGAAATGATTCAATATATGCTGGAAAAGCCAAAGCTAAAGCCTGTAGAAGCGGAAGCACTGCTGGCAGGAATATGCGTAGACACGAAAAACTTTTATTTTAAAACTGGTGTAAGAACATTTGAAGCAGCATCATTTTTGAGAAAACTAGGTGCTGATACTATAGATGTTAAAAAACTTTTTTCAGATGATCTTGACACATATTTAAAAAGAGCTGATATAATAAAATCAGCTGTAGTTAAAAACAATATTGCAATTGCAGTATGTCCACCAGAAATAGAAGATACTGTATTGGCTGCACAAGCTGCGGATGAGCTACTAAATATTACAGGTATTCAAGCTTCATTTGTTTTTGTTACAATAGGAGAGGATATATATATAAGTGGAAGATCCCTTGGTGATATTAATGTGCAGATAATACTGGAAACACTTGGCGGTGGAGGACACATGACTATGGCTGGTACAAAAATTTCAGATAAAAAGCTTGAAGAAGCTGTTGAATTACTAAAACAAGCTATAGAGAAATACTTAAGGGAAGGTGAATAATATGAAAGTTATATTATTAAAAGATGTTAAAAATGTTGGAAAGAAAGGTCAAGTTGTAAATGCTTCAGATGGTTATGCCAGAAATTTCTTATTTCCTAGAAAGCTGGCTGAAGAAGCAAACGAAGTAAATATGCACATATTAAATAATAAAAATGAAGCTGAAAGAAGAAAAAAGTTAGCAGAAGTTGAAGCAGCTCAAAAATTAGCAGAGAAAATTAAAGGTAAGGAAATAAAGTTATCAGTAAAATGCGGGGAAAATGGCAGACTTTTTGGATCAATTACTGGTAAAGATATTTCAGAAGAATTAAATAAACAATATAATCTAAAAATTGATAAGAAAAAAATTGTTGTAGAAACCATAAGACAACTTGGTAGTTATGATGTAGAAATAAAGCTCTATCCTGAAATTTCTACTAAAGTGAAAGTGGTTATCACAGAATTATAAAAGGGGGATAACTTTGAAATCACAGTATACGGATTTTATAGGAAAGAACATTCCTGATACAGTGCCATTAGACACACAAATAAGCGTTATGTATGAAATTGTAAAAAACTTAATAAAAGAATCCACTTTAAAGGCGAGAATTACAAAATATAAGCTGCAAAGATTTATAAAAAGTGATGATGCCTGCGACAGAATATATGGAATAAATAAAATAATAAGTGACGGCAAAGGTTTAGAAATTGTTCCAGGTAAAAAAGAATTATATGCAGCTATTGATGATACAAATAAATGGATATCCGAGGCTTTGGCAAAACGATATGTACAAAATAAAATAGAATCCCAGGTTGAGAGACTGCTAATTGAAAAGCAGGATAAGTATATGGAGGAAATCAGACTTAGCGTTATAAAAAAGCAAAAAGGTCCTGAGAACTCAAAAACTCTAAAAAAATATGCTCAATTAAAGGTTATGGATTCAAAAAAACTATCTAGAAATGTCCAAACATTGCTTAGACCAGAAAGTTTCGATGAAATTGTTGGACAAGAAAGGGCAATAAAGGCACTTATTTCAAAGATAGCATCACCTTATCCACAACATATAATTTTATATGGTCCACCTGGAGTAGGAAAAACAACAGCAGCCAGATTGGCTTTAGAAGAGGCAAAGAAACGTAATCATACTCCATTTTCTAAAACAGCAAAGTTTGTTGAAGTTGATGGAACTACCATTAGATGGGATCCAAGGGAGATAACCAATCCATTATTGGGTTCAGTTCATGATCCTATATATCAGGGAAGTAAAAGGGATCTGGCGGAAATTGGCATACCAGAGCCAAAACCAGGATTGGTTACGGATGCCCATGGCGGAGTTTTATTTATTGATGAAATAGGTGAATTAGATGAAATACTTCAAAATAAATTATTAAAGGTTTTAGAAGATAAAAGAGTAGAGTTTTCATCTTCATACTATGATCCTGAGGACGAGAATACACCTAAATATATTAAATATTTGTTTGAAAATGGAGCTCCTGCAGATTTTATATTAATTGGAGCAACTACCAAAGAGCCTCATGAAATTAGTCCTGCATTAAGATCCAGATGTACAGAGGTTTACTTTGAGCCTCTTTCAGCTAAGGATATAGAAAAAATAGTAAAAAATGCAGCACAGAAACTTAATATTGAATTAGAAACCGGAGTTGCAGAAGCTATCAGCAGGTATACTATTGAAGGAAGAAAAGCTGTTAATATACTATCTGATGTTTATGGTTTTGCACTTAATAATAATGATAGCGGCGAGATCAATAAGATTACTATGGAAGATTTAGATAAAGTAATTGGTATAAGCAGATTGGTGCAGCTTGAAAATATTAATAATGATAAGCCATTTGAAACAGGACATATATATGGGCTAGGTGTCAGCGGCTATATTGGTTCTACAATAGAAATTGAAGCTGCAGTTTTTGAGGCAAAGTCAAAGGGAAAGGGAACAGTGAGATTTAACGATACCGCCGGGAGTATGGCAAAGGATTCAGTTTTTAATGCCGCATCTGTTATCAGAAAAATAACAGATAAAGATATAAATGACTATGATATTCATGTAAATGTAATAGGCGGCGGTAAAATTGATGGACCATCAGCAGGTGCTGCAATTACAGTATGTATTATAAGTGCATTATTGAACAAGCCAATAAAGCAGGATATAGCTGTAACAGGAGAAATATCACTTAGAGGAAATATTAAACCAGTAGGCGGAATATTTGAAAAGATATATGGTGCCAGAAGAAAAGGAATAAAGCTTGTTATTATTCCTAATGATAATGAAAAAGAGATTCCTCATGGTCTTAATGATATTGAAGTTAAGTGCGTGGGAAATATAGAAGAATTAATGAAACTAGTTTTTTAGCATTATGTGCTAAAAAGCTAGTTTCCTAGTTGATAGGAAGTGCTGTAAATGGATTCACCGCTTAAAAGTATGCCCCATAATATTGAAGCAGAGCAGAGTGTATTAGGTGCAATGATTGCAGATAAAACTTCTATAGCTCAGGCAGTTGAGAGTTTGTCAGAAGATGATTTTTATAAAGATGCTCATAAAATACTTTTTAGTACAATAAAGGAACTTTATCAAAAAGATATAGCTGTTGATATGGTTACACTTTCCGAAAATCTTCAATCAAAAAATTTGTTAGAAGGAGTAGGGGGAGTTACATATATAAGTGGACTTTATACATCTATTATAACTACTGCAAATGTTCAGGAATATATTAAAATTGTTAAGGATAAGTCAATTCTCAGAAAGCTTATCAGGTCTTCATCAGAGATAATAAATAATAGCTATAACAAGCAGGATGATGTAGCCTCTGTACTTGACTTTGCAGAGAAAAAAATATTCAATATTGCAGATAATAGAAGTACTTCTGATTTTGAGCCAATGAGTACTGTTCTTGAGAGAGGTTTTGCTGAAATAGAAAGACTGTTTAACAACAAAGGCGAAACAACTGGAATTCCATCAGGTTTTACAGAATTAGATGCTAAGACCTCAGGCTTTCAAAAGTCAGATATGATACTAGTTGCAGCAAGACCTTCAATGGGTAAAACAACCTTTGCGTTAAATCTTGTAGAAAATGCAGCATTAAGAGCCGGGAAAAGTGTGGCTGTATTTTCTTTGGAAATGTCAAAAGAACAATTAGCCTATAAACTTCTATGTGCTGAGGCAAATGTAGATATGTTAAGGCTTAGAACAGGAGATCTGGATGATAGGGATTGGGAAAATATAGCTAAGGCCTCAGGCCCTCTAGGTGGAGCTAAAATTTATATCGATGATACTCCAGGTATAAATATTATGGAAATGAGGTCAAAGTGCAGAAGATTAAAAATAGAATATGGTATTGATATGATAGTAATAGATTATCTGCAGCTTATGTCAGGTACCAGGGGCTCTGAAAGCAGACAGCAGGAGGTTTCTGAAATATCAAGATCCATAAAAGCATTGGCAAAGGAAATGAATTGCCCAATAATTGCACTTTCACAGCTGTCTCGTGCTCCAGAACAGAGAACTGATCATAGACCAATGCTTTCAGATTTAAGAGAGTCAGGATCTATAGAACAGGATGCAGATATAGTAATGTTCTTATACAGAGATGAATATTACAACAAGGAAACAGAAGAAAAAAATGTGGCTGAATGTATAATTGCAAAACAAAGAAACGGTCCAACAGGCGTAGTAAAGCTGGCTTGGCTTGGTCAATTCAGTAAATTTGGTAATTTAGATGTAATTCATAGAGATTAATTTATTGCAAAACAAAATCCCTGTAAAATAATTTACAAGGATTTTGTTTTTACAAGATGATTATTCAATATTAATCTTTCTGGATTTATTAACTCCTGGTTCAGATTTTGGCAGATTGATTTTTAATACTCCATCTTTAAATGATGCTTTTATTTGGTCTTCCTTAACATTATCTATATAAAAACATCTCTTAAATTCTCCATATCTTCTTTCACGTCTAAGATAATTATCTTTGTTATCTTCGAATTTATCTTCACGTTTTGAACCAACTGTTAAATAATTATCCTTATATTCAACATTTATTGAATCTTTATTTACTCCAGGTAAATCAGCTTCAATCATATAAGAATCTTCATTTTCCTTTAAATCTACCTTAAAACCATTACCCATACCCGTAAAACCTACTGGAGCTAGAAAATCATCGCCAAAGAAGTTGTTCATAAACTCATCGAAATAATCACCTCTTGATAATGAATTATTATTTCTTCTAAAAGGTACTAAATCAAACATATATATAACCTCCCATAAATTATATATTTTGCTTTGATAAAGATTTTTAAGCTTTTCTTTATCTTTATTACATATACATAATAATATAAAGGTCAAAGAAAGTCAAAGTCTATAGGAAGAAGATATTAGATGAAAAATGAAGATACAATATGATACTATACTATAAATTATTCTAAACAATTTATTTAATAATAAACAGGAAAATAAAGAGGATTTTTATTGTTTCAATTAATAATATATATCTAAGTCATGTCCACTTTTCACTTGAGGCTTGAATTTCATATGTTTAGGGAATATAATTAAGAGGTAAATCTTATAAAAGAGCAGATAATATATTGATTTGTTGTCTTAGTTATGGATATTTTGGTAAGAATAGTCATGCTCCCGTAGCGCAGCTGGTAGCGCAACTGATTCGTAATCAGTAGGCCACAGGTTCGAATCCTGCCGGGAGCACCAGGTTAAAAAAAAGAGTTGTAGAAATGCAGCTCTTTTTTTAATATTACTTTCAATTTAATCCAGCTATTATTATTTGAAAATAGTTATCAACAACGTATTGTGGATAATGTGTATAACTTATACTATATATTGAATTATGAGTTCATTGTTATGATAATAAATTAAAACCACCAATCAGTTAATTACTAATTGGTGGTTAAGCAAATCCTAACTCATCAGAAAAAATTGGTTCAACAGAAATATTTATCACCTGACCCTCTAGCATATTTTATAATACTTTTTAAAGTACTATAAAAGTTTATTGCAGATTACTGAATTACAAGTATATATCCTGTAGACACATAATTTTATTAAAATATTTACTACTAACTTTCTACGATATAATACTTGTATATTGACTTACATTACATTAACAATGGTTTTCAGCATTATATTTAGATATTGTTATATAATTAAGCATTAGCCAAATACACTATACTTGTGCTATCTATTAACTATATCCTGATATCATCAAATGCTTATAACTTACCTACTACTTTCTAATTTACATAACATAATATGAGTTAGGATCTGCTGGAAGAAACTTTGTTTTTTCTTCTTTGTTTCTTCTTAATTGTATTCTATCATTAGTTTAGAAATAAGTCAACTGAATTTTCTAAAAATTAAATATTTTTAATGATAGAATTGCAGGGCTAAATATAGGAGCAGATTTATGGAGACTTATATGTATCTAAACTCCCAAACTGCAGATCTTTTATATTAAATTTAAACATGGCATGACCAACAACATTTTCTATGGGGATACATCCTAAAAGTCTGCTGTCCTTACTAACACTTCTATTATCGCCTAAAACAAAAATACAATCATCAGGCACATGTACTTCCATTTTTGGATCTGTTAAAGTATTAGGCTTTAAATAGCTTTCATTCAGTTTAATGCCATTTATATAAACAAAATTATTTTTAATTTCAATAATGTCATTAGGAAGTCCAATGATTCTTTTTATATATAAAGTATTGTTATTTCTATAGGGCTTAAAAATAACAACTTCACCTCTTTTTAAGTCATGTCTCATAGTGCTTATTTTTTCAACTATAATCCTATCATTAGATAAATTTGATTCATTCAATGTAGGGTTCATTGATGTTCCTTCAACTTTAGGAACTGTAATTATTAATGAAACCATAATTGCAATGAGTAAAGTGATGACTAATTGAATTATATAGTATTTTAAGTTTTTCATAAATAACCTTCTCTTTGTAATAATTTACCATAGGACTATTATATTATATTTTGGGTTTAAAAAAAAGCACTTTTATATATAAAAAGAGAAGCGATTATATTCTTTCACTGGATATTCCATTTAAATATATTAAAAGATAATTTATAAATGTAATTAAAGCTCCAAGTACAGACAGGTAGATTAAATATCTGCCTAAGGTTTTATTTACTGTTAAGGCAAATATAGATATATAAAACATTATTGTAGTTATTTTACCAAATTCATTTGAAGGTATTACGATATTCCTGTTATATAAAATAATCCCTGCAGCAACCATAGATAATTCCTTAACTGCAATAATTATTAAAATCCATAGTGGTATATATGATTTAATAACCAGACAGGTTAATACTGTAACCAGCATTAATTTATCTGCTAAAGGATCAATTACCATACCCCATTTTGTAATTAAATTATATTTTCTTGCAATATAACCATCTAATATATCGGTAAAGCCTGCACAAAGAAATATAATTACAGATATTATTAAGTTATTTTGAATGTTTGAAAAAAATACAAGCACAAAAACTGGAACTAAAAATAATCTAAAAAGTGTAAGTGCATTGGGTATATTCATTTAAATCACCCCGTTTTATTTTGTTTTTTTATAGTATTGCCTAAATTATAAGTATATATAAGTTTACCAATATAAATTATAAAACTCAATATATACGAATTATATAATAAATAAACAGAATAATATTCGGAATTTTATTGACTTAGTAACTTTGTTTTGATAACATATTGAAGGAGGGATGCGCTTTGAAAAAATATTATGATATAGTAATAATCGGTGCTGGTCCTGCTGGTATTTTTACGGCCCTTGAGGTTACAAAATTAAATCCTAAGCTTAGTGTTTTAATTGTTGATAAGGGAAGAAATATTGAAAAAAGAAGTTGTCCGGCCAGAACTACAGGTAAATGTGTAAATTGTAAGCCCTGCGGCATTACATTTGGATGGTCCGGAGCAGGTGCGTTCTCGGACGGCAAATTATCACTAAGCCCTGAGGTAGGCGGAAGAATATTAGAGTACTACTCTGAAGATGAAGCTAAAAAATTAATAAAGTACTGTGATGATATATATCTTCAATTTGGGGCAAATAAAACCGTATATGGATTAAACAACGAAAATGTTGATAAAATAAAATATGAAGCAAGTAAGCACAATATACGCCTTATTGAATGTGCTGTGAGACACTTGGGAACAGAACTTGCTTATGAAGTCTTAAAAAAGATGTATCACCATCTAATGGATAATACAAATACTGAATTTTTAGAGTTAACTGAGGTTACAGATATAATAGTTCAAAATAACAAAATTAAAGGTGTAGTTTTAAATAACAAACAGGGTGAAACTACAGTTGAAACTAATTATGTTGTTGCAGCACCAGGCAGAGGCGGGGCAGAATGGTTAGCAGATGAGGCAAAAAAGTTAAAGCTTTTAACCACCAACAATGCAGTAGATATTGGGGTAAGAGTTGAAGTTCCCAATTCAATTATGGATCATTTAACTAAAGATTTATATGAAGCAAAATTGGTTTATTATTCGGATACTTTTGATAACAAAGTAAGGACATTTTGTATGAACCCTGGCGGAGTTGTTTCGGAAGAACACTATGATGGGGAAATAGCTGTGGTTAATGGACATAGTTATTCTGAAAAAGAGCTGAGAACAAATAATACTAATTTTGCAATGCTTGTTTCTACTACATTTACTGAGCCTTTTAATCAGCCAATTGATTATGGTAAATATATAGCTAAGCTTGGAAATATGCTTACAGGCGGGCCTATTATGGTGCAAAGATTAGGAGATTTATTAAATGGAAGGAGAACAGATGCTGCAAGACTTAAAAAATCAACTACAATACCTACACTTAAGTCAGCAGTGCCGGGAGATTTAAGTTTTGTGCTTCCTCAAAGACATCTGACTTCCATAGTAGAGGCATTAAGGGCTTTTGATAAAATAGCTCCTGGTCTTTATAGCAAGAATACTTTATTATATGGTGTTGAAGTTAAGTTCTATTCTAGTAAGTTCCACACCAATAATGAATTTGAAACACCTATAAGTAATTTTTATACTATAGGAGATGGTGCCGGTATAACCAGAGGATTAATGCAGGCATCTGTAACTGGTGTTGTAGTGGCCAGAAGCATAAATAAAAAGGAAAGCTGATAATAATTAAAATTTTAGTGCATAATGTGAAAAAAGGTTTAACTAACGAAAGTGAGGAATGAATCATGTCATCATTAATAGTATTAGGAGCTCAATGGGGCGACGAAGGTAAAGGTAAAATGACTGATTACCTGGCAGAAAATGCCGATGTAGTTGTCAGATTTCAAGGTGGTAATAATGCTGGTCATACAGTTGAAGTGGGAGATAAACAATATAAGCTTCATTTGGTACCATCAGGTATATTATATAAGGATAAGCTGAATATATTAGGAAATGGTGTAGTATTAGACCCAAAAGCTTTATTTGAAGAAATAAAATACTTACAGGGCCTTGGAGTATCTGTTACTCCTGAAAACTTAATAATAAGTGACAGGGCTCAATTGATAATGCCATATCATAAGGTCATGGATGGTATAAAGGAAAGAGCAAGAGGAAAAAGAGATATAGGAACTACTGGTAAGGGAATAGGACCATGCTATACAGATAAAATGGAGAGAAGCGGAATAAGAGTATGTGACTTAATGCATAAAGAAGTATTTAAAGAAAAGCTCTCTATAAATATTGAAGATAAAAATAATATTATATGCAAAGTGTATAATGAAGAACCTTTAAGTTTTGATAAAATTTATAATGATTATATGGAATATGCTGATATGCTGAGACCTTTTGTTAAGGATTCATCAGTAATAGTTTATAATAAAATAAAAGAAAATAAAAAGGTATTATTTGAAGGTGCCCAGGGAACTCTATTAGATATAGACTATGGCACTTATCCTTATGTTACATCATCAAGCACCATAGCAGGTGGAGTATGTATAGGAGCTGGTATAGGACCAACAATGGTTACAAATGCTGTTGGTATTGCAAAGGCATATACTACAAGAGTAGGAAAAGGACCTTTTGTTACTGAACTTTTAGATGAAACTGGTGACTGGATAAGAGAAAAAGGACATGAATTTGGAGTAACAACGGGAAGAGCAAGAAGATGCGGATGGCTCGACCTGGTTATTTTAAAGACTTCAGCAAGAGTGTCTGGATTAACAAGTTTTGCTGTTACTAAAATAGATACCTTAGCAGGTCTTGATAAGATAAAGGTATGTGTTGGATACAAGTTTAAGGGTCAGATAATTGATTATGTTCCAGCTAGTCTTGAAGATATAGCTTTATGCGAACCAGTTTTTGAGGAATTCCAGGGATGGGATGAAAGTATACTTAATGCAAGAAGCTTTGATGAACTTCCGGACAATGCCAAGAAATATATTAAAAAGATAGAGGAATTTACAGGAACCAGAGTATCAATAGTTTCAGTGGGCCCAAGAAGAGATCAGACAATGAAGATATCAAAATTATAGATTCCTATTTTGGTACTAAGAATGGAAAAAGTGCCTACTTGAATTAATGGATAAATGATGTATAATTATAATACATTCATTTTGTTAATAAAAGAGAGGTTGATAATATGAAAATTACCAAGGAAATGACAATAGGTGAAATAGTGAGAAATTTCCCTAATTCAGCTGAAACTCTAATGGAGTTTGGAATGGGATGCATAGGATGTCCAGCTTCACAGGCTGAAACATTAGAAGAAGCTGCTATGGTACATGGAATGAATATAGAGGAATTACTACAGGCATTAAATAAGTAATTCCACGCTATAGATAAAAACAGAACATATATGTTCTGTTTTTATTATTTTTTTGTAAACAAATTCTAATTTGATTTAGATTGCTTAGTATATTTGATATTATATTACTATACGTTGATTTACTTTGAAATCAATTTAGGAGGCGTGGAAAATGAGCGGTAAAGTAACAACTAAGGAATATGAGATACATTATTATGAAATCGATTATAAAAAGAGACTTTTACTTACAAGTTTAATGAATTTCTTCAATGATATAGTAAATCATCAAAGTGAAGATTTTAATGTTGGTATTGATTATATGGCAGAACGCAAGAAAACATGGGTATTATACAAATGGAGCATAAATATAAAAAGATATCCTCTTCTTGAAGAAATAATCAGAATAAAAACTGTTCCAAGTTCATTTAATAAGTTTTTTGGTTATAGAAAATATGAGGTATATGATTCAAAGGGCGATTTAATTATAACTGCTGATTCAGTTTGGTTTTTAATTGATATTGAAAAGAGGAAACCCATTAGAATTTCAGATGATATGTATTTGGCTTATGGCATTTCAAAGGATGACAATGCAGATGTAAAAGTTAAGAAAATAAAGTCACCAGAACAAACACAATATGAAAAGACATTTAATGTCAGATACAGTGATATTGATACAAACAAGCATGTAAATAATGTTAATTATGTGGCCTGGGCATTGGAAACCGTACCAAAGGAGATAGTATTGAACCATTCTCTAAACAATATAATAGTTACCTATGAAAAAGAGACAACCTATGGAGATATTGTAAAGTCAAAGGTGCAGGTTATAGATAACCAGGATGGGACTATTTTATGCAAACATAAAATAGAAGGTAATAATGGTACTGAGCTAACCATAATGGAAACAAATTGGACAAGTAATAAATAAAGGGGTCATATAAATTGACCTCTTTATTTATTACAGGCAGATTTTGCTGCAGCAAATCCGGAGCTCCATGCCCATTGAAGATTAAATCCACCGCAGTCTCCATCTACGTCCAGAACTTCACCACAAAAAAATAAGTTTTTCACAATATTAGATTCCAAAGTGGAACTGTTAACCTGTTTAGTATTAACACCACCAGCTGTTATCTGAGCATTATTAAAGGAATTAGTGTCTGTAACTTGAAATTCCCAATGCTTTAGCAATGTAATAATTTTAGACTTCTCCTGCCATGTCAAATCCATACAAGGCTTATGAATATCAGAAACCCCAGCCTGTTTTAGAAGAATGGGGATTATTTTTTTATTTATTATACCTATAAAGGAATCCATCACAGATCTATAGCTGAATATACCAAAATGGTTATATAAATAATCTTTGAGATCTTCATCTGATAGATTTGGTATTAAGTCCAGTTTTATTGTAACATGACTTTTGTTAAATACGCCCAAAGAGGCAATTCTGCTCAATTGAAGAATAGGGGGACCTGATATGCCATAGTCAGTAAAAAGGATTTCTCCAAAATCTTTACCTTTTAGGTTATTATCTATGTATATTTCTACAAATCCGTTAAATTTAACACCTGACAGCGCTTTTAAATGGTCATAATTTAATTTTAACTGAACCAGGGCTGGTATTGGGGTAATAATTTCATGTCCTAACTTTTTAGCAAGTCTATACCCAGAGCCATTGGAGCCTGTATTTGATGCTGAGGTTCCTCCTGAAGCCAAAATAACCTTTTCACAGGTGAATTCTTCATTGGAATTTGTTATTATTTTAAAACCTTTGCTTAACTTTTCTATCTCAATTACATTTGTATTTAAATATATAGGAATTGATCTTTCATCTAATGAAAATCTAAGTATATCAATTACAGATGATGCTTGTAAGCTCATAGGATACATTTTGCCGTCATCAAGTGTGGTTAGAGGTAATCCTAAGCCTTCAAAAAATCCCTTCGTGTCGTGGCAGCTAAAGGCCTCTAAAACAGGTATAAAAAAATCCTTGTTATGGCTGTGGTATCTGGACGGCTTGGTGTTAATATTTGAAATGTTACACCTGCCATTTCCAGTAATTAAAAGTTTTTTGCCAATTCTGTTTTGTCCCTCAATAATAGCTGCGTCATCTCCAAAGTCCTTGCAGGTAATTGCTGCCATTATTCCAGAAGCTCCGGCACCAATAATGATAATTTTATGGAACAAATTAATACACCACCTTATTCAGTTGAAAGTTAAGAGTTAAGAGTTATGAGTTAAAAGTCTTTAGTTAAAAGTTTACAAATAAGCCATACTGTATTTTAACATATAATACTATTAATTTATAGTGAATTTCCAACTATATACTTTATAAAGTATATATCAATTAATAGAAATCAGGGATTATATTGCATTTGAAAATGAACTTTTCAGATTATATAATACCAGTATAAAAAGTAAATCTCCATGCGTTTGAAAGGTGCGATTAAAATATGAAAATTAAGGTTACAAATAAAAATTCAGATACTTTCAATATGGAATTTAAGGTTATAAATATGAATTATGATAATGTATTGATAAATAATAATGGCGAGAAAAAACTTTTACAGTCAGCTGATGTGAAGTTAATCCCTGAGAATAGTATGGAATCTATTATTGAACAATATAAGGATATAATTAAAATAAAGTTAAATAAGGGAATAAGCTTAGCCTTTTACTCGGTTATTATAAAGCTTATTGAAAATAAAACAGGAGAAAAGATTACATCTATAGATATATTAGAAGATGATTTTGAATTTATAAGAAAAGGAATCTGGAGAAAAGAAGTATTCATAATGATAAATGAAAGTATTCCTCTTGAAATTTTTGCCAATGGTACAAAGTTTGGTAAGAATTTTAATGTAACCATAAAGGATGTAGATTTAAGTGAATTTATTGACAGCTGCTTATTGTTCATAGATGAAGCAGATAAAAAGATTAAAGAGCAGCAAAGCAATATAAATATATATAAAAAAGCACTAAGAAATGTCCATAGTGTCATAGGGGGCAATAAGCAGGATACACTATTATTACCCAATTAATTATAACAAAAAGAATTCTTTGAAAATTAAAGAATTCTTTTTGCTTATTTAGGAAAAATAAAATAGAATTAAATTAAAGTATATTTTAATTCAGCCTGGTGCAGAAAGTGATAATATATTGTCATATTGTGAGGATAAAGGTATTATAGGAATTGAAGGATGTGCCCTGGTAGAACTTTCGAAATATAATAAGTAGGATGGTGGATAAAATTTGAAGATTTATGCCATATCAGATTCTATTGGTGAGACGGCGGATCAGGTTGCAAGAGCAGCGGCCAGCCAGTTCAGCGACGCGATTGAAGTGGAAAGAATAACATATGTAAATAGCTTTGAAGAAGTTAATAATTTTATAAAGAGAGTAGAAGATCCTAAAAATACAATGGTGGTTTCTACTATTGTATTAGTGGATGTAAGAGAATTTTTAGTTCAAAGATGTATTGAAAAGGGAATTCATATAACTAATATATTGGGACCATGCATTAGTATGGCAGCAAGAATTTTAAATAAAGTCCCAGATTATAAGCCAGGGGCAATATTGAGCATGGATGATCAGTACTATAAAAAGATTGAAGCTATGGAGTTTGCCATTCAATATGATGATAGTAAGGATCATTCGGGTATTAAAAATGCAGATGTAGTATTAATTGGGCTGTCAAGAACATCAAAGACACCTCTTTGCATGTATTTGGCTAATAAGGGTATAAAAGCACTAAACATTCCTTTAATGCCTGAGGTACCTGTTCCTGATGAATTATTTAATATTAATAGAAATAAAATAATAGGATTAACGATAGACCCAATTCAATTGATGGAAATCAGAAAGCACAGGATTGATAAGCTGAGAGCAGCATCTCATGCAATTCAATATGCAAATGCAGAAAGGGTTTTGGATGAACTGGATTTTGCGGATAGGCTTATGAGAAGGTTAGGGTGTAAGATTATAGATGTAACAAAGAGAGCAATAGAGGATACAGCTTTTATAATAATGGAGAGTATTGGGCAGCAGTAATTAAATTGTCAGATAAGTTCCCTAAAGTATTGATAAATAAGGATTTTAAAAAGGATAAAAAGGTATTTATCACAAAAATAAATCAGAAAAACAAAAAAACATGTTGACACATTGGGAAATATTTTGTATTATAGTCTATGTCGGGTTGCGCAAACCTAATAACATATATATTATATGGCCTCTTGGTCAAGTGGTTAAGACACCACCCTTTCACGGTGGTAACAGGGGTTCAAGTCCCCTAGAGGTCACCAATACAATGTGGGCGCATAGCTCAGCTGGGAGAGCATCTGCCTTACAAGCAGAGGGTCACA
>ENA-UOOI01000627-UOOI01000627.1-fermentation-metagenome-genome-assembly--contig:-NODE-627-length-43504-cov-26.003291_pt1 | contig 43504 bp, 43 predicted proteins | sample MGYA00245779_ERZ724027 | MGnify/ENA primary metagenome ERZ724027 (study PRJEB28704, sample SAMN03018318) | fermentation metagenome | biome: anthropogenic terrestrial biome; feature: soil; material...
AATGACATCTGTAATCTCAATACTTCATGTTTTTAGCTGCAGAATTTATGGCTTACGAAGGTATAAAAAAAATAGAGGAAGATGAAGAAGTTGAAAAAAGCATACAAAACAGAGATTAAACCAACCAAAGAACAGATAATAAAAATTCATCGGACAATTGGTGTAAGCAGGTTTATATATAACTTTTATGTTTCACATAATAAAGAGGTTTATGAAACAGAGAAAAGGTTTGTTAGTGGTATGGATTTTTCAAAGTGGCTTAATAATAAGTATATTCCTAACAATATAGATAAACTTTGGATAAAAGAAGTATCTTCAAAAGCAGTTAAACAGGCTATTATGAATGGAGAAAAAGCTTTTAAGAAGTTCTTCAAAGGTGAAGCTGGCTTCCCAAAATTTAAGAAAAAGAAAAACCAAGACGTTAAAGCATACTTTCCTAAAAACAATAAAACTGATTGGACTATTGAAAGGCATAGAATTAAAATACCAACTTTAGGCTGGGTTAGACTCAAGGAATACGGTTATATACCAGCTAATGGCAGAATAACAAGTGGAACAGTAAGTCAAAAAGCTGATAGATATTATGTTTCTGTATTGGTTGATGAAGATATAAAGATTAATAATAAACCTTGTTATGAAGGAATAGGGGTGGATTTGGGACTCAAAGATTTTGCAATTTGCAGTAATGGAATAACTAAAAAGAATATAAACAAAACTTCAAGAGTTAAAAAATTAGAAAAGAAACTAAAACGTGAGCAAAGAAAACTTTCAAGGAAATATGAAAGCTTAAAATTAAGAAATAAAAAAGAGAAAGGAGAAGCTACTCGTCAAAATATCCAAAAACAAATAGTCAAGGTACAAAAACTTCATCAAAGACTTACAAATATTAGAACTGATTATATTAATAAAACAGTAAGTGAGTTAATAAAGCAAAAACCAAGCTTTATAACAATAGAAGATTTGAATGTAAGTGGAATGATGAAGAATAAGCATTTAGCTAGAGCAATAGCACAGCAGAAGTTTCATGAGTTTAGAACTAAACTTATTTCAAAGGCAAAACAAAATAATATAGAAATAAGGGTAGTTGATAGATGGTATCCAAGTAGTAAAACTTGTAGCTGCTGCGGAAATATTAAAAAGGATTTAAAACTATCAGATAGGGTGTATAAATGTGATAATTGCAATACTTCTATTGATAGAGATTTAAATGCTTCAATCAATTTAGCTAATGCTAAAGAATATAAGATAGCTTAATTAAACAAGCGCTTATATGTGTACCGAAGGCTATTTCGGGAATTTACGCCTGTGGAGTGCTATACAAACTGTAGTAGCTTAGGCAAGGCAGAGTACAATGAAACAGGAATTATCTCAATATGGATGTATTTGACCATATTTTGAGTAGCAGATACATTATGCAGAATAAACTTAAAAATAAACAAAACAATAAAAAGGAAGATGGTAAGTTTAGAAAGAAAAATATTAAGCATGATCCCGCTGCAGAAAGCTCCAGAGCTGTATTTGGAGAGCCTAAAGCACATGAAGATTTTGATGATTAAATTATAAAAATATGCTATAATTTATGTATTGACATAAGATTCCAGAAGTTTAGCACCTAAAAAAGTTTTAGGGCGTAGCCCGCTGATTTATATTGATTTGTTAGTATTTAATAAAAACATTGTAAAATCCGATTTTTACTGGAAATTATAAAAAAAATTTGCATAATAAAAGCATCCTTTTTATAATAGTTTTGCACAACACAATAGAAAGGATGCCTTAAGATGAATAAAAGTTATTTAAAACAAATGCTCACCTATATTAATAAAGTATACGATATAGGTGAAAAAATCAATACCTTAGAGGATAAAAAAATAAAATCTCCAGCAAAAATTTCAACTATCACCTTTGTAGTTTTGTTTGGATTTATGCTTCAAATAAGAAGTTTCAACAGGTTAGAGCATTGGCTTAAAAAAGGTAAATTTAAAAAAGTATTACCTAAAAATGCTAAAATGATTCACATTGATGCCGTTAGGCGCTGCTTAAGTGATTTTGATTTGAATGGTTTGAAAAATATTCATGATAGTATAATTAGAACTACGATAAAAAATAAGATATTTAGAAATGGTACCATAGATGGCTTAAAGGTAGTTGCTGTAGATGGTGTAGAATTATTTGAAAGTGCTAAAAAATTTTGTGATAAATGCCTTTCACGAAAAAATAAGGATGGCACTACTCGTCATTTCCACAGATCTGTAGTTTGTACTACCGTAGGTTCGGATCCCCATGTTATTTTAGGACAAGAAATGCTTGAACCTAAGAAAGATAGTTCGAATAAAGATGAAGGTGAAATCACCGGAGGTATAAGATTAATAAAAAAATTATATCGTAAATATCACCATTTTGCCGATATTATAGTAGCTGATGCTTTATATTGTAAATCTACTTGGATAAAAGAAGTCCTTTCAATAGGAATGAATGCAGTAGTAAGAGTTAAAGATGAGCGTCTTCTCATTGTAAAGGATGCATTAGCTCTATTTAAGCGCCGTGAGGCTGATAAGAAATGGATTGTAAAGCAGGGAAGTAAAGACTATACCAAAATTAAAGCTTGGGATGAAGATAATTTTGAAATATCAGATCCGACTATCAAAGTTAGATTTATAAGGTTTATAGAAGAAATTCATACTGGAGATAATGTGGAAATTAAGGAAGGCTGGATTATAACAACAGACAAATTTTCCTCAGTAGAAACCTTGTGGAAGATAATGCACAAGAGGTGGGATATAGAAAATAATGCCTTTCATCAGCTTAAAACAGAATGGCATTTAGATCATTGCTTTCTTCATAGCCCTACGGGTGTAGAAACAGTGCTAATGTTTATAATCATAGCGTTTAATCTTATGCAACTATATTTTTTTAGATGTATCAGAGGTTTTAGAAAGAAACGGATGCTTCAAATAGATATTATTGAAGATATAAAAGATGAAAGATTTACTATAGATGACAACTGGAATAATCCAATATTTAAAAAGACTTAATATAAAAATAAAATTGGAAATTTATCATTGAAATTTCTTAGGGTAAGGATAATTATAACTATTTTTTCGACCTATCGGTCTGTTGATTTACCAGCCATGTAAGAAAGTACAATAAAATACAATTCCAGTAAAAGTAAATCTTTTACTGGAATTTAGATGCGAAATCTCTGATAAGATTTCCATAATTATTGAAATTTATTTTCAGTTATGATATTATTTTAAGATGGAGTTACGAAAACTTCTTTTAGTATTTTTAGTATATAATTATTTGTTTATACCACGAAGGTAGAATATTTATTGTTCTGCCTTTTTTTGTTTTTTAGAATAATTCTTAAATGGAGGGGATTAAAATTCATATACCAGATAATTATTTAAGCCCGTCTACCTGTGCTGTTTTAGGAGCAGTAATGATTCCTGTATGGAAAAGAGCCTCATCCAGGGTAAAAAATGAAATAAGCAAGAAGAAGCTGCCTTTACTTGGAATTTGTTCAGCATTCTCATTTTTAATAATGATGTTTAATGTGCCTTTGCCAGGAGGAACAACTGCTCATGCAGTGGGAGCTGTACTGCTGGCAATTTTACTGGGACCCAATGCTGCAGTAATTTCTATTACCATAGCACTTCTTGTTCAGGCATTATTTTTTGGGGACGGCGGAATACTGGCCTTTGGAGCTAATGCATTTAACATGGCTTTTATAATGCCTTATACTGGCTACTTTGTGTATACTCATATAAAAAAATTAATTAGTTCTGAAAAAGGTGAATATATTGCTGCCTTTATTGGAGGTTACATTGGCATTGTTGCTTCAGCAGCTTTTGCAGCGGTAGAATTAGGTATTCAGCCATTGTTATTTAAAGATGCTTCGGGTGCTCCATTGTATTGTCCATACCCCATTTCGGTATCCCTGCCAGCTATGGTAGTGCCGCATTTGTTAGTTGGAATTTTAGAAGGATTAATAACTGCAGGGGTTTATGCATATGTAAAAAAGATGTCACCAGGAAGCATATATAAAAATGAAAAAACTAATAATAAGTCCTTAGCTGTTTTGATTGCTTCCTTAGTAATTTTAAGTCCATTAGGGCTTATAGCTGGAGGAACAGCTTGGGGTGAATGGAGTACTAAAGAAATTAATAATTTAATAGGATTCGTCCCCAAGGGTATGAAAAACGGATTACACTTTAAGTCACTTATTCAAGGCTACTCAATTAATGGAGTCCATGAATTTGCAGCATATATAATTTCTGCTGCACTTGGTGTTACTCTTATAATTATATTTTTTAAACTAATTCTAAAACGTAAAAAAACAGCGGAAAATAAAACTTAAAAATGATAAAATGTAACTGTCAGTTTTTATCTGTCAGTTATATTTTTTTGGTAGGTGATTAAATATGTGGGAATGGTTGTTTTCTAAAGATAATTATAAACCAAAAAAAGATAGTGATAATTTTATGGACAAAACCATAAATGCTATACTTAAAATTTTGTCGAAAATTAAAAGGGAATCTAATTACAGCAAAAGATTTGTGTATAAATTAAATCCGCTTTTAAAAGTAATTTTTTCACTGCTTATGATTATTTGTATATCCATAAGCAGAGGATATTTATATACTATTTCTATAATGACTTTTGCACTTGTTTTGCTCAGTTCAATGGATACAGACAATATTATAAAAATATTAAAAATGGCAGTGGTAATACCAATCTTTACATTAATAATGCTTATACCATCAATTATTTCAGGAAATTTTAGTAACAGCTTACTTATTGTGATTAAAATTTTCACCACATTGCTCATTGTAAACATATTGTCCATTACAACAAGGTGGAGTCAGATAACTAAAACGCTTAAATTATTTTATATACCTGATATTTTTTTATTGATCTTTGATATAACTATTAAATATATATACATATTAGGCGAACTATCCTTGGACATGCTTTATGCATTAAAGCTGAGATCTGTAGGAAAAAATAATCACAAATATATGTCTATATCTAAAATTATGGGAAATCTATTTATTAAATCTAGGGATATGGGAGAAGAAATGTACTCAGCAATGGAATGCAGAGGATTTACAGGAGAATATAAGTCCATTAATAAATTTAAATTTTCATTTTATGATTTGCTTTATTCAGTTGTTAGTGTTTTATTTATTTTATTATATTTTTTAATTGGCAGGATGTGATAACTATGATAGAAATTAAGAATGCAACATTTAGCTATAAGGGCTGTTTGGCACTAAAGGATATTAATCTCACAATAAATGAAGGGGAGTCTGTAGCTTTAATTGGACCAAACGGAAGCGGTAAATCTACCTTATTAAAACTGATTAATGGAATTTTATTCCCAGATAAGGGAGAATTCTTATTCCAAGGTGAGCTTATAAATGAGCATTATTTTTCAAACAGTGTAAATTCAAAACTTTTTCATAAAAAAATAGGATTTGTTTTTCAAAATTCAGATGCACAGTTATTTTGTTCAAACGTGTATGAGGAAATTGCCTTTGGACCAAGGCAGATGGGTATGAGTGAAAATGAAGTAAATGAAAGGGTAAAAGATTGTCTAGAACTTTTAAATATAGAACATATAAAGCACAGGGAGCCTTATCATCTAAGCGGAGGAGAAAAAAGAAAGGCTGCCATAGCTTCAGTACTTGCACTTAATCCGGAAGTATTAGTTTTAGATGAGCCAATGAACGGCATTGATCCTAAAGGAAAAAAATTTTTGAGAGAGTTAATAATAAAATTAAATCTAAGCGGGAAAACTATTATATGTTCAACTCATGATTTTCAATATGTGGAAGGAATGTTTAAAAGGGCAGTAGTGTTTTCAGAAGATCATAAAATTATAAGGGATGATGCTTATTCAAAGGTTTTGGCTGATAAGGCTTTTTTAATGGAGAATAATATTATTTAAATAATAAGTTTTTAAAACTCTTCCAAAGAAGGTGAGCCATTGAAAAACTATACAAATGGGAAGATTAAAAAAATACTATTAGTGATAATTTTAACAATAATAGCAGGTACTGGCGGACTTTATTTATATTTAAGGTCAAATATTTACAGGCCCGCCAAAACAAAACCTAATGCCGAAATCAATCAATCTAATTTAAATTCTGAAATTGAAAAGGAACCAGTATACGAAGAGGTAAAAGGAATAACGAACATTTTGCTAATTGGTACAGACGCGAGGCAGCTTAATGAGAACGCCAGGTCAGATTCTATAATGATAGCTACCATTGATTCAAATAAAAAACAAGTAAAGTTAACATCCATATTGAGAGATACCTATGTGGATATTAAAGGCCATGGAAAACAGAAAATCAATGCTGCTTTTGCTTATGGCGGTGCTGAACTGCTGATGAATACACTGAAGAACACATTTAATATAAATCTGGATAAGTATGTAATTATTAACTTTGGCGGGTTCGAAGGAGTGGTTGATGCTGTTGGAGGTTTAAATATAGATGTAAAGGATTACGAAGTTAATGAAATGAATAAGTATATTGGAGAAACAGATGCTGTTAAGTCTCCTATGATTACCAAGGCTGGATATCAGCATCTTGATGGACAGCAGTCATTATCCTATGCAAGAATAAGACATGTTGGAGATGGAGTTTACGAAAGGGATGAGAGACAGAGGACAGTTGCTTCAATGCTCCTGGATAAGCTTAAAACTACCAGCGTGTTTAATTATCCTGCATTAATGTCCAAATTGATGCCGTGTATTAAGACCAATATTGAGCCTGCATTTTTTTTAAGCTATGCGTATACAGTATCCAAATTTAAGCCATTAGATGTAAAACAATTACAAATTCCATTAACTGAGCTAAGTGATGGAAGAATTTATAATGGAAGCTGGGTATTTTTAATGGATACGAGGCAAAATGCAGATATATTAAATGATTTTATATTTAAATCAGTTATACCTGATAAAAAGAAGCTTAATTATTCATCCTTCAAAAGGGCTATTAATAAATATTTAAATGAAGAAGTGAAGAAGGAACCGGAAAGTATACCAGCGGACTCTAGTGATTAAAGATTAAAGAATAAAGATTAAAGATCAAATATTGTTGATTTTCTGCTAAGGCAGAAAATCTATTTTTTAGTTTTGCCCTAAGGCAAAACAACATTATTTATTCTTTTTTCTTTATTCTTTGTTATTTTAGATTACCCCAGGTTTAAGTGTATTGCTTTAACCGGGCACTTTGTAACGCAAAGCCCGCAGCCATAACAGTCCTCACTTGAAATTTCAGCTTTACTGTGTTTCATATGAATTGCTTTATATGGACATGTTTTAGAGCAAATTTCACAGGATGTACACAGATCTTTATTAATAGTTGGAACTATAGTAGAGTTAATGTACTTTCTGGTCTTTATTTTATCTATTGCAAGTCCCTTAATATCATTAATGCTTGAATAGTTGTGGGCATCCAGCCAGTCATTAACCTCATTTATTATTCTTTGAAATATGGACGGACCTTCTGACATGGCAGCAGTACATATTTGAACAGCAGATGCACCAGCCATGAACATTTCTATAACATCAGCACCACAGCTTATGCCTCCTGCACCTATAATGGGAACTTTAACTGAATTTGCAATTTCATAAACATATCTCATTGCAAGAGGTTTAATTGCTTTTCCTGTAAGCCAGGTATACCCGGAAGAGTTTCCCAAGAAAGGCATACCAGTTTCAATATCTATATTGAGGCAGGGACCCAGAGAGTTAATTACAGAAAAACCGGCGGCACCTTCCTCTACAAGTTTTTTTGCATACCAGCCTGTATTTGGTATACCAGGGGAAAGCTTCATAAATACGGGTTTATTGATTTCATTTGCAGCATTTAAAGCTTGAAGAACATGATTTATATCTTCTCCTGTATAATTTGTAACAAGTTCCACTGCATCGGCAAAAGGTGATATTAAAGGTATTATTTTTTCAATTTCTTCAACTGTGTAGCCTATGCTTATTATCAGCGGCAGTCCAGAGGCTTTACAGCGTGAATATTCACTTCTAACCCAGTATTGCACTGAATGTTCTGACCATAAAGCTGTATTAAGAAGACCTCCTTCTATTTCCTGAATATAAGGCCTTGGAGTACTTGAAGCATCAATAGACACTGTTTTAGTAACTAAGGCACCTACACCATTTCTGGCACATTCCAAAATGCAGTCAGCATTTCTAACTATTGGACCAGAGGCAGGCATTATTGGATTTTTTAATTTTAAACCCTTCAAATTTATACTTAAATCAGCCATAAACTCACACCCCCAAACATAATTTTATTTATAATTTTAACACATATTTATCTTTCAATAAAGAAATTAATTTTATTATATATATGCATTTATTGACTTTTTCATGAAAGAGCATAATGGAATAACAAAATTATTTTAATAAGCATAGTATATTTTATAATAATTTTTAAAGAGGAAAAAAGTGTATAGTTTTAAATTTTCTAATTATTGCCCATGCTATGGATGTGAAATGTTTCAGACCAGAGTTCTGCCAAGTTCTGCATATGCAGACATAAACGGTGGACCTTTAGCGCCTAATATAAAGGGAACCGTATATTTTAATGATGTTCCCGGAGGAGTAATGGTTTCAGTAAATGTCACAGGCCTTCCGCCATTTAAAGCAGCTGAGGGAAAAAATAAACAGGTGGGGCCATTTGGCTTTCATATTCATCAATCAGGTAACTGCAGTGTTACAGATCCTAATGAACCATTTAAAGCATCAGGCGCACACTGGAATCCCACAAATCAGCCCCATGGCAATCATGCAGGAGACTTCCCTGTGCTGTTTTCAAATAATGGTACAGCAATAATGAGCTTTTTTACGAATAAATTTAAGAGCTCTGATGTTATTGGAAAATCCATAATAATTCATGAAAGCCCAGATGACTATACCACCCAGCCTGCTGGAAATTCAGGGAGAAGACTTGCCTGTGGAGTTATAAGAGCATATTGAAGATTATCATCAACATAGTATATAATTAAGAAAAGCTTATACAGTTAAGAGTTATGAGTTAAAAGTTAAAAGTTAAGGATGCTTTGCTTACAGCAAAACTTAAATTATAGATTTTTGCTAAAGCAAAAATCAACAATTACTCAAAACTCAAAACTCTAAACTTTCAACTGTAGAAGACTTAAAACTCAAAACTGTAAAAGACTTAAAACTTAAAACTTTAAACTTTCAACTGTAGAAGAGGGGGGAGAGTTTTTGGCTACTTTATTTGTAATTTTACTAGTTGGACTTATATTATATGCTGTGTTTTCCATAATAGGCCTGGCAGTTTTACCTTTAGCCGGGGTTGCATTAATACTGGCACTTATACTATCAATACTGGGATTGGTATTTAAAATTGTATTTTCAAAACCAATGCTGATTCTGATTATAATTTTATTTATAATATATACTTTGAAAAATAAATAGAAAACGGTGGTTTTATGAGAAGCATATTGCATATGGATTTAAATTGTTTCTTTGCATCTGTTGAAGCCGCGGAAAACACAAAACTTAAAGGAAAACCCATTGCTGTAGCAGGAGACAAGGAAAGTAGAAGAGGAATTGTACTTACTGCATCTTATGAGGCAAGGGCATTTGGGGTAAAGACTACTATGACTGTAATGGAAGCAGAAAGATTGTGCCCAAATCTTATTTTTATTAAGCCGCATTTTAACAAGTATGAGGAATATTCAAATAAGGTAATGAAGATATTAAGAAAAGTAACACCTGAAATTGAAATATTTAGTATAGATGAAGCCTGGATGGATATAACTAACTATGTTAAAAATAATTCAGATGCTGTTAAAATTGCTGACAACATAAGAAGTACAATTGAAAATTCACTAAATATTACAGCAAGTGTAGGAGTTTCTTACTGCAAGGTTATGGCAAAGATGGCATCAGATTTAAAAAAACCCAATGCTACATCTGTTATTATGGAAGATGATATTAAATCAATTATATGGCCTATGAAAATAAGAGAATTATTTGGTGTTGGGAAACAAATGGAAAAGAAATTGAACAACATTGGAATATTTACTATAGGTGATTTAGCATGTGCTCCTTTATCATATATTGAGGCAGCTTTTGGTAAGTGGGGAAGACAGTTGTGGCAGTATGCAAACGGCATTGATAATTCCAAAGTTCAAATAAGAAACAGTATTTCTAAAGGTATCGGAAATTCAGTAACTCTTTCCAAAGATATTAAAACAAAAGAACAGGGTCTGCAGATAATAAAGGAATTAAGTGAAACTGTAAGCCACAGGCTGCATGAGGAAAGCTGTGAGGGGGACACAATTGAAATTTCCATAAAGTTCAATGATTTTGGATGTATATCAAGGCAGAGAAAAATGAATTTTTATACTAGTAAGGCAGAAGAAATTTATGATCAGGCTTCAAAGCTTTTTAAAAGTCATTGGGATGAAAAAACTCCAATAAGACTTTTGGGGGTAAGGGTTACTGGTATTAAACCAATAGGAACATTTAAACAAATAAGTTTATTTGATGAATCATATAAAAAAAGAAGGGAAATTGATAAGTGTATAAAGGACATCAGAGATAAATTCGGCTATAACTCAATAAAAAATGGGTCAAATTTAAAAACACATTAATGCGGAATAAATCTTATATTAAAAGTTAGATTCCTGATATAATATTCGTAATGGTACGAACGTAAAATACTAAAAGCTTAAAAAAATTTGTAATTATCATTGACTAATTCGACAATATTTGATAACATAATTAACGTAATAGGCGACTTATTTCCGCAAGATTGATAATAATCTCAGGAAATATTTTTTACTTTTTTTATTCGAGGAGGATAATAAATGGAAAAACAAAATCAGGAATCATTTTTAGAATCATTTTTTAAACTGAAAGAAAATAATACAAATGTGAAAACTGAAGTACTTGCAGGAATAACTACATTTATTACTATGGCATATATAATTTTTGTAAATCCTACAATACTAATGCAGGCTGGTATGAACTCAAAGCATTTACTGGGAGACGCTGCAGTTAAAGCAGGTTTATCTTCAATAAACGATCCTGTAGTAGCATCTGTATTTGCAGCAACATGTATAGCAGCAGCAATTGGAACATTGGTTATGGCACTATATGCTAACCTGCCATTTGCGCAGGCACCTGGAATGGGATTAAATGCATTCTTCACTTATAGTGTCTGCTTAACACTAGGATACACTTGGCAGCAGGCTTTAGCAGCAGTATTCGTATCTGGTGTATTGTTTATAATAATTACTGTAACATCAATTAGAGAAAAAATCGTTGATGCACTTCCGCATAATTTGAAATTAGCAATCTCAGGCGGTATTGGTTTGTTTATAGCTTTAATAGGATTAAAGAGCGGCGGAATAATAGTATCAAGTCCGGAAACATTAGTTACATTCGGAAAATTGACAAACCTTCATGCCATATTGACATTAATAGGTATTGTAATCACTGCAGTGTTAATGGCAAGAGGAGTGAAAGCCTCTATTTTACTGGGAATTATTGCAACCACCGTAATTGGTATTCCTTTAGGCCTAACTCATTTAGCAGGAGTAAAAATAATAAGTCCACCTCCTTCTTTAGCACCAACATTTTTAGCATTAGACTTTAAAGGATTATTAGGAACTGGAAAAGGTGGAGCATTAGGTGCTTTTACTTCAATAATAATGGTTATAATAACATTCAGCTTAGTTGATTTATTCGATACCATTGGAACATTGGTTGGAACAGCTCAAAAAGCAAACATGCTGGATAAAGACGGAAGAGTTAAAAATATGCATAAAGCATTACTAAGTGATGCTTTGGCAACAACAGTGGGATCATTATTAGGAACAAGTACAGTTGTAACATATGTTGAGTCAACATCAGGTATTTCTCAAGGCGGAAGAACAGGACTAACATCATTAACCACAGGAATAATGTTCATATTATCACTATTCTTTGTAGGACTTGTAGGTATAGTTCCTGCAGAAGCAACAGCTCCAGCATTAATAATTGTTGGCGTACTAATGATGGGTGCAGTAACCAAAATTGACTTTGAAGATTTTACTGAAGCTTTACCTGCGTTCTTTACAATAGCAATTATGCCCTTCAGCTACAGTATCGCAAACGGAATAGCTGCTGGAATAATATTTTATCCAATAATGAAGATTGTAACAGGTAAATCTAAGGAAGTTCATCCAATAGTATACGTATTAGCGGCATTGTTCATATTAAGATTTGCTATATTACCATAGCTGAAACCAAAGAAAGTTAAAATACCCTGGAGATTAATTCTCCAGGGTATTTTTGTAATCTTTTATGAACTATTTCATTCCTATTTCGTATATAATATATTTATACCATATATTATTTTTGTGAAAGGAAATGCAGCAATGAAAAAGTTATTTAAAATTGCTTTGGGAATAATTTTAATAATAATATTTATAATTATTATTACTTCAATAAGTATTTATAATTTTGGATGGAATTCAAAACCTGTAAAATCAGATACAGCTATAATATTAGGGTGCCAGGTATATGGAAGTGAGCCAAGTCCGTTTTTGATGTGGAGATGCGATGAGGGATTAAGACTTTATAAAGATGGTATTGTCAGTAAAATAATTGTTTCGGGAGGAAAAGGGCAGGGAGAAAATATATCCGAAGCCCAGGCTATGAAGGTATATCTTATAAGCAAAGGTATGGATGAGTCAGATATTATAATAGAAGATAAATCAGCATCTACTGCTGCTAATTTGATTAATTCCAATAAAATTATGAAACAATATAATTTGAAAACAGCTGTTATTGTTTCAAACAAATATCATTTGAAAAGGGCATCACTTATAGCAAAGTCGTTGGGTATTAATGCCTCCTATTCAGGAGTATTTGTTACACCATACAAAAACCATGAATATTATGGATTTATAAGAGAGATACCTGCACTTATGAAATATTATATTGTAAAAGTTTATTCACTTGTAAAATAATAGAAGGAAAAATTCAGAATATATAGAATATATAGATATAAGTATAATATATTTGGAGGGGTTAAAGTGGATAAATTGTATTTTTGTACTGATTGCAAAAGAATATTAAAGGATTCAGATCAGTGTGAATATTGTAATAGCAGTTCTATTAAGGAACTAAATGTGGGAGTACCTGTTAACGTTATTGGAACAAAACTTAAGGGGAAAGTTTTGAAAATTAAATCCGGGAATGTAAAACTATTAATTAAGGATGAAAATAAAGATACTTATATAAAAGAATATGAGGCAGAAAAATTAAGAAAGGTTATCTAACGAAAGGAAATTTTAATTAAGGAGCTTTATTCAATAAATGCTCCTTAATTTATTTATGTTTTTCATTAAAATCATGTAAAGCCTTAAACAATTCCTGCTGGGCCGAAATTTGTGACTGCAGTGACCACACATTTGAACCATAATTAAAGCTGTCATTTAGTATACTTTCAAAATTGCCTTTCCAGTCTTCGTTTAATTTATCTAAAAATTCTTTCTGAGCATCATCAGACATTTTATAGAAGAAATTTTTAATTTCATTATTGAAGTTTTCTAAATTTGAATGAATTTCTTCAGTCCTCTTTTTTAAGTTATTTCTGGAAAAGAATATAGCAAAGGCAAAAATTACTATAAAAACAATTACAATCTCCATATTAACCTCCACATTAGTACTGTAATTTTATTATACATTATGTTAATATGAAGTTCCAGCTTATATAGCAAATACAATAAAGTTCGTCATGGTACGAAATTTATATGGATAATATTAATTATAGATTAATAAAATACGAACAATATGTTTAAATAATAAGTAAATGTATTGTATTCTTAAATATCTTATGTTAATATGAAGACAAGATATCAATAACAATTGAATAAAAGATTCATATAATCCTGATAATATGGTTTGGGAGTCTCTACAAGAAAACCTTAAATTTTCTATCTATGAAATAAGACTATGCTTCAATTATTTAGTATATCTTTCGCGCGGAATGCTGCGGAGCTGCAGAGAGAGCGCGAATATAGAAATACTTTAATTGAAGCTTAGCAAGACTATGTATACTCACATAGTAGTCTAAATTTAAGGTAACTTTTGTCATCAGATTCCAAGCGGGATTTGATGATTTTTTATTTTGGGAGGTAAAAAATGAAGGTTGCAATAATTTTTGGCAGTAAATCAGACACTGAAAAAATGAGGGGGGCAGCTGCGGCATTAAGAGAATTTGGAATTGAGTACAAGGCATTAATTCTTTCAGCCCACAGAGTTCCTGAAAAATTAACTCAGGTTGTTCATGAACTTGAGAAAGAGGATTATCAATGTATAATAGCTGGTGCTGGACTTGCAGCTCACCTGCCAGGGGTAATAGCATCCCAGACAACTATTCCAGTGATTGGAGTACCAATTAACGGTGCACTAGAGGGAATGGATGCACTTCTATCAATAGTTCAAATGCCAAAATCTATTCCAGTTGCCACTGTTGGTATAAACAATAGTTATAATGCAGGAATGCTGGCAGTAGAAATACTGGCTTTAAAATATCCGGATATTAAGGAAAAACTCATAAGGTTCAGAGTGGAAATGAAAGAGAAATTTATTAAGGAAAACCAAGAAGGAGTGGAATTATAAATGGAAAAAAGAGAAATGTTATACGAAGGAAAAGCCAAGAAGGTATATGCAACTGATGATAAGGATAAAGTAATAATTTATTACAAAGATGATGCAACTGCATTTAATGGAGAAAAGAAAGGTCAAATAGAGGATAAGGGAGTACTTAATAATTCAATAACATCTATGATATTTCAGCTTTTAGAAAAAGACGGAATTAAAACTCACTTTGAAAAGAAACTAAGTGAAAGAGAACAGCTATGCAAAAAGGTTTCAATTGTTCCACTTGAGGTAATAGTAAGAAATGTAGCTGCAGGAAGTATGGCTAAAAGATATGGAATAAAAGAAGGAACTGAATTAAAAACTACAGTGTTTGAATTCAGCTATAAAAATGATGAACTTGGAGATCCTCTCATAAATGATTATCATGCTGTAGCCATGGGGCTTGCTACTTTTGATGAAATAAAAGAAATAAATCAAATGGCTGCTAAAATTAATAATATTTTGAAAGAGTTCTTTTTAAAGCAGAATATTAAATTAATAGACTTTAAATTGGAGTTTGGAAGATATAATGGGGAAATAATATTAGCAGATGAGATATCACCAGATACATGCAGGTTCTGGGATTCAAACACAAATGAAAAGCTTGACAAGGATAGATTCAGAAGGGATTTAGGAAATGTTAAAGAGGCTTATATGGAGATTTTCAAAAGGATAAGCAGTGAAAAATAATAATGGGAATTAGGAGGGATAAGCACATGAAGCCCTGCAGTAACAGTAATTCATTAATTTTTGATTTAGAAGAAGATAAATTTAAGGATGAGTGTGGAGTTTTTGGAGTATTTTCAAATGGCTCCATAGAAGCAGCACCATTAACATACTATGGATTATATGCTCTTCAGCACAGAGGACAGGAAAGTGCAGGTATTGTTGTATCGGATGGGGAGCACTTGAAAATCCATAAGAGCATGGGATTGGTTTCAGAAGTATTTAATGAAGAAATAATAAACAATTTAAAAGGATCTTCAGCCATTGGTCATGTCAGATATTCTACTACTGGTTCCAGTAATCAGATAAATGCTCAGCCTATATTGGGGAAGTATAAGCTTGGCAGCATTGCAATTGCTCATAATGGAAATTTAGTCAATGCAGAAGTAATCAGGGGGCTTTTAGAAGACGGCGGAGTAATATTCCAAACGTCTATAGATTCGGAAGTGTTGTTAAACCTTATTGCCAGAGGAGCAAAAAAAGGTATTAAAAATGCTGTAGTTGATGCAATTCAGGCAGTTAAAGGTTCATATGCAATTGTAATTTTAACAGAACACAGTTTAATAGGTGTGCGTGATCCAAATGGAATAAGACCTCTTTGTATAGGCAGAATTAATGATAGCTATATACTTGCATCTGAAAGCTGTGCTTTGGATGCTGTTAGTGCTGAATTTGTAAGGGATGTACAGCCTGGAGAAATAGTGATAATTAACAAAGATGGTATTGAATCTGTTAATTTCTCTGAAAAGACTAAATGTGAAACTTGTTCATTCGAATATATATATTTTGCAAGGCCGGACAGTACCATTGACAATATTAATGTATATAATTCAAGAGTTAAAACAGGAAGAAAATTATTTGAAGAATGTCCTGTTGATGCAGATGTAGTTATAGGAGTGCCTGATTCAGGGATACCTGCTGCAGTTGGATATGCTGAGGCATCAGGAATTCCTTATGGTATTGGATTTATAAAAAATAAATATGTTGGAAGAACCTTTATAGCTCCATCTCAAGAGATGAGAGAGAGAGCAGTATCCGTAAAACTTAACCCATTAAAGGTAAATGTGGAAGGAAAAAGAGTTGTTATTGTGGATGATTCTATTGTAAGAGGAACTACAAGCAAAAGACTTGTTGAAATATTAAAAAAAGCAGGTGCTACAGAGGTACATTTTAGAGTGAGCTCTCCTGTGGTTAAATATCCATGCTATTTTGGAATAGATACTCCATACAGAAGCGAGCTGGTTGGAGCTAAAAGTTCTTTAGAAGAGATAAGGGATTATATTGGTGCAGACAGCCTAGGGTATATAAGTATAGAAGGACTCTTGGAAGCCTTAGGAAAAGATAAAGGATTTTGCTTAGGATGCTTTACAGGAGTTTATCCTGTTTCTGCACCCATGGAGACTGCTAAGGATCATTTAGAATAATAATTAAAATCTATATGAATAGAAAGGTTGGAGACATATGCCTACTTATAAGGATAGTGGAGTAAATATTGAAGAAGGATACAAAACAGTAAAATCCATAAAAAAGTATACTGAGAGGACTTATATAAAAGGGGTTTTGAATAGTATAGGCAGTTTTGCAGGAATGTTTGAACTGGGAAAATACAATAATCCTGTACTGGTAACGGGAACTGACGGAGTTGGAACTAAGCTTGACATAGCTTTTAGAATGAAAAAATATGATACAGTTGGTATAGACTGCGTTGCTATGTGTGTTAATGATATTTTATGTCATGGCGCAAAACCTCTGCTTTTTTTAGACTACTTAGCTTGCGGCAGGCTGGATTCAGCTGTAGCTGCTGATTTAGTTAAGGGAGTGTCAGAAGGATGCATGCAGGCAGAATGTGCCTTAATTGGAGGAGAAACTGCAGAAATGCCTGGCTTCTATCCAGAAGGAGAATATGACATTGCAGGTTTTGCTGTTGGAGTAGTGGAAAAGGATAAAATTATAGATGGATCAGAAATAAATCATGGAGATGTGTTAATAGGAATTTCATCCAGTGGACCTCATAGTAATGGCTATTCTTTAATAAGAAAGCTGATACCAGATATAAATATAGATTTTAAAGGAAATAAAATAGGAGAAGTTTTGCTTACACCTACAAGAATATATGTTAAGACAATTTTAAGCCTTATAGAAAAGTTTAAAATTAAGGGAATGGCTCATATCACCGGAGGGGGCTTTTATGAAAATATTCCAAGAATGTTTAAAGATGAATTTACAGCAGTTATAAATAAAAACAGCTTTGAAGTTCCTGAAATATTTAAGTATTTGCAAAGCCTGGGTGTAGACCAGGAGCATATGTTTAATACATACAATATGGGAATAGGAATGGTATTGTGTGTAGACAAAGAAATATGTGAAGATGTAATGGAAGAACTTAAAAAAATGGGAGAAAAAGCATTTAAAATAGGTTTTGTTGAAAAAGGCAGTAAAGAAGTAAAATTAGTGGACTAATTATAAGGAGAAAATTATGTTTAAGATAGCTGTACTTGTTTCAGGTGGAGGTACAAATCTTCAAGCCATAATAGACAGTATAAACAGTGGTTATTTAAACTGCAACATAGAAGCTGTTATAAGTGACAAGGATGGAATTTGTGCCATAGACAGAGCTAAAAAAAACAACATCCCAGTGTATGTTTTTGATAAAAAGATTTACAAGGACAATATTTCCCAGGAAATATGCAGTTTGTTGGAGAATAAAGTGGATTTAATTGTGCTTGCAGGATGGTTATCTATATTAAAGGGCTGTTTAATAGAAAAATTTAAAAACAAGATTATAAATATACATCCTTCTTTAATTCCAAGCTTTTGCGGAGAAGGCATGTATGGCATAAAGGTCCATGAAAAAGCTATAGAGTATGGAGTTAAGTTTTCCGGCTGTACAGTACATTTTGTTAATGAAGAAACGGACAGAGGACCCATAATACTGCAGAAAGTGGTACCAGTATTAAATTATGACACTGCTAAAATATTGCAGAAAAGAGTGCTTTTAGAGGAACATCATGCACTGCCTGAGGCAATAAAATTAATTTCAGAAAACAGAGTTACTGTTGAAGGCAGAAAAGTAATAATATCCATGGAATAAATGTTTTGGAGGAATAAAAATGATAAAGAGAGCTTTAATAAGTGTTTTTAATAAAACCGGCATATTGGAGCTGGCAGATTATTTGCAAAAAAGAGATGTGGAGATTATATCCACAGGTGGTACATATAAATATTTAAAAGAAAATGGTATTAAAGTAACTGAAGTTTCAGAAGTAACTGGCTTTGATGAAATACTTGATGGCAGGGTAAAAACACTTCATCCAATAATACATGCGGGAATTTTGGCTGTCAGGGATAATAAAGATCATATGGAAACCTTAAATAAAAAAGGAATAAAGCCAATAGATATGGTAGTTGTTAACTTATATCCATTCTTTGATAAGGTAAAGGAAGATTTAACATTTAAAGAAAAGGTGGAATTTATTGATATTGGCGGGCCAACCATGATAAGGGCAGCTGCAAAGAATTTTCAGGATGTAGTTGTGCTTACTGATGTAAATGATTATACACCTGTAATGAATGAAATTGAACAGCATGGTGAGGTTCAATATGAAACAAAAAGAAAGCTTGCAGGTAAGGTATTTAATTTAATGTCAGCTTATGATGCTGCTATAAGTAATTTTATGTTAGAGGATAAATATCCTGAGTACCTTGCACTTTCATATAAGAAATCCATGAATTTAAGATATGGTGAAAATCCTCATCAAAGTGCAGCTTACTATGTATCAACCACTGAAGAAGGTGCTATGAAAGATTTTCAGCAGTTAAATGGAAAAGAGCTGTCCTATAATAATATAAAGGACATGGACATAGCATGGAAGGTAGTATGGGAATTTGAAGAAACAGTATGCTGTGCACTTAAGCATAATTCACCCTGCGGTGCAGCTGCAGCAGACACAGTTTTTGAAGCATATACAAAGACTTACAGCTGTGACCCTGTTTCGATATTTGGAGGAATAGTTGCCTTTAACAAAACAGTAGATGAAAAAACAGCAGAAGAAATGGTTAAGATATTCTTAGAAATTGTAATAGCTCCTGATTTTACAGAAGAAGCATTAAAAGTTTTAAAAACAAAGAAAAATTTAAGAGTTATAAAATGTTCAGTAAAACCAAAAAGTTCAATGGAGCTGGCAAAGGTTCATGGTGGAATACTTGTACAAAGTTCTGATGATAAACTAATTGAGGCTATGAATGTTGTTACAGATAAATCACCAAGTGCAGCACAGTTAAAAGATTTGTTATTTGGAATGAAAATAGTTAAATATACCAAATCAAATGCTATTGTGGTTGTTAAAGACGGAATGGCTAAGGGAATAGGAGCAGGACAGGTTAATAGAATCTGGGCTGCAACACAGGCTTTAGACAGAGCTGGTGATGGAGTGGTTATGGCATCAGATGCCTTCTTCCCATTTGGAGATGTAGTTGAAGAAGCTGCTAAATATGGAATCAAAGCTATCATACAGCCAGGCGGATCTATAAGAGATAATGAATCCATAGAAAAATGTAATGAAAATAATATTTCAATGGTGTTTACCGGAATAAGACATTTTAAACACTAAAAGTGAGGTAGTTTATGAAAATATTAATTGTAGGATCCGGTGGAAGAGAACATGCTATGGCATGGAAGGCTGCACAAAATCCACAGGTTTCAAAAATTTATGTAGCTCCTGGTAATGGGTTAACAGCCATAGAATCAAAATGTGAAAATATAAATCTATGCTCAAATGATGATTTACTAGATTTTGCACAAAGTGAGAAAATTGATTTAACTATTGTTGGACCAGAGGTTCCTCTCATGGATGGAATTGTGGATAAATTTCACCAAAATGGGCTTAAAATATTTGGACCTGATAAAAAGGCTGCTATGCTGGAAGGAAGCAAATCATTTGCAAAAGCTTTTATGAAAAAGCATAATGTAAGAACAGCTGAATATGAAGAATTTGATGATTTCTCTATGGCATCTGAATATATAAAGCAGTGCAGATATCCCTTAGTGATAAAAGCAGATGGACTTGCAGCTGGAAAAGGTGTGGTAATCTGTGAAAATGAATGCCAGGCTTCATCTGCATTGAAGGATTTTATGATAAATGATATTTTTAAAGGCAGTGGTAAAAAAGTTATCATAGAGGAATTCCTTCAGGGAGTGGAAGCATCTATTTTATCCATTACAGATGGAAATACAATAATACCATTTATATCTGCCAAGGATCATAAGCAGATTTTTGATGGAAACAAAGGCCCTAATACTGGTGGAATGGGAGCACTGGCACCAAATCCATATTGTAATGAAAGTGTAATGGAAGATTTTAGACAAAATATTCTGGAGCCAACATTGGAGGGCCTTAAAGCTGAAAAATTAGATTTCTGCGGAATAATATTTTTTGGATTAATTATAACAACAAAGGGAGTATATCTTCTTGAGTACAATATAAGACTTGGAGATCCAGAGACTCAGGCTGTATTGCCTTTGATGGAAAGTGATTTTATAGATTTAATAAATTGTGCAATGAATAAAAATTTAAGTGACTATAAAATAAAGTGGAAAGATAAAACTTCCGTATGTGTAGTAGCAGCATCAAAAGGATACCCGGGAAGCTTTGAAAAGGGATTTGAAGTTACCGGCATTACTGAAAATATAACTGTGTTTGGTGCAGGCATTAAACTTGACAAGGGAAAACTTCTCACAAATGGGGGAAGAGTATTATGTACTCAGGCCTTTGGGGACAATGCTGAATCAGCAGGACAAAATGCATACAGAGCTTTAAAACAAATTAATTTCAGTAATATATATTATAGAAATGATATAGGCAAAATAAAGTAAATTTATAGGAACTATCCTGAGCAGGCATTTGGGATAGTTCTTTTTATTTTGTCTTAAATTTCAGTGATTAGAGTATAATATTTATAAAATATATTTTATGTAAAGGAATTTATTATGAATACAAATCATTTAGTAATTATTTTAATAATACTTAGCTCTATAGTAGCAATTACAACAATAGCTGTAGTAGTAATTATTTTGTTTCTGATACCCAGGGTAAAGAAAATGGAAGATGCTGAAAATAAAGAAAATAAAAATAAGTAATTATTGTATATAGTGTTTTTTTACCTCAGATGTTATAATTAGTAGGTATATTATATAAATGGGAGGATTTATCACATGAAAAATGGGCCAAAGAAGAAGGATTACCAAACAAAAATATTTTTGAGTATATTTCTTGTTATTGCTATATTCATTACAGGCTGGCACTATTTTAGAAACTTTAATCTGAGAAATAAAGTACCTTCAAAGGATTGGTCAAAAGAGGTAATGATTTCATCAGGTGATATAAATACATACAATAAGATAATAAAATATAAAAATGGTATTTTAGCTGCCCATGATACAAATAATAAAATAAAAATTGTTTATACAGATTTAACTGGGAAAAAAATCAGAGAAGCTGTATTTAATTCTGAGGGATATAATGTAAATAATATAAATATTGTATTATATAAAGATTATATACATCTATGCTGGTCTACTTCAAAAAATGGTATGAGTAAAATGGTAAATCTAAAGCTTGACAGCAATCTTAAAGAAGTGGACAAAACCTTTACAGATGGCGTAAAGGAAATAAAGCAAAATGGCGATAATACCCTGTTCCTGCTTTTTGAAAATAAGATTCAGGTCATTGATTATAGTAATGAAAAAGAAGGATTTATAGCTGTAGAGGCAAAAGCAGACAACCCTGTCCTTGGTGCAGCAGCTAAGCTTGGTGGAAAACAGATGTTTGCTTTTATGGATAAGGACGGTAATTATTATTACTTTAATTATGATAATAAGATTAATAAAACAATATCACCTGAATTACTGCTGGCAGGCAGATTGGATAAATCAACAACTGTATCCTATTATAACAGTTCATTTTCTATAGATGATAAAAATGGATACATCATTGTTGAAAACAAGGGAAAGGATGAGTACCTGCCTCCAAAATTAATTACCTTTTCTTTAAATGGAAAGGAAAAGCCAAGCATCACTGCTTTAAGGGAGGAAGATGTTGGAACTTTATCAGATATTGTAACTGAATCATCACATGATGGTATAAAAATATTTGCTACGGCACCAAGACAGTTTAAAAGGAAATCCAAAGTTGATATAATAACATTTAATATTGAAAATGGCAAAAACAGCAATTGGACTTTAGTGTCAAGAACAGAACACAATCCAACTTTTAAGAGTGTTTTTGAAAACTATATTGTATTTACAGACTTTTATAAGGATAATGAGTTAGGGGTATATCTGGCATCAAGTGAGCCAGCATTTAAAAATGCTAATAATGGTATAAGAAATTCAGAAAAGAGCATGGCTTTTCAGGATACTATGAGCGATTTGTTAAATAGTATAACATATACCTTTGTAGTAGGTTTGCAATGGATTTTGCCGGGTATTGCAATAATTGGATTTGTATGCTTTTTTAATTATGCAGTTAAAGGTCCTGATAGAATTAAATTATTCTTATTATCATATTTTGCATCATCCTTAATAAAACTATATGTGATCCATAAGGTGAATTATGTTAGATATGCTTCATGGCTTCCAAATGGGCTGTCAAGTTTCACATTAGGTGCATTAATATGCATGGTAATAAGTGTGCTGTGCTGCTGTTTTGGAATTATGAGATATAAAAAGAATGTTGATAATATGCCAATGATAGACTTTGCATCTGCTTTGTTAATTGATGCATTGCTTACTCAATTAATTTTTGTACCATTTATGGTCTGAAGAATGAAAAAGGGGCTGTTGCATTAGCAGTTAAAACTGCTGGTGCAAGGCCCCTTCTAAAGATTAAAGAACAAAATTTAATCTTTGTTCTTTTGCTGCCTTGTAATAATATAGTTTACCATCTTCAATGGAATAGTTAATTAAGTTAAGATTCATCAAATAACTAATGAAAGCTGATACCGCTGCTAAATTTAAATGATATTCCTTAAAATTCATAGTAAGATTATTTAATATAACCAGGTTTTGAAGAATATCCTCCCTTGTGAGAGGCTCATCAAGCAAATCCATTATGGTGTTCATATAATAATCAATATTTTTTAAATTGAAATCTGCAAGATCTATTATGCTTTCTTTATCCAGAACACTGTTCCCATGGCTTAAAACAAAGTAATCTGCATCCAGCTCTTTTATATTATTCAATGTATTAACAGACTCAGATATATCATATAAATATGGAAGGGAATATTTCGAAATTATTTCTTTGCTGAATATTGAGTCCCCTAGAAAACACACTTTTTCAGGTGTAATAATACCAATTTGATCTAAGCTGTGACCTTTTAATGAAATAATTTCAAACTTTTCATCATTCAGCTTATTGGTTCCATAACTTAATTCAAAATCCACATTATAGACTTTATTTGATTTTAACTGGCTTGCTGGAGAAGCTGAAAATAAAACTGAAGGAAATACTTCATTATTTTCCATAAACAGTTTTTCTTTTGCAGATGTATACACTAAGCATCCAGGATAAGTTTCCTGAAAATACAAATTTCCTCCACAGTGATCAATATGATTATGGGTATTAATAATAAATTTTGGATGAAGATTATTATTTATTAACACTTCATCAAGTTTTTTAGCTGTTGAGTTATTTATATTTGTATCAATTAATAAGCAGTTCTTATTCTTAAAAGAATATACTCCGCAGTTTGTAGGAGCATTTATATAATAGGTATTACCTTTAATTTTTGTTAATTCCATACAATCACTTCCTCATTAGTATAACATTTAATGCATTACATAATAAATATATCACTATTTAAAAAATAACTCTATACATTATAAAACTCGCATTATTTGCAGGAAAAGTTTTAAAAATCTTCTAAAATAACTAATTATATTGAATAATTATAATTTTCGGAAAATGTATTGACATAATATTACTGAAAATATTATAATTATATTACAGAGATAAATAAATTAAATTATACATAAATAGAGGTGCAGATATACGTGTAATCTTTAAATGGAAAGGAGAGGAACCTCCAATGTTAGAGATAAATGATATATTTGCCGAAAGGATATAATGGTTCTTAATTATATTCTTGGGAGTAAAGCATACAGTTTTAATCCTGCCATAAACTTTTATGGAGAGCTATTTATGTAATGGAAAGATTTTCATTGCATAATGGCTATTTGAAGAGTTAAATAGTTCTATTAGTCGTTAAAGCACTGAAAATTTCAGGGCTTTTTATTTATGCTTAATTTATTTATCACTATATTATCTATGAATGGGGGAATTTTATGAAAGCTTTAGTGAGGATGAGAATGAGTCTGCAGGATGCACATTATGGCGGGAATCTTGTAGATGGCGCAAAAATGCTGCAGCTGTTTGGGGATGTTGCAACAGAATTACTAATTAGAAATGATGGGGATGAAGGACTTTTCAGAGCTTACAGCAATGTGGAATTTCTAGCTCCAGTATATGCAGGGGATTATATTGAAGCAGAAGGTGAAATTGTGGAAATTGGAAAAAGCTCAAGAAAAATGATTTTTGAGGCAAGAAAGGTTATCGTACCAAGGCCGGATATAAATGAATCGGCATGTGATGTGCTTAAAGAGCCTGTAATCGTTTGCAGAGCAATAGGCACCTGTGTAGTTCCAAAAGAAAAGCAAAGATTTAGTAAATAGACTTTACTTATAGTGTATTACGGGAGGGTTTGTATGGATAAATTAATTATAACTGCGGCCATTTGCGGCGCAGAGGTTACAAAGGATAATAATCCTAATGTTCCTTATACTGTAGAGGAAATAGGGAGAGAAGCAGAATCAGCCTATAAAGCTGGGGCCAGCATTATTCATCTCCATGTGAGAGAAGATGATGGTACACCAACACAAAGTAAAGAAAGATTTAATGAATGTTTTGAAGAGATAAGAAAGCGTTGTAAAGATGTAATAATACAGCCATCTACAGGGGGTGCTGTAGGCATGACCGATGAAGAGAGGCTTCAGCCTGTTTATCTTTTACCTGAGATGGCCACACTGGACTGCGGCACCTGTAATTTTGGAGGAGATGACATATTCGTAAATACTGAGAACACTATTAAAAACTTTGGGGAAAAGTTCATGAAATTAAATATTAAACCTGAGCTGGAGGTTTTTGATAAGGGAATGATCGATATGGCTCTCCGTGTTCAAAGAAAAGGATATATAAAAACTCCAATGCATTTTAACTTTGTTATGGGGGTTAACGGAGGAATAAGTGCAGCAGCAAGAGATTTGGTATTCATGGCAGAAAGTATTCCAAAGGGAAGCACTTTTACCGTATCGGGAATTGGAAAAAAAGAATTTGAAATGGGAACTTTAGCTATTATAATGGGAGGGCATGTAAGAGTGGGCTTCGAGGATAACGTTTACATGTCTAAAGGCAAACTGGCAGGTTCAAATGGAGAACTAGTTGAGAAAGTTGTAAGAATATCCAGGGAACTTGGGAGAGAAATTGCATCTCCAGATGAAGCAAGAGCCATATTAGGTTTAAAGAAATAATGTTGAAATGGGGGACGAAATATGAAAAAAGGATGTAAATTTGGAACACACAGAGTAATTGAACCACAAGGAGTTTTAACTCAGGCAGCATACAAAATAGATAACAATATGGATATTTATGATAATGAAATATTAGTAGATGTTATTGCATTAAACATTGATTCTGCAAGCTTTACACAAATTGAAAAAGAAGCAGAAGGAGACATAGAAAAAATAAAATCTAAAATCATGTCTATAGTTAATGAAAGAGGAAAAATGCAGAATCCAGTTACAGGCTCTGGTGGAATGTTCATAGGCACTGTAGCTAAGATTGGTGAAGCTTTAAAAGACAGAGACTTGAAAGTTGGAGACAAAATAGCTTCACTTGTATCTTTATCCCTTACTCCTTTAAAGATAGAAGAAATTACAGATGTAAAAAAGGATATTGATAGAGTAGAGATAAAAGGACAGGCAATATTATTTGAAAGCGGTATTTATGCAAAACTTCCTAGCGATATGTCAGAAACATTAGCCCTGGCAGCTTTAGATGTAGCAGGGGCACCAGCTCAAACCGCAAAGCTTGTGAGACCAGGACAGAGTGTTCTTGTACTTGGAGCAGCAGGAAAGTCAGGTATGCTTTGCTGTTATGAAGCTATGAAGAGAGTAGGACCTACAGGAAAGGTAATAGCTTTAGTCAGAAAACCATGGCAGGCAGAAAATTTAAAGAATTGGGGATTATGCCATGCTGCAATATTAGGAGATGCTCAAAAGCCCATTGATGTTTTAAATAAGACACTGGAAGCAAACAATGGCAGAGAAGTTGATATTTCAATTAACTGCGTAAACATTCAGAACACAGAAATGTCCAGTATACTGCCAGTAAAAGATACGGGTATTGTATACTTCTTCTCAATGGCAACCAGTTTTACCAAAGCAGCTTTAGGCGCAGAGGGTGTAGGTAAAGATGTCACTATGATTATAGGAAACGGATATACAAAAGATCATGCTGAAATAACTTTATCAGAGCTTAGAGAAAGCGAAACCATGAGAAAAATATTCGAAAAAAATTACTTAAAATAGTTAAAACAGTTAAGAGTTAAGAGTTGTAAGTTAAAAGTAAATGATGATTTTTGCCCTGGCAAAAATCTTTAATTAAAGTTTTGCCTAAGGCAAAACAACATTAACTCTTAGTTCTTAGTTCTTAGTTCTTAGTTTTTATCTTGTAACTTATAACTTTGACTCAAAACTCATAACTTAAAACTTTAAACTGTATTACGGGGGTTATTTAATATGAATAGAGGTTCTGGATTGTTTAATAATGTGCCTGATGAACAGTGGAATGACTGGCACTGGCAGATAAAAAACAGAATTGAAACTATTGACGAATTAAAAAAGTATATTAACCTTACAGAAGAAGAAGAAAAAGGGGCAAGACTATGTCTTAAAAGCCTTAGAATGGCAATTACACCATATTATCTTTCTTTAATTGATCCAAAAAATCCTGATGATCCTATAAGGAAGGAGGCAATTCCCACAGCTTTGGAATTAGTAAGATCCCCTGTGGACTTGGTAGATCCTTTACATGAGGATGGAGATTCACCAGTGCCGGGATTAACTCACAGATATCCTGACAGAGTGCTGCTATTGGTTACGGATCAATGCTCAATGTACTGCAGACATTGTACCAGAAGACGTTTTACAGGGCAGAATGACAAACCTATGCCTTTAAAACAAATAGATAATGCCATTGAATATATTGCTAAAACTCCAGTTATAAGAGATGTACTTATATCAGGAGGAGATCCATTGACATTGTCAGATGATAAATTAGAATACATTATTAAAAAGCTTAGGGCAATCCCACATGTGGAAATAATAAGAATAGGTTCCAGAGTACCAGTGGTTATGCCCCAAAGAATAACTGATGACTTAGTAAATATGCTTAAAAAATATCATCCAATATGGTTAAATACACACTTTAATCATCCAAATGAGATCACAGAAGAATCAAAAGCTGCCTGTGAAAAACTTGCTGATGCAGGAATACCTTTGGGAAATCAATCAGTTTTGTTAAAAGGTGTAAATGATTGTGTTGATATTATGAAAAAGCTTGTTCATGAATTAGTTAAAATAAGAGTAAGACCATATTATATTTATCAATGTGACCTTTCAGTTGGACTGGAACACTTTAGAACACCAGTATCTAAGGGCGTAGAGATAATAGAGGGACTAAGAGGGCATACTTCCGGATTCTGCGTGCCAACCTTTGTAGTAGATGCTCCAGGGGGTGGAGGCAAAATACCTGTTATGCCTAACTATGTAATATCTCAAAGTCCTGATAAAGTGATTTTAAGAAATTTTGAAGGCGTAATAACAACCTATAATCAGCCAACAAATTATACTTCACACTGCGGCTGTAAAGATTGTGAAGACATGAGGGAAAGTAAAAAAGTAGGTGTAGCAGGATTATTAAATAATCAGCAGGTTGCATTGGAGCCGGAAGGATTGGCTAGAAAGAGGAGGAATAAAATAAAAGATTAATAGGGGTGACAATAATGAAAAAAGATATACTTTTAGAAAATATAAAAAATTATAAAGTTATCTCTATTATAGGAATGGATAAAAATGTTGGAAAGACTACAGCCCTAAATTATATTATTAAAAAGACCAGGGGGATATTTCCTCTTGGTCTCACTTCTGTTGGTGTTGATGGAGAAAGTAAGGATGTTGTTACAGGAAATGATAAGCCAAAAATATATGTGCCTGAAAACACTATAATTGCAACTGCAAAGCAGTGCTTTTTAAAAAGTGACATAACTCTTGAAACTATAGAAAGCACATCCTTTGGTACTCCACTTGGCAATGTAATTATTGGAAGAGCGCTTAGTGAAGGCAATGTTGAACTGGCAGGTCCATCCATAACCTCACAAATGATTGAAATAAGCAGCATACTAAAGAGATTGGGAGCAGAGCTTGTATTAATTGATGGTGCTTTAAGCAGAAAGAGTACTGCTGTTTCAGAATTGTGCGATGGGGTAATACTTGCAACAGGAGCTGCATTATCAAATAAAATAGACTATGTGGTAAATGAAACTGTGCATAGAATACAGCTGCTTTCTTTAGACACAGTTCATGATAAAGAAGTAATAAGAATATCAAATGATTTCAAGGAAGAAAAAATAATTTTAATAAACAGTGATTATACACATAAAGATTTAAATGTGGCTACTTCTTTAAATGCATATAAGGAAATTTTAGAAAATATTAATAATGAAACAATGTGCATATTAATAAGGGGAATTATAACTGATAAATTATTGCTGCAGATTATGAACAGCGGTAAGGCTAAAAATCATATTACAATTATAGCTGAAAATGGTACCAAGCTTTTTATAAGCAGTGAAACATTTCATAGATATATAAATACCTGCGGTAAAATAAAGGTTTTAAATTCAACTAATGTATTTATGGTAACCTGCAATCCAAGCAGCCCTTTTGGCTACAGTTTTGATAATAATGAGTTTATGGAAAAGCTTCAGAAAAAAATTAATGTTCCTGTAATAAATGTATTAGGTGGTGATTAGTTGTTTTTAAATAGTGATGAAAGAAAATTGGTAGGTTTTACATATGTATTAGATAAAATCCAGGTAACTACTCCATATGGAATGGAGCTTAAAAAGAACATAGCACCATTTAAGGAAAAAGGTAAACTGCAGCAGGAGTTTGATTCAATTGAGAAAATTAAAAATTCAATGGAAATACACCAGGATGAATTCAATAAAATAAGAAATTTGTTCTGCAGCATAAGAGATATTAGAAATACCATAAAAAGATGCTGTAATGATGAAATATTGGATCAGGTTGAGATTTATGAAATTAAATATCTTTGTATTTTACTTGAAAATATAAGAGAAGTTTATGAAATGCTGAACATAAGTGTAGATGGGATACAATTTCATAATTTAACACCTATTATAGAAATTTTGGACCCTGAAAAAAGAAAATTATCCACATTCTATATTTACAATGGATATAGCAAAAAACTTGCAGATATTAGAGATGAAAAGAAAAGGCTGGAGCAGCAGATATACATTTCCAAAGATGAAAAAGATATAGATAATCTTAAAAAAGAAAGAATGCAGTGTGTTATAAAAGAAGGTGAGGAAGAGCTTACTGTAAGAAAGAAAATTTGTACAAGGCTGAAGGTGTATACAAATATTTTACTTAACAATCTGCAGTCAGTTGGAACATTGGATTTTCTTATAGGAAAAGCCTTAATTGGAGGCCATAAGCCTAAAATAAGCCATAACAATGAAATATATCTAAAGGATGCCTATAACCCTATGGTATCTGATATATTGGAGGGAAAAGGGAAAAAATTTACTCCTATATGCATTCAGCTTAAATCAGGTGCAGCTATTTTAACAGGAGCCAATATGGGTGGAAAGAGTGTAGCAATAAAAACTATTGTTTTGAATTTAATGTTGTTTATTTATGGCTTTAATGTTTTCTGCGGAGAGGCTGAAATTCCAATTCTGCAGTTTATACAGTATGTATCAGAGGACATGCAGAACATATCAAAAGGATTAAGCAGCTTTGCAGGTGAAATTATAAAGCTAAAGGACATAATTAATATTGCTAAGTCCAATATGGGATTCATTGCCTTGGATGAGTTTGCAAGGGGTACAAATCCACAGGAAGGAAGCAGTTTAGTAAAAGCTGTGGCAGTGTATTTAAATAAATTATCATCCTTTACATTAATAGCTACACATTACGATGGAATTGCAGATGATAATATGGAGCATTATCAGATTATTGGTTTAAAGAACGCTGATTTTAATATGATGAAAAGAAAAATAGAGTTTAACAAAAAAGATGCAGTAGAAATCATACAGCAGGAAATGGAATACGGTATAGAAAAAAAATCAAAATGCTGTCAGGTTCCAAAGGATGCTGTAAATATCTGCAGATTATTAGGATTAGATAAAGAAATATTAGATATGATAAATTACAAGCATTAATGATTTGGGGGGGATATTATTATGGAAAGTAAGTTGAATCTTGATTTAAATGTTGTGGAACAGGCTAGGAAATATGCAAGGAACATAGCACAGGAAACACAGAAATTTATAAATCAGCATACAACTGTTACAGTGGAAAGAACTATATGCAGACTTCTTGGCATAGATGGAATAGATGAATTTTCTGTGCCGCTTCCAAATATTGTTGTAGATAATATTGAAAAGGGAAATGGACTTGGCATTGGGGCAGCATATTATATTGGAAATGCAATGGTGCAGACAAAACTTTCACCTTCGGAAATTGCCTTAAAGGTTTCAAAACATGAATTAGAATTAACTGAACTGCCATCTTCTGATTTGTTTGACATAAAATTAGCTGTAAACACAGCTGCAATGAAGAGCATTGAAAAAATAAAAGAAAATAAAAAAATCAGACAGGATTTTATAAATGAATATGGAGATAAAAAAGGGCCATATTTATATGTTATTGTTGCTACAGGAAATATTTATGAGGATATAACACAAGCTGTAGCTGCTGCAAAACAAGGAGCAGACATAATAGCTGTAATAAGAACTACTGGTCAGAGCCTGCTTGATTATGTACCTTATGGTGCCACCACAGAAGGTTTTGGAGGGACCTTTGCCACACAGGAAAACTTCAGGCTTATGAGAAAAGCACTGGATGAAGCAGGAGAACAGGTTCATAGATATATAAGATTATGTAACTATTGTTCAGGACTCTGCATGCCTGAGATTGCTGCCATGGGTGCTATGGAGAGACTTGATGTAATGCTGAATGATGCCCTTTATGGAATTTTATTCAGAGATATTAATATGAAAAGAACCATGGTAGATCAATATTTTTCAAGAGTAATAAATGGATTTGCCGGAGTAATCATTAACACAGGTGAAGATAACTATCTTACCACATCAGATGCAGTGGAAGAGGCCCACACAGTATTGGCATCACAGTTTATAAATGAACAGTTTGCACTTTTAGCAGGGCTGCCTGAAGAACAGATGGGACTTGGTCATGCCTTTGAAATGAGTCCTGATTTAAAAAATGGATTTCTTTTAGAGCTTGCACAGGCGCAAATGGCAAGAGAAATATTCCCAAGAGCTCCATTAAAATATATGCCTCCTACTAAATTTATGACAGGCAATATATTTAAGGGTCAGGTTCAGGATGCATTGTTCAACATGGTTACAATAATTACAGGACAAAAGATACATCTTCTTGGAATGCTTACAGAAGCAATACACACCCCATTTATGTCCGACAGAGCTTTATCCATTGAAAATGCAAAATATATATTTAATAACATGGAGGATTTAGGAGAGGAGATAACATTTAAACAAGGAGGAATAATTCAAAGCAGGGCAAAGGAAGTCCTTGAAAAATCCTGTGAATTATTAGGAGAGATACAAAATGAAGGATTATTTAGTACACTAAGTCAGGGAAAATTTGCAGGTATAAAAAGGCCAATAGATGGAGGCAAAGGATTAGATGGAGTATTTGAAAAGGAGCCCCAGTATTTTAATCCATTTATAGAGTTAATGGTTGGAGGTGAAGAGTAATGAGCACAGGTTTATATTCAACTGAAAAAAAGGATTATGACAAACATCTGGATTTAACAAAAATAAAACCATATGGTGATACCATGAATGATGGCAAGATTCAGCTTAGCTTCACACTTCCTGTTCCAGATGGAGACAAAGCAGTTGAAGCTGCAAAGCTTATAATTAAAACCATGGGATTAAATGATCCTATAATAACTCATCATGAGCCATTAGATAAAAACTTTACCTTCTTTGTTGCCTATGGAAGTTTTATTCAAAGCATTAATTATGAAGAAATAAAAGTGCAGTCTGTAGACGTTAAAGTTATGGATATGAATGAAGTGTCACAGTATATAAAAGATAATATTGGCAGAAAGGTAAGAATAGTAGGTGCAAGTACTGGTACAGATGCTCATACTGTAGGCATAGATGCCATTATGAATATGAAGGGATTTGCAGGCCATTACGGTCTTGAAAGGTATGATATGATAGAAGCCTATAATTTAGGCAGCCAGGTTCCTAATGAAGAATTTATCAGAAAGGCTATTGAATTAAAGGCAGATGTACTTTTAGTATCCCAGACAGTTACCCAGAAAGATATTCATATTAAAAATCTAACAGAACTGGTGGAACTCCTCGAAGCAGAGGGCATTAGAGAAAAGGTAATTTTAATATGCGGGGGACCAAGGATCACAAATGAGATGGCAAAGGAAATGGGTTATGATGCAGGCTTCGGACCTGGACAGTATGCAGATAATGTGGCTTCATTTGCAGTTACTGAAATGGTTAAAAGGGAGCTTGTGTAAAAATAAATAGTTGCAAAATTAATACATCCTCCTTATAATGGTTATGGCTGATGTGCTTTATAAATACAATGGAGGAAGATTTATGGAGGAAGATATTGTTAAACCTGTATATCAACAAATTGCTATTGATTTGGCAAATAGAATTACCAGGGGAGAATTTAAAATAGGAACAAAACTGCATGGAAGATCAACTTTAGCAGGACAATATAATGTATCCCCTGAAACTATACGAAGAGCTGTAACCTTATTAGATGATATGAACATAGTGGATGTGTCACATGGAAAAGGAATAATGGTTAAATCCATTGATTCAGCTTTTAAATTCATAGAAAAATTTAGAAGTCATGATTCCATGAACTCATTAAAAAAAAGTATAAACAGCGTTATTGAACGAAAAGGGAAATTAGATGAAGAATTAACTGCTTATATAGATAAACTTATTGATAGTACTGAAAGATTTAAAAATTCAAATCCTTTTGCTCCCATGGAAATTGAAATACCAAAAAACTCTAAACTTATTGGAAAAACAATAGGCGAAGTTAACTTTTGGCAGAATACGGGAACAACTATAATTGGAATAAGAAGAAACAAGACATTGATATTATCTCCTGGTCCATATGCTGCATTTATTGAGGGAGATGTATATATAATGATTGGTGATGAAAACTCTTATGAAAGAGTAAAAAACTATATAAATGAATAGTATTATACCATAGGTTAAAAGTATTTCGCCTATGGTTTTTATTTCACAAATTACAAATTGGATAATATATACTTAAAATCAAAAATAATGTATTTACAAACTGACAACTTTGTACTATAATTAAGTTGTCAGTTCATTTTTTTTTAAAGATAATAATTTTAGGGGTGATGGAATGATAGAATTTAAAGATATTAATAAAAAATTTAAAAACAAAGAAGTAATAAAAAAAATAAATCTAAATATAAATAGGGGAGAATTTGTTGTTTTAATAGGACCAAGCGGATGTGGAAAAACTACAACACTAAAAATGATAAACAAACTAATTATTCCAACTTCAGGAAGTATATATATCGATGGCCAGGATATAGCTGATGTTGATCCTATTGAACTAAGAAGGGGTATAGGATATGTTATCCAGCAGACTGGACTTTTTCCGCATATGACCGTGGGAGAAAACATATCGATAGTTCCAACTTTAAGAAAATGGACACACAAAAAAATTATGGATAAAACAATAACTCTTTTAAAAATGGTTGGAATGGAGCCCGATACTTATATGGATAGATATCCATGTGAGCTTAGCGGAGGACAGCAGCAAAGGGTTGGAGTAGCCAGGGCCTTTGCTACAGACCCGGAAATAATTTTAATGGACGAACCATTTAGTGCTTTAGACCCAATTACAAGGAATCAGCTGCAGGATGAATTGTATAATCTTCAGCAGGAATTAAAAAAGACTATAGTCTTCGTTACTCATGATATGGATGAAGCATTAAAACTTGGTGATAGGATTTGTATTATGAGAGATGGAGGTATATTACAGTTTGATACTGCAGAGAAAATACTGAAAAATCCAGCAAGTATATATGTAGAAGAGTTTATTGGCAAAAATAGAATATGGAAACAGCCTGAGTTAATAAGAGCCAAAGATATTATGATTACTGAGCCTATTAAAACCTCAGCAAACAGAACTTTAGTACAAGCAGTTGAAATTATGAAATCCAGCAAAGTAGACAGCTTATTAATTGTTGATAAAGAGGATAAACTTACTGGTATCGTCACATTAAAGGATATTAGAAAACATGATAATAAGAGTATTAAACTTGAAAGTATCATGGAAAAAGAAATTAAAGCAGTTAATATTAATGAATCACTTATAGATATCCTTAAGAAAATGAATTGCTACAAAGTAGGATATATGCCTGTTATAGATGATAATTCTAAATTAGCAGGACTCATAACAAAAAGTAGTTTATTAAGCGTATTAACTACTCAGTATATTGACCAGGAGGTGGACATATAGTGGATGCAATTAATTTTATAAGACAGTTTGGAAGCTTTGTAGTTGAAAGAAGACAGCAGATCCTGAATTTAACAATGCAGCACATAGAATTAACAGTTTTTGCAGTAATTATGGCAATAGTTGTTGGAGTGCCTCTTGGTATACTTATAACAAGATATAAAAAATTATCAGCACCAGTTATAGGAATTGCCAATGTAGTACAAGCAATACCAAGTTTAGCTCTGCTTGGTTTTTTGATTCCCGTTTTAGGGATTGGAAGTAAGCCAGCTATATTGATGGTTTTTTTATATTCATTGCTTCCAATAATTAAAAATACCCACACTGGTCTGGATAATATAAATCCTGACATTATTGAGGCAGCTAAAGGTATTGGTATGACTAACAGCCAGATATTGCGAATTGTACAAATACCCTTGGCTCTTCCAATAATTATGTCAGGAATAAGAATTTCAGCAGTTACTGCAGTGGGACTTATGACTATTGCTGCATTTATTGGAGCAGGCGGCCTTGGGTATATGGTTTTCGCAGGAGTTCAAACGGTAGATAATAATATGGTTTTAGCAGGAGCAATACCTGCATGCATACTTGCTTTGCTTATGGATTATATTATAGGCAAAATTGAAAAAGGTGTAACTCCTCCAGGAATTAAAAAATCAGATGGTACAATTAAAATTCCTAAGAAGAAAAGAAAGGGAAAGAAGTATTTAAAGCAGATAATAGCAGCTTCTTTGGTAATTGTTATAATAATTGGAGCAGCACTTACTTATGGGAAAAAACAGGACACTATAGTGGTAGGCTCTAAGAATTATAATGAACAATTAATACTGGGAAACATGATTGCTGAATTAATAGAAAAGAACTCTGACATAAAAGTGGAGAGAAAAATGAATTTAGGTGGTACCAGTGTAGCACTTAGTGCACTTAAAGCAGGAGAAGTTGATTGTTATGTGGAATACACCGGAACTGCATTAGTTAATATTATGAATCAGGCTCCTATTAAAGATCCAGACAAAGCCTATAAAGTTGTAAGCGATTATTATACTAAAAATTACGATGTAACATGGCTGAATCCATTAGGTTTTAATAATACTTATACATTAGCAGTAAGGCCGGACACAGCTGAAAAATATAATCTTCAAACCTTCTCTGATCTTGCTAAGGTAAGTAATCAATTAAAATTAGGCAGTACTATAGAATTCAGCAACAGAGAGGATGGATACTTAGGATTAAATAAAAAATATAATATGAACTTTAAAGATGTTAAGGCTATAGATGGCGGATTAAGGTATACATCTATTGCTAATAAAAAGACAGATGTTGTAGATGCCTTTTCAACAGATGGTCTTCTCAAAGGGTTTAATCTTAAAGTTTTGAAAGATGATAAAAACTTTTTCCCATCATATTATGCTGTACCTATTGTAAAAAACAGCACACTAAAAAAACATCCTGAACTAAAAGGTATAATAAACAAATTGTCCGGAAAAATCGATGAACAGCAAATGAGAGATCTTAATTATAAGGTGGATAAGCTTCAGCAGTCACCTGAGAAGGTAGCAGACGATTTTCTTAGGGAAAATGGCTTAGTTAAATAAATATCATTAGCTTAAGGCGAATATATTGAAAATCAATTAAAAAGAGTATAAAATTATCTATATACATTCAATGAAAGAGAATGGTGATTTAATGAAAAAGAAACATAAGAATGAAGATAATTTTTTACTATATGTCCCAGTGAAGAAACATACGGATTGGGAAGTTAGGAGTGGAAAAGTATACCTTTTGTTTTATCATAATAAACCAATAGAAAAATTTATGAGATGGCTGGTAAAGAAGCCATATGTCAGCGATGTGGAACTGGATGACATTGGCAGTTACGTATGGAAGTCCATAGATGGAAAAATTTCAGTTTATGAAATAGGTGAAAAGCTATTAAAGGAATTTGGAGAAAAGTGTGATCCTGTTTATGACAGATTAATAGTGTATCTTAGATATTTAAACAGAAAAGGCTGGGTTTATTTTGATCGTGGAAATCAGAAAAGCAGTAAGTAATTAAAAAAGTGCAGTTATTTTAAACTGCGCTTTTTTTTAACATAGAAGGTTGTACAGCATTTTTACTGCTACAGCCAGAGACATGGTTACAAAAATAGGCTTCATAAGCTTTGCACCTTTAGAGAGAACCATTTCCGTACCTATTTTAGCACCTAATATCATACATATGGCTACAGGTATTCCAATTAAATAAGATATCTGCCCATGAAAAGCAAATAAAATAAGAGAAGTGATATTGCTTACAAAATTTAATATTTTACCATTGCCTCCTGCTCTTACAAAATCAAAACCAAATATTTTTATTAAGCCGAAAATTAAGAATGAGCCAGTGCCTGGACCAAAAAAGCCATCATAAAAGCCTAAGGAAAAGGCTAATAGGATACCTAATATAATTTTTTCCATGCTTAAGCCAGTAAATTTATCTTCTAGGCCAATGGTTTTAGAAAATAAACTATAAATGCCAACAGCAAGAATCATTATGAGGACCATTGTATAAAGATATTTTTGATCAATTTTAAGAACTGTCTGCACTCCAACTGCAGCACCTAATAAAGTAAATGGAATTAAATATTTTAAAAGCTTAGAATCAGTTTTGCCGCTTTTTATAAACTTCACAGAACTTGTAAAGGATGCACAGGAAGCTGCAAATTTATTCGTACCCAGTGCATAGTGAGGTGAAACCCCAACTAATAAAAAAGCTGGAAGGCTTATTAATCCTCCTCCGCCTGCAATTGAATCCACCATAGCTGCAAAAAAGCCTGCAGCACATACAAATATAAAGTTGAATACAGTATAGGTCATTACCAGCACCTTCCTTGTTTTATAGGGTATATAATATAAATATTTTATCACACATTGTAATTAAAGGTAAACAGAGTTTTCATATACTATTAGGGTAATTGAGTTAATATAATAATGCTTAGGAATATAATTAATGTATGGAGGCCGAAATGATAAATTATGATATAAAAAGAAATAAAGAAACTGAAGAAATATGCATGAGTAATGGATTAATCAAAGTTATTGCGGTGCCTCAGCAGGGTGGGAGGATACTGGAATACTCCATTAATGGTTTAAATGTGCTTTACAGAAATGAAGAATTAATAGGAAAAAACAATGATATAAATAAGGAAAGAACTCCTGAAAACTGGATGAACTTTGGAGGATATAAAGGCTGGCCTGCACCTCAGACAGTGTGGCAATGGCCTCCTGTATTTGATATTGACCAAAATACCTTCAGCTACAAAATAAAAAAATCTGAAAAATCAATTGAGCTGAAGCTTGCATCTCGTATATCTGAAACAAAGCCTATACAGGGTCTTCAATTTATCAGAACAATTACTTTATATGACAATAGTAGTGATATGTATGTTCAGGAAACAATAGTGAACCACAGTGAAAAGGCAGTGCAGTGGGCTGTTTGGGATAATACTCAGGTTCTATCCCCTGGATTTGCTGAAATAAAACTAAACTCCAATGTATTTACAGGTGGCATAACTTTTTATCAGGACTTTGACATTCCATCCAGTAATGCATATTCCATAAGAAAAGAAGATAGAAAAATATTAACTATAAACTGCAATAGAAAGGAAAAGTTTAAAATAGGTGTGGTTACAGACTCCGGAGAAGTAAGCTACAAATGTACAGCTTATGATAATGACATTATTTTAAAAAAGAAGTTTATGTATGAAGGGCAGGTTGTATATCCTCACGGCAGCAATATTGAAGTTTATGCAGATACTACACTTCCATATGCAGAGCTTGAAATTTTAGGAGGAATGAAAAAAATTGAGCCTAATAAATCAATAAGCTTAAAAGTTAACTGGAATTTATCAATGTGGTGATTAATAAAGAAAAGGCATTCTTTTTACGTTTTAAAAGAATGCCTTTATTTTATTTACTTTTTGCTTCTTTATCAAATTTTTTCAGTAAGTCATGCTTCATTATTTCATCAGAATATTCCAGCTGATTTAATACATTTTCTTTTTTACTTTTAAGAGCATCATTTTCTGAGATTTTACTGCCTGATTTAATATCATAATAATTGGAACTTTGAGATAAATAAAATACACTTCCATCAGTGAAGGAGCCATTTCTAAAAATCACATTTTCATTTTTAGGATTTAAAACATCCTTTCCAAGGAGAGACTTGGCAGATAAATTGAACAAATTTGCAATGGTTGGATAAACATCCATTTCACCTGTATAAGTACTGTTTACTCCCTTGTTTGCATCCTTTGGAAAATGAATGAACATAGGTACTTTTTGAAGTTCCATCCATGAAAGTTCATTTGGCTTTGTTATATTTAAAAATTTATCTAAGCTTGCCTCATCACTTTTTGGTATTGCATAGTGATCTCCATATAAAACTACAACTGTATTATCAAGTAAACCCTGACTTTCCATTTTATCAAGGAATGCACCCAGCTGAGCATCTGTATAGTGAATGGCCTTTAAGTAATTGCCAAGCATAGTATTTTCATATTCGCCCACGTTAAAGCTGCCGTAATTTTTTGTATCATCATAAGGAAAATGACTGCTTAATGTAATCATAAAAGAATAGTAAGGCTGCTTTAAGCTTTTTATTTTTTCTATGGATTGATTTAAAAATTCCTTATCGCTTAATCCAAGCCCTATAGTTTCCTTTAGATTATAGTCATTTTCATTATAGAATTTATCAAACTGCATTTTTTTATATATAACGTTTCTATTCCAGAAGGTTTCTCTGTAGCCATGCATTGCAGCAGTGGTATAGCCTTTTTCCTTAAAGGCCTGAGGCATGGAATTAAATGAATTACCGCAGTATAAGTAATATGCAGCGCCTGATGGAGCAGGATATAATGAGTTATTGGTCATAAACTCAGCATCTGAGGTTCCTCCTGCTGCTATCTGATAATAAAAGTTATTAAAGTACATACTTTTATTTACCCATCTATTTAAATTAGGTGTTACTTCCACTCCATTTATCTTACTGCCTATTACAAAGTTCTGCAGTGCTTCAACCTGTATCATTAATAGATTTTTGCCATCAGCATAACCTTTGTAGTTTGTACTTTTTTCGGTGTTGCTTTGCAAAAATGATTTTATCTGATTTTCAGTTTTAGAAGAAACAGGTGTGCTTTTAGCTATCTGCACTGAAGCTGCGCTAAAAAGATCAAGAGCATGATAATTTACTATACCTAGTTTTTTTACTACATAAACCCTGTTATACATAGTAGTTAGCAGCCTTGGCTGTTCTTTTTCCAAAGAAATCATACTAAATGCATCAATACTTAGTCCAAAAACTAACAATATAGAAAAAAAAGTCAGCTTAATTTTAGTAGAATATTCTCTGCCTTTTTTATACTTAATGCGGTCAATAACAGGAACTATAAAAACTAAGTCAGCAGCATATAATAAATCTTTAAAATCAAAAAGATTACCAACACTGCTTTTTACAGCTCCAAGCATTATGCCGTTTTTCAGTACAGGTATGGAAATTAAATCCTTAAAATATTTAAAATATGTAATGTCGCTTATGATAAATATAGTAATTAAAACATTAAGAATAAAAAGAAATCTTGCCCTGGCTTTCTTTTTAAATAAAAAAGATATGCCTGCTAAAATTATAACCGATGAAAAAATAGGCCAGAATATATGTTTTGTAACGTCTGTGTAATTTAAATACTTTGAAAAAAATATAGATTTTATGGTTATAATAATTGTAAAAAAAAGCACATCTGATATATCTATAATATTATTTTTTATTGAATTCATTAATAAACCTCCAGAACATCCAGGTAATCTAGATAAACATGAAATACCTACTAAAAGTATAATAATAATTTGTGTATAATATTAAAAGAATATGTTAATAAATTATTACGAAACTATTAAACATCCAAAACAATACTTTATATTTTAAATTAGTATTTACATAAGTGCAATACTATAGCATAATAAAATATGATGTAAAATATAGGAGGTTTTGACATGAGTGAAAATGACAATGAAAAAGGTACAAATGAAATAGAACAGGCCAAGCCGGAAAGTTCAAATAAAGAACAGGCATCAGAAAATAAAGAGGAAACTATGGAAACTTCAAATGACACAGAAGCTTTAGAGTCACTTAGCAGCATACATAGCGGGAATCTCAGATTTTCAGAAAGCTTTCTGGCTGGATTAGTTGATACAGCAGTAAATATAGCAGTTTCAGTAATATTGTTTTATTTGTTAAACTTTATACTGAAACATACAATAGGAATATATTTCCCAGATAAATCAGCTATGATACTTATATTCTTTACAGTAATATCAGTTTTACTTCCAGCTATAATGGAAACATCTAAAAAGAAGAATACCATAGGAAAGAAGTTAAGCGGCTTAAAAACTATAAGAATTAAATAAAAATATACATCAATTAATAGCCATGCTTTAGATAAATATTTAAAACATGGCTTTAATTAGGAATGGAGATAATAATGAGAAAAGGAAATGAATATGAATTTATTATAGAACATTCTGAATTCCCGGCACTTGGGGTAGCTTATTTAGATGATTTCAAAATATATATTAAGGGAGCTGTTCCGGGCCAAAAGGTTACAGCAAGGATAATTAAAAAGAAAAAGGATTATGCAGAAGCAAAAATAGTAAGTGTAATAGAGGATGTGCCTTATAAAATAGAAGCAGAATGTCCTCATTTTGGTCAGTGCGGGGGATGCACATCACAATTTATACCATATGAAAAACAATTGGAATTAAAAAAACAGCAGGTTTTAAAACTATTTAAGGATAATTTGGAAACTGCAGTCAGCAAAGAAGAAGCAGAGGTGTTTAATAATCTGGAAATTCAGTATAGTCCTGAATTATATGAATACAGAAATAAGATGGAGTTCACCTTTGGAAATTATGAAAAGGATGGACAGCTTAACCTGGGAATGCATGTTAAAAACAAATCCTTCAGCGTTATTACTGTAGATCACTGCAAAATTGTAGACAATGATTTTAGAAAGATTATTACTATAATAGTTAATTATTTCAGAAAAGAAAATCTGACTTTTTATAAAGTAATGAAAAAAGAAGGATATTTAAGAAATCTGGTAGTAAGAAAGGCTAAAAACACAGGAGAAATTCTTGTGAACCTGGTTACAACCTCTCAGATTAACTTTGATTTAAAGCCATTAACTGAACTGCTTGTAAATGCAGACTATGATGGTGTATTCAAAGGATTTATCCACACAATTAATGACAGACTGTCAGAGATTGTTCAGCCCGATGAAATTAAAGTACTATATGGTGAAGACCACATAACAGAAGAAATACTTGGACTTAAATTTAAAATATCACCTTTTTCCTTTTTTCAAACAAATTCAAGGGGAGCTGAAAAGCTTTACTCAATTGTTAAGGATTTCATAGAGGAAAGTAAGGCCAAGGTAGTATTTGATTTATACTGCGGTACAGGAACCATAGGCCAGATTGCAGCACCTGAGGCTAAAAAGGTTATAGGTATTGAGCTCATAGAGGAGGCTGTAAAGGCTGCCAATGAAAATGCAAAGCTCAATGGATTAACTAATTGTGAATTTATAGCAGGTGATGTGGCACAGGTAATTAAAAACATCCATGAAAAACCTGATTTAATTATTTTAGATCCTCCCCGCCCAGGTGTACATCCAAAGGCCATGGATTATGTTATTAAATTTAATGCACCTAAAATAGTATATGTATCCTGTAACCCTAAATCCCTAATGGTAGATTTAAAATCATTAGGTGAAGCAGGGTATGCCATTAAAAAGGTGGTACTTATGGATATGTTCCCGCACACGCCCCACACAGAAGCAATTTGCCTGCTTGAGCATGAGAAAAGCATTGATAGATAAGGGATTTGTGCGAATTTGCAGTAACCCAAACTACGAACCTTTGAGGATATACTTTATGTCGTAAAATATAAAGATACAAACAGAGATTGGATTGGAGTGATACCATGAATTTAAACACAAAAAACGTTTTTAAAGGAATATATGCCATCTTACTTGGACTATTAATAGGTATATTGACGGTTATGGGACAGAAATACCTTCCCGGTTCATTAAACTCATTAG
>ENA-UOOI01000628-UOOI01000628.1-fermentation-metagenome-genome-assembly--contig:-NODE-628-length-43500-cov-44.702520_pt1 | contig 43500 bp, 33 predicted proteins | sample MGYA00245779_ERZ724027 | MGnify/ENA primary metagenome ERZ724027 (study PRJEB28704, sample SAMN03018318) | fermentation metagenome | biome: anthropogenic terrestrial biome; feature: soil; material...
GGAAAAGCAGGACATGGAAAAACAGGATATGGAAAAACAGGAGACGGAAATGGATACCGGCAGAAATCTGAAGGACAGCCGGCCCGCTCCGGATGCTCCTGAAAATGAAAATGCAGAAAAAGAAGACGAAGAGATCCGTTTAGGAAATATCAGTATCCGGATCAATCCGGAAGAGGAGCCGGATGAAATTCCCTAACACATCCGGCTGCAGCCTTCAGGAAATCAGGAAGGCATCCAGCTGATGCAGCAAATCCTTGATTCCCTCTTTGGAAACAGCGGAACAGAAAACCGCCGGAACATCCGGGGAAAATCCCAATTGGCCCAATACCCGGTCCGCCTCCGGCTTTCTCCGGGTTTTGGCCAGTTTATCGGACTTGGATACAGCTACCAGAACCGGGACCTGGTAATGCCGGATCCACTCCGCCATCTGAATATCTTCTGCGGTGGGATCATGGCGGATATCCACAATCAGGATTACCCCTTTCAGCTGGGAATCCTCCGCCAGATATTCCTCCATCATGACTCCCCATCTCTCTTTTTCCGATGCGGCTGCTCTTGCAAAACCATAACCCGGCAGGTCCACCAGAAAAAAAGAATCATTGATCCAAAAAAAATTAATCAATCTGGTTTTACCTGGCCGGCCGCTGGTTCTGGCCAATTTATTCCGGTTCGTCATGGCATTGATCAAAGAGGATTTCCCGACATTGGACTTTCCAATCATGGCGATATGGGGATCCCTGCTCTTTGGATACTGTGCGGCGCTCACTGCACTTGTTATAAATTCAGCTTTATTTATTTTCATCTGCTGCTCCGTCGGAGGGCCCCGGCATTCTGGTCAACGCATGGACAAGCACATCATCCATCGAATCCACCGGAACAATCTCCACCTTTCTTTTTACATTGTCCGGGATTTCCTCCAGGTCCTCCTCATTTTCACGGGGAATGAGAACCTTCCGGATCCCTGCACGATGAGCGGCCAGTAATTTTTCCTTCAATCCGCCAATGGGGAGGATCCTGCCTCTCAATGTAATCTCTCCTGTCATGGCAACGTCACTTTTTACCGGTATTTGCGTCAATGCGGAAATGACTGCGGTCGTCATGGTAATCCCTGCAGACGGGCCATCCTTTGGTATGGCTCCTTCGGGAATGTGAATATGGATATCGGTATTCTCATGAAAATCATCCTGCAGACCAAACTCCTTCGCCCGGGAACGGATATAACTGAAACCAGCCTGTGCCGATTCCTTCATAACATCTCCAAGCTGTCCGGTCAGGACAAGCTTCCCGGTGCCGGACATGGGAAGGACCTCAATGGACAGGGTTTCTCCGCCGACGGAAGTCCATGCAAGTCCGGTTACGACTCCTATTTCATTCTGACTCGGAACTTTATCGTAATGAAACCTGGGAACACCGAGATACTTATGAAGATTGCTTTCGGAAATACGGACACTTGCGGCTTTTGATTCCACCAATTTCCGCGCCGTCTTCCGGCAGATCGTTGCAATCTGCCGCTCAAGGTCCCGTACCCCGGATTCCCGGGTGTAGGAACGAATAATGGTCTGAATGGTGTGATTCGACATACGGATGCCGTTCTCCGGCAGCCCGTGCTCTTTCATCTGTTTGGGGATGAGATACCCGGATGCGATATTCCGCTTCTCCTCTTCGGTATAACCGGAAACCGATATGATCTCCATGCGGTCCAGAAGGGGCCGCGGTACCGTTTCCAGTGTATTCGCCGTAGTCAGGAACATGGTCCCGGACAAATCGAAAGGCAGCTCCAGATAATGATCCCGGAAGGTATTGTTCTGCTCTCCGTCCAACACTTCCAGCAAGGCAGAAGCAGGATCCCCGCGGAAGTCATTACCCATCTTATCGATTTCATCCAGCAAAAAAACAGGATTTCTGGATCCGGCCTGCTTGATCGATGCAAGAATCCGGCCGGGAATGGCTCCCACATAAGTACGCCGATGTCCGCGTATTTCCGCTTCGTCCCGTACTCCGCCCACCGACATCCGGACGAATTCCCGGTTCAGGGCCCGGGCAATGGATCTGGCGATGGATGTTTTGCCGACACCGGGAGGCCCGACAAAACAAAGGATTGGCCCTTTCATGCTTTTCGTCAGCTGTCGGACGGCCAGATATTCCACGACGCGCTCCTTTACATTTTCCAGCCCGTAATGGTCCTCATCCAGTATCCTTGCTGCATTGCGAAGATCCAGATTGTCTTCCGTCTCGGTATTCCATGGCAGGTCCAGTATCCAGTCCAGGTAGGTCCGGATGACCGAACCTTCTGCGGATCCGGGCCCTGTTTTCGCCAGCCGGCTCAATTCCCTGGAAGCCTTTTCGTGAGCTTCCTCCGGCAAATCTGCTTTTTCTATTTTTTCCTCATATTCCTCTATTTCTCCCGACTGTCCTTCACTTTCCCCCAATTCCTTCTGAATTGCTTTCATTTGCTCCCGCAGATAATATCCTTTCTGTACCTTATCAACCTGCTTTTTTACTCTTGAGTCAATTTGATTCTCAATCTTCAGAATCTCAGTTTCCCGTATCAGCATATCATACAGGATTTCCAACCGCTTTACGGGATGAAATGCTTCCAGGACCTTTTGCTTATCCGGGGTCTTCACCAGGGTATTGGCAGCAATGATGTCTGCCAGCCGGAGCGGATCCCCCGGATTGTCCACGGTCAGAAGGGTCTCCGGAGACACCTTGTTGCCCAGCTTGACATAGTCCTCAAAGGCAGATAAAACCTTGCGGGACAATGCCTCCAACTGCAGATCCACTTCGCTGGATTCATATTTTGGCGGAGTGGCAACTTCGACTTCATAATAGGGATCCTCTTTCGTAAACTTTAGAATTCGTCCCCTCTCCAGGCCATCAATCAGTACGCGGACCGTATCACCAGGCAGCTTCAGCAGCTGCTTGATTTTTGATATGGTCCCAAATTGAAAAACATCATCCGATTTTGGTTCCTCCAGCTTTGCATCCTTCTGCGTAACGAGAAAAATCTCCTGGTTGTCCACCATGGCCGCTTCCAGCGCGGCAATGGATTTCGGTCTCCCGACATCAAAATGCAACATCATATACGGAAAGATCGTTAAACCCCTTAATGACAGCAAAGGAAGCCTTCTGACCGGCTCATTGCTCATTCGGTAATCACTCCTTGTATCTGTCTGTACTGCGTTTCCTCTTATTATACCGAATTATGTTAATATGTGCAATCGAAGCCTTTCTTTCCTGAGCCGGAGGCGGTCAGCAATTCAGACCCTGCCTGAACGGATGGCAGCGAACCTTTCCCTCCGGCCGGATACAGGGAAAGTCGGATGACTTCCTCCACCCGGCTGACCGGAAGAACCTGGATCTTTCCGCTTTCAAACTGTTCCTGATCATTTTCCAGGGGGATCATTACCCTTTCCGCACCGGCCTGAGCCGCTGCCTTGATCTTAACAGGCACCCCTCCCACCGGCTTGACATTTCCCCGGATGGAAACTTCCCCGGTCATGGCAATTTTATTGTCAATGGCTTTTCCGGTGATGGCGGAGTATACGGCAGTCAGGATTGCAATCCCGGCAGAAGGCCCGTCCACCGGTGTTCCGCCAGGGAAATTCAAATGAATGTCATAATCCCTCGTATCAATATTCAGATACTTTCGAATCACCGTCATGACATTATCCACCGAGCCCCTGGCTGTACTCTTTCTCCGGACTCTTTTTCCTTCCCCGCCGATTTCCTCTTCATCAATCATACCGGTTACCGTAAAAACGCCTTTTCCACTGGACACAGGAATGGCCGTTGCTTCAATTTCCATCACGGCGCCCAGATTGGGACCGTATATGGCCAGTCCGTTGACACATCCAATTTGCGGGTCGGCTGCAATTTTCTTTTCCGGGCGGGGGGAATAGTTTCCGCTGTCGATCACCCATTCCACATCCTTCGTGGTAATTCTGGTACGGTCCTCCGTGAGGGCAATGCCGCCGGCCAACTGAACGATATTTACCGCGTCCCGGCCATTGCTGGCATATCCGCTTAATACGGATACCGCTTTGCCATCGATCTCAAATCCGCCCTTTTGTGCCGCATTTTCCGCAATGGTTCCAACTTCCTCCGGACTCAGGGAACGGAAAAATACTTCCAGGCAGCGGGATCGAATCGCCGGTGAAATCTCATCCGGATTTCGGGTTGTGGCCCCGATCAGGCGAAAGTCCGCCGGCAACCCTTTCTGGAAAATCTCATGGATATGTCGTGGAATGTTGGTGTCCTGTGAGTTATAGTAGGCGCTTTCCAGAAATACCTTGCGATCCTCCAAAACCTTCAGCAATTTATTCATTTGAATTGGATGAAGTTCTCCGATTTCATCCAGAAAGAGAACACCGCCGTGTGCCTTCGTTACCGCTCCCGGCTTGGGCTGAGGAATACCGGCAATTCCAAGGGGCCCGGCCCCCTGATAGATGGGATCATGGACCGAACCAATCAGTGGATCAGCTATGCTCCGTTCATCAAAGCGGACCGATGTTGCGTCCATTTCAACAAATTTGGCGTTCTGCCGGAAAGGAGACCGGGGATTCTTTTTTGCTTCTTCCAGCACCAGCCTGGCAGCACAGGTCTTTCCCACTCCGGGAGGGCCGTAGATAATGATATGCTGCGGATTGGGACCGCATAATGCCGCCTTTAATGCCTTGATTCCTTCTTCCTGACCGATAATATCTTCAAAGGTTTTGGGACGCGTCTTTTCAGAAAGCGGTTCGCTTAAGGATATCTCCCGCATCCTCTGAAGCTTCTCCATTTCCTTTCTCGATTCTTTTTCCACCGCAGACTTGTTTCCCTGCTGTCCTTTCAGCAGATTCAAAAAATACAGTCCTATTATGACAGAAAAAAGGAACTGTATCATGACAAGGATCTCGCTCACCAAAATCATCCTTCCTTTCCAGGCTTTTTGTGTACAGACTTTACAAATAGTATGTGGGATCGGAAGGCATTTTATCCATCTTAGGAACATTCTTAGGAACATTCCACAGGTCGATCTGCAAAAAAAAAGGAGCTGTCTGCTCCTTTTTTGCATCTTGCATCTTGCGTTATGATGCGGATTCTTTCTTTTCCTTTGGCTTCTTCAGGGCTTTCCGGGATTTTTCCCCTTCGGACAAAATCAGGATCGGATCCTGCTGGTTCAAGATGGTATCCCTGGTAATGATACACTTCTCTATATCATCCCTGGAAGGGATATCGTACATGACATTCAGCATGATATCTTCCAGGATCGCCCGCAATCCTCTGGCGCCTGTTTTTCGCTCAATGGCCTTTTTCGCAATGGCAGTCAGTGCCTCGTCTTCAATCTCCAGGGTCACCCCATCCATCTCAAACAGCTTCTGATATTGCTTGACCAAAGCGTTTTTGGGCTCCTTCAGTATCTTAATCAACGCCTTTTCATCCAATGACTGAAGCGTGGCAATAATGGGCAGTCTGCCTACAAACTCCGGAATCAGACCGTACTTCAGCAAATCCTCCGGCAGGATGTGCTTCAGGATCTCTCCAATATCCTGATCGGCATTGGTTTGGATATCTGCTCCAAACCCCATGGTCTTTTTACCAATCCGATTCTGGATGATCTTATCGATTCCGTCAAACGCTCCGCCACAGAGAAACAGGATATTGGTGGTGTCAATCTGAATAAACTCCTGATGGGGATGCTTTCTGCCGCCCTGAGGAGGAACACTGGCAACCGTGCCCTCCAGAATCTTCAGCAATGCCTGCTGAACTCCTTCTCCGGATACATCCCTGGTAATGGACGGGTTTTCCGACTTTCTGGCGATTTTATCAATTTCATCAATATAGATGATGCCTTTTTCGGCCCGTTCCACATCATAATCCGCTGCCTGTATCAGCTTGAGCAAAATGTTCTCCACATCCTCACCGACATAGCCGGCTTCCGTCAGGGATGTGGCATCCGCCACAGCAAATGGAACGTTCAGAATCCTGGCCAATGTCTGCGCAAGCAGCGTTTTCCCGCAGCCTGTGGGGCCAAGCATAACAATATTGCTCTTCTGAAGCTCCACATCATCATTCCGGACATCACTGTTAATCCGCTTGTAATGGTTATATACCGCAACTGCCAGTGTCTTTTTCGCATGCTCCTGACCAACCACATATTCATCCAGGATTTTCTTGATCTCATCTGGTTTTGGAATATCCTTGAACTCCAGATCAGAGGCATCCTCAAATTCCTCTTCAATAATCTCCTGACACAATTCAATACATTCATCGCAGATATATACACCGGGCCCGGCAACCAACCGACGGACCTGGTCCTGCATTTTCCCGCAGAAGGAACACTTCAGCTGCTTCTTGTCTTCATATCTTGCCATGTCTTCACCTCTTATCCGCTATGCTCTCGTCATGATCTCATCTATCAGGCCATAGTCCTTCGCTTGTTCAGACGACATAAAGTGATCCCGCTCCGTATCCTGAACGATCCTTTCAAGAGGCTGTCCGGTACGCTCGGACAGAATGCGGTTTAACCTTTCCTTCACTCTAAGGATCTGCTCGGCATGGATCTTAATATCCGTCGCCTGTCCCTGCGCTCCGCCCATTGGCTGGTGAATCAATATTTCACTGTTGGGCAGGGCAAACCGCTTCCCCTTCGTACCGGCAGCAAGGAGAAATGCGCCCATGGATGCTGCCATCCCGATACAAATGGTGGATACATCGCATTTAATATACTGCATGGTATCATAAATAGCCATCCCGGCAGAAACGGATCCACCCGGGCTGTTGATGTACAGCCGAACATCCTTGTCCGGATCGGCAGACTCCAGGTAAAGAAGCTGCGCGACGATCAAATTGGAAGAAACATCTGTAACCTCCTCCCCCAGGAATATGATTCTTTCCTCAAGCAAACGGGAGTAAATATCATAGGATCGCTCTCCGCGATTTGTCTGTTCCACTACCATCGGTATAAGACTCATAACTCAATTCCTCCTTATTTTTCGCCGGCGGACTACTTGCCGGCATTGCTGACATCTTCCTCCACAGAAGCTTCTGAGGGGCTCCCGTGATCTTCCTCTTCCGATCCGTCTTTCGAATCCTTCTTGCCTTCGGTCATAACGGCTTCTTTCATAAGCATGTCCGTCGTCTTTTGAGACAGAATACTGCTTTTGAGATACTCCTCATTGGATCCGAAATTCTTTTTGACTTGTTCTGTGTCCATTTTATACTGCTCTGCCAGCTCTGCATACTTCTTTTCCAGATCCCCGTCCGTCACAGCAATGCCTTCCGCCTTGGTAACGGCCTCCATCACCAATCGTATCTTAACTCTATTGTATGCGGTTTCCTGATATTGTGCCCTAAAATCCTCTGCTGATGTATGGGTGGCTTCCAGGTACTGCTGCAGGTTCACACCGTTGTACTGCAGACGATACTCCACGTCGTGGATCATATTCTCGATCTCATTATCCACCATTTCCTTCGGTATATCCACTTTGGCATGATCCGCGATTTTCTGAATCAGCTGGTTTTCCATGGTGTTTCTGGCAGTTTCATCAGCGGTTTTCTGCAGCTTTTTCCTGAGATCCGCCTGATACTCCGCAAGGGTACTGAACTCGCTGGTATCCTTTGCAAAGTCGTCATTTCTCTCCGGCAGCTCTTTTTTCTTGATATCATGGATTTTCACATGAAAAATGGCGTCCTTTCCCTTCAGATCCTCCGCCTGGTAATCCTCCGGGAATGTCACGGTAAGATCCTTTTCTTCCTCCGGTTTCATTCCAATCAGCTGCTCTTCAAATCCCGGAATAAACCGGCCGGATCCGATGTCCAGAGACTGGTTCTCCGCCGATCCTCCCGGAAATTCCTTGCCATCCACAGATCCGGCATAATCCAGCGTTACCCGATCTTCCTTCTCCACGCTCCGATCGGTAACATCGATCCATCGGGCATTGTCGTCCAATGCCTTTTTCAATGCTTCTTCCACTTCTTCATCGGATACCGTATGATTGGCATCCTCCACTTCGATTCCTTTATATTGCCCAAGCTCCACTTCCGGCTTGACCACAACTTCCGCTGTCAGGATCAACTCCTTGCCACTGCCGATCTGTGCAATATCGACCTTCGGCATGGCGACGGGCTCAATGCCGGTTTCCTTTACGGCATCATCATAGGCTTCCGGAAAGATGACATTGATGGCGTCTTCATAAAAAACCGTTTCTCCATAATACCTTTCAATAACCTTCCTGGGAACCTTTCCCTTTCGAAAGCCGGGCACGGAAATGCTTTTCCGGTTTTTCAAATAGGATTTCCCCATACCCTTCTCAAATGTCTGGGGGTCTATGTGAATCTCAAGTTTCACTTTCTTATTCTCCAGAATCTCTTTTGTAACCTTCACCAACAATGTCCTCCTTAAATGATCCGTCAATTCTCCGGTTCATATCTTGCCTCTCAGTATATAACTTAACCCAAAAAGGGACTCTTCTAACTCTCATTGCAAAAAAATCGGAAAACGGATACTAAATTTCCTAAATTGTATCTTAACATAACTGACAATTGATTGCAATACCACCTTCCGCTCCTTTTTTACTGGATTTTTGAAATTGCAATACTACCTTCTGCTCCTTTTTTACTGGATTTTTGCACAGGGATGCGATATGATGGAAAGAAAAGTTGGTTCAGAAAGGATTGCATATGATGAATGAATTGCTAAAAAACAGGAATATACTAATTATGGGAGTCGCCAACAAATGGAGCATCGCATGGGGAATTGCGCAGTCCTGTGCGGAAGCCGGTGCAAATCTGATTCTTACCTATCAGAATGAGAGAACAAAAAACGGCATTGAACATCTGACCCGTGATATGCCGGGCATTACACTGTATCCCTGTGATGTTACCATCGATGATCAGATCGATCAGCTGTTCCAATCCATACAAAATGATTTCGGAATCCTGCATGGGCTGGTGCACTGCATGGCGTTTGCGAAAGGTGAAGAACTGGAGGGACAATATTACAATACCTCCCGGGAAGGTTATCTGCTCGCTCAGAATGTCAGCTCCTATTCGCTGACAGCAGTTTCCCGCGGTGCACGGCCGCTTATGAGGGATGGCGGCAGCATCCTCACACTGACATATCTGGGCGGAGAACGCGCTGTAAGGAACTATAACGTCATGGGTGTGGCAAAAGCTGCACTGCAGGCATCCGTCCGTTATCTTGCCAACGATCTGGGGTCGGAGAACATCCGGGTCAATTCCATTTCTGCCGGCCCGATCAAGACCGTATCGGCCAAAGGAGTGAGGGATTTCAATTCGGTAATTGGAATTTATGAAGAAAAAGCACCCCTTCACAGAACAACCAATCAAAAAGAGGTCGGTGATACTGCAGTGTTTCTGCTCAGTGACATGGCGAGAGGAATTACCGGGGAAAATATCCATGTGGATGCCGGATATCACATTGTCGGCTGACTCCCTCGCCTTACCCATTCCTTACCAATGAAATAAATACTGCTTTCCATCTTTCATGATCCGGTGAATCAGTTCGGCAAACAGGCTGTTGGCCCAGGCAAACCACGGCCGGGTAAACTGACCCGGGTCATTCTTATGAAAGCTTTCATGCATATAGCCGGTATCCGCATCGGTTCCGGCTATCATTTTCAACAGCTCCCTGATTTCCTCCTCGTCTGTTGAGGTCAGTGCCTGCATGATCAGCCCGATATGCCAGATATAGTCCTTTGATGTATGGGGACTGCCAATTCCTTTTGCACAGCTGCCTTCAAAGAACCAGGGATTGTCCCTGCCCAACAGGAATCGGCGGGTATTGACATAGATGGGATCCTCCGCCGCCTGATACTGCAGATAGGGTATGGATAAAAGGCTGGGTACATTTGCATCATCCATCAGATTATAGTGCCCCATGCCATCCGTCTCATAGGCATAGATCGGTCCGTATTTCGGATGACGGAAGATACCATAGCCCTGAATTCCATCATTGATCTCCCTGCCAAGCTTTTTTGCGGAGTCGGCCAAAGCCTCGTCCTTCCAGACGTCCCGTGCAATCTCCCCAATGTATCGAAGAACGACGACAGCAAACATATTGGCAGGAATCAAATAGTGGAAGGTACATGCGTCGTCACTGGGCCGGAAACCGGACCAGGTCATGCCGGTATAGCGGACAGGCGTTCCTTTGCCTCCATTTTGCAGGGTATCCGTAGGGGAACCGTCTGTTCTTTCAAAGCGATACGGGGAATCCTCCAAATGACGCTGTTCCCGTCGCCAAAGCCCCAGTATTGTGCGGACCGCTTCCCGGAATCCATTGTCGAAAACGGATGTTTCCCCGGTTGCCTTCCAATACAGATAAGACAGCTGAATGGGATAACACAAGGAATCCACTTCGTATTTTCTTTCCCATACCCATGGATTCTGTTTGGTTCTGTCCTGTTTGTGTCCCGCATTGTCCGGCTCTCTGTTAAAGGCATTGGCATACGGATCCGTTCGGATGTACTGCATCTGCCTTTTGATCAACCCTTTGATGATCTGCCGAAGCAAAACATTTTCAACGGAAAAGGGAATATAGTGCCGTACCTGTGCAGAGGAGTCGCGAAGCCACATGGCCGGGATATCCCCGGTAAATACAAATGTTGTTCCGTCCGGGAGCAGCTCGGTAGTTGTTTCCAATGTGCTGTAAAAGCAATTGCGATATAGATTCATTAGAAATGGCGGTTCGATGGTACCCGGATCGATTTCCCTTTTGAGCTGCTCAATCGTTGATGTCATAGTTCCTGCTCCCTCCGTAAATGATTGCTTCTCAGACGCGTTTTTTTGTGGAAAGACCCATTATCAGATCAGCGTCCAGATAGATTTTTTCCGGCTCCGTTTTTTCCTGTATCTGACGAAGAAGCAGACGGACTGCAGTCGCTCCCATCTCTGCTTCCTTTTGCCGGACAAAAGTAAACCGGTAACCGCCCTCGCACTCATACTGATAATGACTGTCCAGGCTGTCAAAACACACAATGGACAAGTCCTCCGGCACTCTTTTCCCCATGGACTTTGCAGCCCGCATGGCCAGAAGGGCAATATTATATTCCAAAGCATACAGACATGTGATGTCGGGATTGTCCCGCAGCAGTTCCGCAATTTTTGAAATATCCTCCTGTCGGCTCTTGTCGGAATCTTTCCCCGGCAGGGTACTGGTCAAATCAGTCCGCCATATGGAATCATCAATCTCGATCCCGTGCTGTGCATGGCTTTTAATAAAGCCTTGCACTCTGTCATACACCGTGGAAGTATTCTGATAGGGAGGAGACAGGATAGAAATATGATTATGCCCCAGGCCCAGCATAAAATCCGTAGCTTTTTCCGATGCTGCGTTATTATTCGTCCCGACAAAGGAAATGGGAATTCCATTCATGCATCTATCCACCGATACAATCGGAAACCCGTTCAAAGCCAGCTCCAGGATCTTTCGGCTGTAAAGCTCCCCGTGAACCGGCATAATGATAATGCCAGCCACCCCCAGCTCCAATAAGGCATTCAGGGCCTTTTCCTCAACATCCTGCCGGCCATATGACTTTTTGACAATCAGATAACAATCCTTCTGGGCTCCCTCCTGTTCGGCACCGGATAACAGGGTCGTCCCGAACGACTCACTGAAATCGGGTATAAGGAAACCAAATAGAATCGGTTTTCGTTGGGATGGATCCGAAAGATCCGAATTCTCCACCTTTTGCTCCCATTCCGGGGACTTCCCGTTCCTTACAAAGGAACCTTTCCCGGGTGCCCGGGTAATCAGCTTCCTTCCCGCCATCATTTCCAGCGCCTTTTTGCTGGTGATACGGCTGACATTGTATTCCTCCGCCAGTTCCTTTTCAGATGGAATCCGATCCCCCTCCTGATAGTCCCCATTTGTTATCTTTTCAACAAGATCATTGTAAATTTTCTGATACAGCGGCAAACTTGCCTCGCTCATGAGCTGCACTCCATTTCTATTGGACGTTCCAATCAGACAGTCTCCTCCTTACTTATCCTTAATATGATATACTATACACAAATGATATGTCAATGTCAATTTTTTAAAAAAGCCCTCGAAATGGGAGGCCTTTCTTCTCTGCCTTTCAGGTTTAAAACCCCGCTTCCATCATTTTGTGATTGTAAAAAGGGGGGTATTCTCATCCCCCCTCTTTCCTGTATTCCCTTTATCCAGTAATCCTTTTGTCTCTTTTTTTCCGGGATTCCCGGCTGTTGCCTGATCTGTTATTTCCCTTGTCGGACGTGCTTTGCCTTCCGATACAAAATAAAAAGAAATACACTGTCCAGGGAAAAGGTAAACACACTCAGGCCAAAGGAAGCAGAATGGGTATCATTTCTTAAATGAAGGATACAGAACAGCGACAGGACCCAGCAGGCGAGGACAAAGATCAGATAAGGGCGCGTCATAAAAAGGACTGTCTCATCCAGATCGGTCAGGCCCTTGTCTGAGGACTTCTTTTTGCCGGGCATATCGGACGATTTTCCCCTAAGCATGCTTTTTTTCCCCTGTGAAAAGTTCAAATTCCGGCAATTCATCGACACGATGGCAGGCGACCATGGAGGAGCCGCGTGAAACCGGCTTGGGAGGCTCCTCCTTGCAAATTTCCTTACAATATCTGCACCGGGTGTGAAACCGGCATCCGGAAGGCATGTTGGAAATCGAAGGCAGGTCTGCACCGGTCAGTGTAAGCTTCTTTCTCTTCCGGGACAGGCTGGGATCAGGGATGGGCACGGCGGAAAGCAATGCCTGCAAATAGGGATGCCGCGGATTGGCCAGTACTCCCTGCACATTCCCTGTTTCCACGACCTGTCCCAGATACATAACAACGATTCTTCCGCTCTTGCCGACATACCGTGCCGTTGCAAGGTCGTGCGTAATATACAGGACCGCAATGTTCCGCTCCTGGTTCAATCTGGCAAGCAGGTTCAGAATCGATACGCGAAGGGACACATCAATCATGGAAACCGGTTCATCCGCCAAAATCAATTCCGGATTCATAGACAAAGCCCTTGCAATCAAAATGCGCTGCCTTTGACCGCCCGACAGCTGATGAGGGTATTTGTTGATAAAGTTATCCGCCGGAGTTAAATCCACCGTTCCCAAAATCTCGCGGACTTTCTCATATAGATTGGACTTGTCTGCGAACTTCTTGAGCAACATGGGATCCCCCAGGGACTTGATCATGGTTCGCATGGGGTTCAATGCCGCGTAGGAATCCTGCTGAATCATCTGGATGCTGTTATGATAATCATTCTTCTGTTCCCTGGACATGGAACGAATTTCATGCCCTTTGAATTCATAAGTCCCTCCCGTGGGCTTTAGAAGGCCTGCAATCACATTCGCCAGCGTTGTTTTCCCACAGCCGCTTTCCCCGACGACTACAATAATCTCACCTTTGTGGATCGTCAGGTTGATGTGATGCAGGGCATTCATTGCCAGCGGCCTTTTCAGCAGCCCTCTGCTTTTATAGAAATTCATTTCCAGATCATGAAGGGTAACAATGGGATCTCTGCTGTTTCCCGGATCAGACATGCTACCTTACCTCCTTCCCGGCTCTGTGACAGGCCACTGTATGTCCCTTGGAAACGGTTCTGGTTTCCGGCTCGCACTGCCTGCACTTCTCATAGCATAAAGGACATCGGTCCGCAAAAACACATCCTTTTATTTCCTTCATCAGATCCGGCGGAGTTCCCGGTATCGCAGTACGTTCTTTCATTTCACCGATCAGTGAAGGAACGGCATTGATCAACATTCTTGTATAAGGATGCTTTGGCTGCTCAAACATCTCATAGATATCTCCCATTTCCATGATCTTGCCGCCGTACATAACAGCCATATAATCACAAATATTGGCTACCACTGCAATATCATGGGTGGAGAGAACCATCGTCATTTGTTTTGCCTCATGCAGGGCGTCCAATATCTGGAATATATAATCCTGCGTGATCACATCAAGTGCAGTGGTTGGCTCGTCCAGAAACAAAATCTTGGGCTCCAGCAACTGCGCAAAAGCAATCATCACCCTCTGTTTCATCCCACCGGACATTTCATGGGGATAAGATTTCAGGATACGTTCCGAATCCAGCCGCACCGCTCGTAACAGTTTATCAGCCTGAGCAATGATTTGTTTCGTTGGCGTATCTTTTTTATGAGCTAGATAAGTTTCAATAAATTGCTCCTGAATTGTCATGGAAGGATTCAGGCTGTTCTGGGCTGCCTGAAAGACCATTGACGCGTCGCGCCATTTATATTGGCGGACCTCTTTTTCGGGTAAGGATACAATGTCCTTTCCTTCAAACAGGATCTCCCCGTTTGTGATTTTGCCCGGATTGGATACAGTACGGAGAACCGCACTGGTCAAAGTGGTTTTCCCGCTGCCACTCTCTCCCACCAAACCGGTTATTTTACCGGCAGGCAAATCCAGATTTACGTGATTCACAGCCCGCAGCACTCCGTTTGGAAGGAAAAAATCCACACAGAGGTCCCGTATCTGCACGATACTATCCGGTTCCTCAGACTGTGTCTGAGCCAGAGCATTATTGTCCATTGGCATGAGAAACGCCTCCCTCTTGGTTCATCCCAACAGCTGTGTTCTGATTTTTCTTTTTTCTGACTTTATAGGATGCCCGCAGTCGTGGGTTCAGGGCCTCATCCAGACCGTTGGCAAAAAAGATGAGGGACATCTGCAGCAGAACAAAGGCTGCGGTGGGCACCATCATATTGAAAATTCCTGCTGTATTCATACCACTGTTGGCCTGAGCCGCTGCATTATTCAGCATAATAGACCAGTGGGTGGGCTCATAGGGTGCCATTCCCAAAAGCATCAGCCCGACGCTGGTGGCAATGGCTGAATTCGTATTCAACACAAAAGTGGAGGCCAGATAAGACATGACATTTGGAAGAATTTCCTTGAATATGATGTGTCTTTTGGGCAATCCCATGATGCGGCAAACCAGAACAAATTCCCTCTCCTTCAAGGAGAGTATGGTGGCGCGTACATTTCTGGCCAGCCATGCCCAGCTTAATACTGCCAGAACCACCGCCAGCATAAGTACATTCCGGACTGGAAAAATCACTGCAATAATCAATTGGATTGGAAAAATCGGAACACTGATCAGAATCTGGATCACCATGGAGATGATCTTATCAACGATCCCGCCTGCAAACCCCGCCAACGCACCCAGCGCAAATCCCAGGATTACGGTGAACAGAGATGCCAGGAGACCAATAAAGAGTACAGAACGGGTCCCGTGAACAATCTGCTGAAATAAATCGTTTCCCACATAATCTGTGCCCAAAGGATGCTGAAGGGACGGTCCCTGGTAGCGGTTTAAAAAATCCGTACCCATGTTAAGCGGAACGATCAGGGGCCCAATAACTGCCTGCAGCAAAAAGAAAAATAAAATGAGCATTCCTATGAAAGCCTGCTTGTTATGATACATTGTTGTGAAAAAAGACTTGATTGCTTCCATCCCTATTCCTCCCTTCGGATCCTGGGATCCAGTTTTGGCATGATCAGGTCCACCAGAAGGCTGGCTGAAACAGTGGCTGTGGTCGTAATCAGCAGCAATCCCTGACACACGGAAAAATCCCGGTTCCCGAGAGCGCTTCCCAGCTGATTGCCAATTCCGGGATAGACAAAGGGCCCTTCCATATAAGTAGCACCGCCCAGCATAGAGCCAAAACTTATGGCCAATGCGGTATAAAGCGGCAACAAAGCGTTTTTCTTTACATATTTTTCTCTTATGGTTTTATCAGACAATCCTCTGGCATAGGCAGCCGTTACATAATCCTCCGCCATGACGCCGATACAGCTGCCCTTCATATTCATGACCCAGGAATTGATCTGGGTACAGGTATAGGCAAATATCGGCAGCGCCGCATGCCAGAGCACATCCTTGATGAATGGTCCGTTCAAACCAGGTGTAACGCTCATGGAATAGGCACCTTGTACCGGAAACCAGTTCAGTCCAAAAGCAAAGATGGAAAGGACAAAGGTCGGCACCAGTGCCGGCGGTATGGCATTTACAATGGTGGTATATCCGGCAATCAGTCCGCTGATAACGGACTTTCTCCTCCATGCCATAATACTGCCCAGCCAAATGCCCAGAAAATAACTCAGGAATAAGGCAATCGAAACCAAAAACAGGGTCCATGGCATGTAATAGGCAACAATGTCGTTTACCGTTACAGCGCTGTTGGTCATGGATGTCCCCAGATTGCCATGGAACAAAGCAGAATAATATCGTTTCATCTGATGTAAAATCGGTTCATCCGGATCATAATTGTACATCTGAACCACCAGTTTTCTTGCTTCATTGAAGTCGATTCCACGGGATACGGCCATGTCACGGGCCTTGACATCAAATATGTCACCCGGCATCAGTCTGAACAGCACAAATGTCAACAACGAGCATACAACGATGGTCAGAAAGGCAATTCCCACCTTTTTGATATAATACCTTGAATTCATTTTCCTCCCCCTTTTCCTGAAATTGTGGCCCTGCTGCAGGCTTCTGCGGTAAAATAAAGTTTTGTGCACAAAATCATTTTACCCCGGTGGCAAGCATACGAATTTTACCAAATGATTTTTCCGGACATTCATCCGGTTCATTCTGCATGTTGCGAAGCCAGCTCCATACATCAATCTCGTTTACGTATCAGTTCTCTGCTTTCAAATGGCTTGATTTTGTTTTTTTGTCAAAAGACAAATTCATTTTCTTTACAATCCCTGACCGGGCCCCCTATGGGATCTCTGTGTCCCATAGGGTTTCCATACAGATCAGGTTTCCATACTGGATAATGTAAGACTTACATTGGATCATTTCAGCCTTGGAGCAAGCATCCGCATTTTGCGGGCTCCGCCGGAATGTCCCCAATTCAGGGTATGTACAGCGATTTTTTCCGCGGGTGTTTCAGGAAATGGCATCCAGTGGTTGTCCGGCAGTTTATCCATCATAGGCAGATTTGCCGTATATTTCATATTTTCCCAGGCGCCTGTTACATTCTCATAAAAATTGATGGCAAACGCATTTTCGTTGGTTGCCCAAATAATGCGCTCCCAATGGTCCTTCCGTACCTTTTCATCCTCTTCGTTCTGCATGGAGGATAGCCAGCCCCAGACATCAATTTCCTTGCCGTCCCAGTCCGCTACCTTCAGAGTTGTCCGGTTGGTTTTTTTGTCAAACGGAAGGTTCATTTTTTTAGCCGGCCCGCCCCCATGGTCATAATAATTTTTCAATGGAAAATACGGATAGGAAAGTGACCAGGCAACATCCATCCATTCCCAGCTCATATCAAAATCATGTTCTTTTTCCGATTGGTTTCCATATACGGAACCGTCGACCGCAATCACTTCGCAATCAATGCCGAAGTCTTTCAGCTGATTTGCGTAAATGGGGCAAACCAAAGTGGCTACATACCAGCCTTTATCCAGACCAATCTTCAGTTTTATCGGTGAGCCATCCGGGTTCTGCCACTTTCCGCCGGCCTTTTTACATCCGATGCTTTCCAGCAGCTCAGTGGCCTTTTGCTCATCATGGCTGTATTTCTGCATCTTGTCGATGACGTCCTGATCCACATATTTTTCCAGCATTGCCGGCGGTATTCCCAGCGAAGACCAGGGATGTATTTTGGACTGATAGGACCCAATATCCCGCAGGGCTTCCCGATCGGCAATATAGTTCAGGGCCTGCCGAAATTCCTTCTTATCCATAGGAGAAGTTTTGGAACCCAGATTGAAATACAAGCCATGGGACGCCATATCCTGATTCGGATAATAAACAATATTCTTATTGGATTTTAGAAGGGATTCCGTCAGATCCTTCGGCAGGGTACCGTCCATATTGTAAATCTTCTCTGACCTCATCATGGAAGACTTTGTCGCATCGGTAGTCGTCCGGATGATCAGTTTATCAAATTTCTGTTTGTCCGGATCCCTGTAATATGGGTTTTTGCTCATGCTGGCTTCATTGATGGTGTGCCCCGGATCGTTGATATACGGGCCGGTGGCAACCAGAATGTGCTCGGGGTTGGGGGCCGTCTTGATGTATTCTTTCCAGATCTTATCCAACTGTTCCCAAACCTCCGGCTTGGCAGTTGTGTCCCTTCCAAAGGGCCCTTCTTTCCCCTCTGCCAGTTGTTCCTCTGTAAGCAGCGGAGCTTTTTGCAACCATTCATACCGCTCGTCGGCAAATTTCTTGAAGATATGATAAGGGATACGTCCGTGATGAATTTCCTGGGCGATCAGCATCACCCGCAGTTCATCGAAAGGTGCCGGCTCCCGCCAGACAAACTCCACCGTCTGATCGTCCGGCGTTTCAATGGAGGTCAGATAATTGACAGGCGAATTGTGACAAATTTGATAAAACCCCCAGACGTCCTTGCTGGTAAAAGGTTCCCCGTCACTCCATTTTAGGTTGGGACGCAACTTGAAGATTGTTTTGTTTCCTTCATTCGTGTAGCTTTCCGCCAGATGCAGATCCATATTGTCGGTTGCGCGCTGATAACGGATTAGCCCTTCGAAGGCAATGTCACCAAAAGTACTGGTTCCGACTTCTGAATTCTGATTCGCAATGAATTTGGCAGGATCCGGCAGTCCCCCCTGAAGCGCATAGACTTTTTCTTTGTTGAATTTTCCGGAAGAAGCCGTTTTATTCTTCTGCTGAGAACACGAAGTTACCGACAAAACCAAAACTGCAACGATAGCAATGGATGCAAACCTTTTCCATAGTTTCATCATATACCCTCCCCACATAATATTTGTTTCCGGACCGCATTAAACCAAACAATCATGATATCCATATATCAATCATACAGAATTAGTATAAGTATCTTTGCCATCCGATCTTTCCCACAGCATACAAAAATTAAGATTAATTCTATTTCCTCAACTTCGTCGTTCAATTCTGCCCTCAGTGCTGATATCGGGATATTATTTTGTCTGCCTATATAACGTATTTATATTAGTATACCTGCTTTGGGATCGTTACGGTCTGTATCTTATCTTCATAGCGGATAGGGCGTTTCAAGACGCCCTGTTATTCCTCCTTTCTCTTAACATTTCTCCTCTTTTTGTGCAGTCAATCCTGCTACAACAAGCGTCCGGATCATATCTGACCGGGTCCGATCACAAAACATCTGCTTTGCCTCATCCATAAGCTCTTCCACATCAGGTGTTACTGTGAAAGTCATCCGTTTAAGCTTGTTCGACATTTTACCCCCTCCTTTAGGTGAATCTGTGGTGAACCACAAGATCAATTATAGTGCATCAGCGGTGAACCTGTCAACCTCTATTTAACTTTTGCCTTGACATCAGTGATGAACTTATGCATAATATTAAATAGGAGGTGATGCACATGCCAACAAAAAAGCCGCGTTACACAGTCACAGTTGATGAAGATTTGCTAAAGGAAATTGATGACTTTCGCTTTGAAAACCGCTATTCAAGCCGATCTGCTGCTACGCTGGACTTAATCCGGCTTGGAATGAAATCCCTGAAGAAGCAACAGGCAGATAAAGCCAAAATAGCCCCGAAAAAATAAGCCTACAAGCGAAGTGATGCATAATAACGCCTGTAGAACAATTTTCTTTAACACTACCGCCGGGGAACCAAAATAAATCCTTTTAAACACCTGGCCTTTTTTTCTCCAGAACAGATTCCAATACGGCAATCGTTTCTTTTATCATTTTCTCCCGGCTGTAGCCATATTTCACATCTTCCCTTGCCTGCCGTCCATAGGATTTGGCAAGCTGAGGATGATCCAGACAATATTTAAGAGCGCCCCTTATTTCCTGCGGCCTGCCCGGCTGGATCAGATAACCGTTTTTACCATGAGTGATAACCTCCGGAATCCCCCCCACGGCGGAAGCAATGATGGGAAGTCCAAAAGACATGGCTTCCAGCAGGGTCATAGCCAGACCTTCAGACAGTGTCGGCAGGACAAAGAGATCAAAGGCAGCATAATAATCCCATATGTTGTGAACCTGACCCGCAAAAATCACCCGCCCGGCAATTCCGAGACGTTCAGCCAGATTCTTCAGGCTGGTTTCCTCCTGCCCGGAACCGGTGATCATCAAAACAGCACGGGGATACCGATCCAGTACAGCGGGAACCGCTTCCAGCAGAAAACGAATTCCCTTGGACGGAATCAGCCGGGCCACTGTCCCGATCAGAATGTCGTCTCCCCCGATACCGTACTGCTTTCTTACCTTGATTCCGTCGCCGGTATCCCAATCCGGCCTGGGATTACGGATCACCCGGATTGATCCGGGATTTTGTCCCATTTCCCTGATCATACTGTCCTTCAATGCCTGGGAAACACAAATAGTGGCATCCGTTCTTTTTCCAAACCATTTTTCAAACCGGCATATGAGAAAGCGGCTGGCTTTTCCCCTGCCATGCAATATCATATTATGTACGGTATAAACAAGGGGACATCCTGCCATAATGCCTGCTGTTCTGCCAATCAAACCGGCTTTGAAGCCATGACAGTGCAACAGATCCGGCTTCACTTTGCGGAGAAGGGAATACAGCTGCCCGATTTTCCGGACATCCTGAAATGGTTGTATCGTACCGGGAAACCGAAATCGAATCACCTGTGCCCCTGCCCTTTCCAGACTGACAAGATCGCTCCGCGGAAAATCACACAGCACAACGACCTGATGCCCACTCTGAAGCAGTCCCCTGATCAGAAGAATGGCATGTTCCTTCATTCCCCCCTCCGATTTCCGGATCAGCTCCATGATTTTCATAACGGGTTCCTTCCTCCGCTGCTTCCGTTACCCATGGAAGTCTTCTTTCCCGCTGTTTCTTTCTCCTGGGATAGCTGATCCATTACCAGCAGCAGCACAGGCAAGGCAGTGTAGATCATACCCGTCCCGGCCGCCACAATACCGGAATCATTGACAAGCAGTGCCGTGATACAGCCCAGAATGGCAGCGGCAAAGCCCTTGATGGCTTTGGGATATTTTTGGGTCATATCCCGAAAGATCCCCACGGGACGGAAGATAAGTACGGTCATGGCCAGAAGGGAGAGCAGGAAAACACGGGTCCAGATGGTATAGCGGATCAGCCTGACATTCATCTGAATCTTCCGTTTCATAATATACAGAAGTTCCATCAGTCCATTCTGCCGGATCAGGCGGACCGTCAGCCCCATATGCGTCTGACGGTCCGCTGCCCGCGTGCTGTCAAACATAAAAATACCCGTAAGGAGTGCGACGACCAGCAGGGCAATGGGAATGAAATATAATAGCCGGATACGGCCTTTTCGCATCAGGAGAAAAAAGCAGGCAAAGGCTGTCGTCGCCGTTATGATGCCCCCCACCTTGGCACCCAGGCCCGGATCCGCCAGAATAAACAGCGTCAGGGCAAACAGCGCAGGTACAGCCCATCGCATGGCCCGGCCGCCCTTTTTGTCCTGAATTTCGCAGAACACCCCCGCTCCGCTGCATACTGACCCAATCAGAATCCCCATATACTCATTGCCGATTCCGTAGAATCTTGCACCGCTTATGACATCATAGCCAAGTGGAGAGCCCTGGATCAGGTGTGCACCGGTCAGCTGATCTCCCAGCAACAGCCCTGCCATGGTAAAGCACAGGACGGCAATCCGATTCAGGGTATTCTGTTTTTTCAGAAAGAAAAGCCCGGTGATTCCCGCCGCCAGAAGCCAGGACAACAGAAAGCTTCCGGCAGTGGTGGACTGATGAAACAGGGTCAGCAGCAGATAGGAGATTGGGATCACCATCAGAAAGACCAGACAGACTTTCACATAGGGAAGAAACGCTCTGGCAAAGAATACCACCAAAAGAGACAGGATCAGCAAAGTCACAAGCACGACCACATAGCTCCGCAGTAAAAATCTGCGTTGATTATAGATTTCCGTCAGCCGTTTATTGAACGCTTCCAGGCCTGCCGGTCCTTTCGGAAGGGATGTGGTAAAGAGCCTGGATCCCAGCTGCCCCGGCTGTCGGGGGATATTGAAATAATCCAGTACCGTTGCTCCGATGTCCAGGTTCGTAATGACTCCGGACCTCCGTGTGGAAGCAGAGGACAGCAGTCCCCCGGACAGGCCGGGTCCCGCTGCAACCACCGGCGTCAGGCGGTTGTTCTCCGCCAGATCCCGGGCAGGTCCCAAAGGGGTCACGATCAGGATCAGATCCCGGGAAAGATCCAGACGGTCCGCAAGGCGGCCGATAAAAGCATCACTTTCTTCTATTGCTGCTTTTTTATACCGCTCATTCATTGCATCGGTAGCTTCCTGCCGGAAATCCTCCGCCCGGGAGGTATCCCCCAGCTGTATGGCAATGACATCGGAATCGCTCCATATCTCCTGGACCTTGCCGTACAGAAGCTGATAATCCGTACGCACTCCAAAGGGCCTTTCGTTGTCTTCCACGAGAAAGCTTCTGTCCACCGATCCTTTGGGAATGATTCCCTGATCGTCCATGAGAAAAGACGCAAGATAACGATGGTATTCATTGGGAGTATCACAGTTTCCGACGGCAGCAGCATGATAACCGGCATCCCGCAGTGCAGTGCCGAGAGCGCCAATGGTTACTGTATAGGGTTTCTTCGAATTGTTGCGGATCAATTGTGCATAGCCCAGATCCACCACAGATTCTGCAGGCGGATTCCTTCCGGATATCTGCTGATATAGGGATGCGGCAGATACATCCTGATAATTCTCCGCTGCGTCAAAGGCAAGGGAGGATTTGGCCGAACCAATGGCCCTGGTTCCTGCACCCATGGTAATATAGGTGTCCCTTTGAGATCGGTTTCCGCCGGTATTGGTGGTCATCAGCCCGATCCCGCCGCTTTGTATCAAACGATCGATATGGGGGGTATCTGCCTGGTTTAAATCCGATAGTCCGATCCGATCGAGAAAAACCAGAACTGCCTTTCCCCCGGTCCGGGGCGACAGGCCCGCATCGGAAGAAGGCACTGACAAACAGGCGCTCAGGCGGGGTGGGTCTGCATGCCCCGCTTTCCGCTCCGAAAGGTGCAGGGACGCCGCAAGAGCCGCCGCAGTCACTGCGCAGAGCACAGGGACAAGGACTGCGAAGCGCCCTGGTGATTTCATCCGTCTTCTCTTCATATAAGCTGCTCCCTCGTTTTCCACTCTTTTCTACATTTTGCCCAGAAAGGAATGGTTCATTCAAAGAAAGAAGAAGCGGCAGACGACCACTTTCCAAAAAACCTTCAGAGAAAAAGCAAAGTGAAAATTACGGGAAAAGCTCTCCAAGCACCGGGTTCCGGTGTTCAGAGAGCTTTTATCATTTCATCTGTAAAATTACAGGTACAATACAAAACGGGGACATGAAATAACAGGTACAAAATCCGGAATCCTACGTCATGCAAACGGACATGAAATTACAGGTACAAAACCCGGAGTCCTACGTCATGCAAACGGATATGAAATTACAGGTACAGAATCCGGAGTCCTACGTCATGCAAAACGGGAATGGTATCAGGAGGGAATCACGTCAAACTTGATGCCCGGCAGCATATATTCCATATTTTGGATCACTAAATCGCCGCGCCCCGGATCCGGAGACTCTCCCATTACAATCTCGGTAATATCGTTTTTTCTTGCATAGTCCAAAAGAGTATTCAGAACATTCTCAGAGCGAAGAACCGTCATGTCCGCTCCTGCCTGCTTGGATTTCTGAAACAGATAATCCAGCGCTTCTCCCTCATCCGGATTGCCCAGGACATGAACCCCGACTTTTGTGACATGTACAACAGTCAGCTTGCCGCCGGTGCCATTCACCAGCTTCTGCCCGACTTTGATCAGCCGCTCACAGGTCTTCTGACGGGTAACGCATACCATAACCCTTGGAACATCCATACCATTACCTTCCCCTTTTCAACCATGATCTTACCCTGACCCTTTTCATTATATCATGGCCATCTCCTGCAATCTATCCCTTCCGGAAATGTTCATCCTTTGTTTACAAAGCACAGGAAAGCCGTCACATTACATCAAACAGGCTCAGTTGATCGCTTTCCGGAAGGCCTTTCAGGCAATCGAACCGACGGAGGATGTCAATGGTGGAATTGCCCGCCCTGGCCCGTCCCGAAATATCCTCCACTGAAGAAAACGGCATTTTCCTGGCGGCCTGATACAGGCTTTCCGCAGCAATGGCTCCCATACCGGGCATGCTGTTGAAGGGCGGCCGCAAACCATCTTCCTCCACAATGAACTTTGTGGCATGGGATTTGTACAGATCAATCGGCAGAAACCGAAAACCTCTTTCGTACATTTCCAGAACGATTTCCAGATCTTCATACATATCCTTATCCTTGGGGCTGGCGTCATTCCCCATCATTTCAATTTCCTTTCTCCTTGCCTGTGCCTTTTCCTTTCCATAGATCATATATTCCGCATCAAACGCCTTTGCACGGATGGAAAAGTATGCCGCATAATAAGCCATGGGCATATGGACCTTGAACCAGGCAATCCGGAAGGCCATCATGACATATGCCGCAGCATGCGCTTTCGGGAACATGTACTTTATCTTCCTGCAGGAATCAATATACCATTCCGGTACCTTATTCTCCCGCATCAGGTCTTCATAGTCCTTCCATTTTGGCTCCTTGAGAGCCTTGCCCTTGCGTACGGTCTCCATAATCCGAAAGGCTATATTGGATGGCAGGCCTTTTCGGATCAGATACATCATGATATCATCCCGGGTACATATGGCTTCACTCAGGGTAACCGTCCCGTCTTCTATCAAATCCCTGGCGTTTCCCAGCCAGACATCGGTGCCATGGGAAAGGCCCGATATGCAAAGCAGATCCGCAAAGGTCTTTGGCTTCGTATCCACAAGCATTCCCCGGACAAACCGGGTCCCAAACTCCGGAACGCCCAGGGTCCCCACCTGAGAATGGATTTGCTCCGGGGTAACCCCCAGCGCATCGGTGGAAGAGAACAGGGACATGGTTTCCTTGTCGTCCATGGGGATTTTCCTGGGATCCACTCCGGTAATATCCTGAAGCATTTTGATCACCGTTGGATCATCATGACCCAATATATCCAGCTTCAACAGATTCTGATCAATGGAATGATAGTCAAAATGCGTTGTGATAATATCGGAACCCGAATCATCCGCCGGATGCTGCACCGGACAGAATTCATAAATCTCCCGGCCCTTCGGGACAACGATAATTCCGCCCGGGTGTTGCCCGGTGGTTCGCTTCACCCCGGTACAGCCCCTGGCGATTCTGGCAATTTCCGCTTTGTTCACATGGATATTCCGTTCCTCAAAATACTTTCTCACATAGCCAAAAGCGGTTTTCTCCGCTATGGTGCCGATCGTTCCCGCCTTGAAGGTGGTACCCTTTCCAAAGATCACTTCCGTATACTTATGAGCCTTTGCCTGATATTCCCCGGAAAAGTTCAGATCAATATCCGGCTCCTTGTCGCCGTTGAAGCCCAGGAAGGTTTCAAACGGGATATTCATGCCGTCCTTGGCCAGCGGCTCCCCGCATACAGGACAGCGCTTGTCCGGCAGATCAAAGCCGTTCCGGACCCCATAGTCCGCAAAATCGGAATACTGACATTTGGAGCATCGATAGTGAGGCGGCAGGGCATTTACTTCTGTTATGCCGGTCATAAAAGCCACCAGGGAAGAACCTACGGAACCCCGGGATCCAACCAGATATCCGTCCTCATTGGACTTTGCCACCAATTGCTGGGCAATCATATACATAACGGAAAATCCGTTTTTGATGATGGAATCCAGCTCTTTGTCCAGTCTGGACTGAACGATTTCCGGCAGAGGGTCCCCATACAGCTCATGAGCCTTTCGGAATGCGCTGTCCTTTATGGTCGTTTCGCAGCCTTCGATATGAGGCGGACATTTTTCCGGGGAAATCGGACTGATCGGTTCACACAAATCTGCGATCCGGTTTGTGTTGGTAACGACGATCTCATAGGCCTTTTCCTCTCCCAGGTAGGAAAACTCCTCCAGCATCTCCTCCGTTGTTCTGAAATACAGCGGCGGTTGATTGTCCGCATCCTTATATCCCTGGCCTGCCTCCAGTATCCGGCGGTATATCTCATCCTCCGGATCCATAAAATGAACATCTCCGGTCGCTGCCACAGGCTTTCCCATTTTTTCCCCCAGGGCAACGATCTTCCGGTTGATTTCCTTTAAATACTCCCGATCCGGCACCTGGCCCGTCCGGACCAGGTAATCGTTGTTCCCCAGCGGCTGGACTTCCAGGTAATCATAATCCTCCGCAATAGCCTCGATCTCCTCATCGGATTTCCCCAGCAGAATCGCCTGGTACAGCTCGCCTTCACTGCAGGCTGTGCCCAGAATGAGGCCTTCGGAATATTCCCGGTAAAGGCTCTTCAGAATGCGCGGCTTCTTATAAAAGTAATCCAGATGGGACCAGGATACCAGACGATAAAGATTCCTCAGACCAGTCGAATTCTTTACCAGAATAATGGCATGATAGGTGCTCTGCTTCTTGTAGGCTTCATTTCTGGACTCTTCATCCGCCGAATACCGATCGATGTCCTCCAGTGTTTTGGCTCCCCTTTTCCTCAGCTTGTCCAGCATCACCTGAAATACCTGAACGGTGGTGTCCACATCGTCCAAAGCCCTGTGGGCGGTCTCCACCCGGATCCCCAGCTTCTTTGCAATCCTTCCCAGTTTATAGGATTTAAAATCGGGAAACAATGCCTTTGCCAAAGACAGGGTATCCACATAGGTAAAGTGGAATTCGTAACCCAGGGCTTCGGCATTGTGCTTCAGGAATCCGGTATCGAACTCCGCATTGTGGGCCACCAGCACACTGCCCTGAATAAAGTCCAGCATCTTTGGGAAAACCTGCCCGATGGTTTCTGCATCCCGGACCATATCATCGTTGATGTGGGTAAGCTCCACCACCCTTTCCGGTATCGGCTTCTCCGGATTGACGAAACAGTTGAATTCTCCCACTGTCTTGCCGTCCTTCACCTTCATAATCCCAATTTCCGTGATTCTCTCCGTTATCGGGGAAAAGCCGGTCGTCTCCAGGTCCAGGACACAGAAGGTCGTATCCAGGCTTTGCCCCTCCGGATGCGTCACGGACGGCTTCCTGTCCGGTACAAGATAGGCTTCCATACCATACAGGACCTTCATATCCCCATTGTCCCTTCCCAAAAGCTTATAGGCTTCCGGAAAAGACTGCACGACCCCATGATCCGTAATGGCAATCGACTTCATCCCCCAGCTCATTGCTCTCCGGATCAGATCCGTTGCACTGGACACGGCATCCAGCTGGCTCATCTGCGTATGTAAGTGCAGCTCCACCCTTTTTTCCTTCGCATGATCCTGCCGGACCGTCTTTTCCCTGCCTTCCGTTTCCAGGATGGTAAAGGCAATCAGCTCAATTTCACCGGAAAATTTGCTGTATCCGGCATTTCCGGAAACCCGGACGCCCTTTGCCTGCTGAAGTTTTGGCAACACCTTGCCGTCCTTCTCCGGCTTCAGGAAGGCTTTGCATGTCATGGAACCGGACCCGTCGTATACATCAAAAATGACCAGTGTTTTACCACTTTTCAATTCTTTGGACTGCAGATTGGAGGGCTCCCCTTCAATGGTGACTTTCCCTTCTTCCGGTGTAATATCGACAATTCGGATCACCGGCGCGGCTTTTTTTGTTTTTCTGCCGTAAATCGGAGCCGATTTGCTTTCTGTCTGATAGGATTGTCCTGCAGGTTCCTGGTATTCCGCAACCTTCGCCGGCTTATCCCGGACAACCTCATACGGAACCGATGTCTCATTCTTTTGGGGAGGCAGTCCCTGCGCCTGCTGCCTTTGTGCCTGCTGCCTTTGTGCCTGCTGCCTTTCCTGTATTCGGGCAGCCTCGTCCCCGGTGTATTCGATACGTATTTGGACCTTGTTCAATGCAAATTTCTGTCGAATCCATTCGCTCAAAGTTTCCCTCTCGTCGGATCTGATCTCCTGATCCGACTGGATTTCCAATTCGAATATTCTTGCCTTTCTTCGGATGAGAACTGCTTGTACCACTGCATCCCCTATGCTGCCCGCTGCGTTGTAATCGTCAAATATCTCATTGATTCGTTTCATGATGCTTTGGCCTTCCCCCCAAATCATTGCTGCCTTCATTATATCGGATTCCGGCGGAATTGTCATGTGAAAAACCAAAGAGAAAAAAACGGCAGGCAGCTCTCCTTGCATAAAAAAATCCCGCCATTCGCGTATCTGCGGCCTGACGGGAGTTAATCCTTCATTTCAGAAAGTCATATCATTCATTTTCCTGCTTTGCCGCCTTACCAGGGATTGGGTACAAAATCCCCGCCGCGGCACCATTTCAGATATTTCATCGCGTGAAGCTGGCTGGTCATTTCCCACTCTCCCCCATAGATGGGATCATGATATCCTTCGATGCAGATATCCCCTTCGTACCCACCGGTATGTAAGATCGTAACAATATCTGTCCAGTTGGTATCTCCAAATCCGGGTGCCCGGGACGTGACGAAATCATCTGCGCCCAGGATACCAAGGCGGCGGATGCCATCCCAGTCCACGGTTGCGTCTTTCCCATGGATATGAACCACTTTCTTCACCCATTGCCGAAGCTGGGAAACCGGATCAATCAGCTGGTACATCTGGTGGGCAGGTTCCCATTCCAGCCCGATATTCTCATCCGGTACCTCTTCAAACATCATTTCCCAGGCTTTGGGATGGAATCCGATATTACAGGTGTTTTTCTTCCAGGTGCCTCCCATGGGACAGTTCTCAATGGCGATCTTCTTCCCTCGGTCCGCGGCCCGTTTGCCCAGCTCCCGGAACACCTTTTTAAACTGCGGCATGGCATCCTCCACGGATTGGCCTTCCAGCGCCCCGGCAAAGGTACTGACCATGGGTGCGCCAAAATCATCTGCCAGATCAATGCAGTTCTCCAGAGTTTTCCTCTGGTCCGGATTGCTCAGGGGATTGCAGTAATATCCCAGGGAGGCCACTTTCACTCCGGAGTCTCCCAGAATCTCCTTGACTTTACCCGCCAGTTCCTTCAGGTTTGCCCCGCCCAGCGTCATATGAAAATTGATGGAAACGCATTCAAAGCCGGACTTTACAATATGCGGCAGCCATTCTTCCGCCTGACCGCCCGGCACACAGGTACCGATTTCGATTTGCTTCATAATCGTTTACACCCCCGCTAATTATTTTGAAAGAAATCGGAAACTTCACTGCTTACACTATACGGGCAAGAGAAAAAAGTCAATGATTTCCCCGCTCTTTGCACAGAATAAACAGGAAAAGGAGGAGAAACGAAGCCATGCAGGTGAAAGGACTCTGTCCGCCCTGCGGCCCTGTCCTGTGCTGCGGCTCTGTGCTGTGCTGCGGGCCCTGTGCTGCCCTGCAACCCTCTATACTGCCCTGCAACCCTCTATACTGCCCTGCAACCCTGTGCTATAATAACACGGGTACAGCAAACGATTGAAAAGCATTATAAATATATAAACTATTAAATTGGAAAAAGAAAGGGAGATGAAACTCCATGGAGCACTATTATACGCCAAATCCGCAGACGCCCCATGATATCCGGGAGATTGCCTTTTCCACCGGCAATATTTCATTGAAATTGTACACGGATGCCGGGGTGTTTTCCAAAAACAGGGTGGATTTTGGCAGCATTCTTCTCATCCGGTCCCTTCCCGGACTGTCCGGCGACGTTCTGGATCTTGGCTGTGGGTACGGTGTCATCGGTCTGAGCATTGCCCTTGCCAATCCGGAAACCTTTGTGACGATGGTGGATCTTAATCATCGTGCCGTGGATCTTGCATTGAAAAACGCGGAAAGGAACCATATCCCCAATGCCTCGGCTCAGATAAGCGACGGATTCCTCCAAATCGACGGCCGGTTTCAGGCCATCGTCAGCAATCCCCCCATCCGGGCCGGCAAAAAGATCGTCTATCCCCTGCTGGAGCAAAGTATGGATTATCTGCTGCCGGGAGGATCCCTTTATTTGGTCATCCGGAAAAAACAGGGGGCAAAATCCGCCGTGGACAAGCTGTGTTCCGTCTTCGGAAACTGTGAAGTCCTCAACAGGCAGGGTGGTTACTGGATCCTGGAAAGCAAAAAAGCAGGCTGAAAATCTACATCTTTTCGATTTCCTTCATCAATTCCTCCACCAGATCTTCTTCCTTCACCTTGCGCAGGATCTGTCCCTTCCGGAAGATCAGGCCCTCTCCGTTCCCTCCTGCAATGCCGATATCTGCTCTCGCCGCTTCCCCCGGACCGTTGACTGCACAGCCCATAACCGCCACTTTAATGGGCTTATGGACAGACTGCAGCCGCTTCTCCACCTCTCCGGCGATTCGGATCAGATCCAGCCGGGTCCTTCCGCAGGTGGGACAGGAGATCATCTCCGCCTCTCCCCGGATATCTCCCAGGGATGCTAAAATGTCCCTGCCGACCCGCACTTCCTCCACCGGGTCTCCGGTCAGGGACACCCGGATGGTATCCCCTATTCCTTCCGCCAGCAGGGCGCCAATGCCGACACTGGACCGGATGGTTCCCTTCCGTATGGTCCCGGACTCCGTTACACCAATATGAAGGGGATAATCCACCTTCCCGGAAATCAACCGGTAGCATTCGATCATTTCCCGGACATCCGACGATTTTACGGAAAGAACGATGTCATGAAAATCGAATTCCTCCAGCATCTCCACATGACGCATTGCACTTTCCACCATGGCTTCCGGACAGACCCGTCCGTATTTTGCCAGAATATCCTTCTGCAGGGATCCGGAGTTGACACCGATGCGGATGGGAATACCCCTGTCCTTCGCAGCCTCTGCCACAGCCCTTACCTTTTCCTTTTTCCCGATATTCCCCGGATTGATGCGCAGCTTGGACACGCCGTTACGAATGGACAGCAGCGCCAGGGCGGAATCAAAATGGATATCCGCGACCAGGGGAACATGAATCTGCAAAATGATCTTCCGGAGAGCCTCTCCCGCTTCCTCATCCGGCACTGCACAGCGGACAATATCGCAGCCCGCCTCCTCCAGCTTTAATATCTGGGAGACGGTGGACGGAATGTCCCGTGTGTCCGTGTTGGTCATGGACTGAACCGATATGGGGGAATCTCCGCCAATGAAAATATCCCCAACCCTTACTTTTCTTGTTTTCGCTCTTTCCATTTTACCCCCTCGCTTCCTGCCTGCAAAATGCAGGATGCCCTGAAATCATTTCAGCGGCATCCTTTTTCCGTAATATTATCAATATTATGCTTCCCTAACATGCTTTCGGTTCCCTTAACCTGCCCAATACATCCTGAATCACCCACTCCGGCGTGGAGGCTCCGGCTGCCACCCCGACTTTCTCCGTAGTTTCCCCGGGAATGGGCCAGTCCGGAAGTTCCGTGCTGTTTTCCACCAGTATGGTCTCCCTGCAGTTGGCACTGCAGATCTCAAACAGCTTTCCGGTATTGGAGCTGTGCCTTCCTCCGACAACCACCATCCGGTCCACGGACCGGGAAACCTGATCGGCACTGTCCTGCCTCTTCTTCGTTGCGCTGCATATGGTATTGAATGCCAGCACCTCTTTGCTTCGCCCTGCGATGGCTTCCAGCGTCTTCTCATAGTTGGACGGTTTCTCCGTGGTCTGGCACAGCACACAGACTTTGTCGGGAAGGTCCTTCAAATCGCTCCCATCCCTGGTAATCTGTGCTGTGTTGCCGCACCAGCCATTGATCCCGATGACTTCGGGATGGTTCCGGTCCCCCACAATGACGATCCGGTAGCCTTCCTCATGATATTTCCTTGCTTTCTTCTGAATACTGGATACATAGGGGCATGTCGCATCAATGCAGTGAACTCCGCTTTTTTGGATCCGATCCAGAACATCCGGTGCCACTCCATGAGAACGGATCACAAGGGTATCCCCGGGACGCAGCCGGTCAATCTCTTCCTCTCCGATCTCCCGAACCCCCTGCTCCCTCAGACTCCGGACGACATTCCCATTGTGAATGAGGGGGCCAAGGGTATAGGTATGGGACATTTTGCCGCCGCTTTGACAGCGAACGGTCATATCCACCGCCCGCTTAACCCCAAAACAAAATCCGGAGTTTTCCGCCACAATAATCTGCCTTGGCATAATGTTTTCACTCCTTGACGGAACCCATTGTGGATCCCGGTGATGGACTATTCCGGCAAAACAGACAGGAAGTTATTGCAGGACTGCCTTAATCCTCCGGACTCCGGCAGAAGAACTTCCTTCTTTCCTGATTTTGAACTTGCCCAGTTCCCCGGTCCGGCTCGCATGGGGACCTCCGCATATTTCCTTGGAATACGGTCCCATCGTGTAGACTTTGACCATATTCCCGTATTTGGATTCAAACAGCCCGATGGCACCGGATTTCCTGGCTTCCACCAGGGGCATTTCCTCGCAGACAATCTCCACGTCGCTGTCGATGGCTTCGTTGACCAGCCGCTCCACTTCGGACAGCTCTTCCTTCGTCAGCTTCCTGGGGAAGGAGAAATCAAAACGCAGCCGCTCTGCCGTAATATTGCTCCCTCTCTGCTCCACTTCTTTTCCCAGCACCTTCCGAAGTGCCGCATGGAGCAAATGGGTTGCCGTGTGCAACTTTGCAGTCTCCTCCGTGTGATCCGCCAGACCTCCCCGGAACCTCTGGGACGCTCCTGCATGGGAAATCTCCTGATGGTGCTGAAAACTCTTCCGGAAGCCTTCTATATCCACCGTATATCCCTTTTCCGCAGCCAATTCCTGCGTAAATTCAATGGGGAACCCATAAGTATCATACAGATGAAATGCATGAAGCCCGTCAATCATCCTGGAGGAATCGCCCAATTGGGAAAGCACTTTTTCAAATTCCCTCATTCCCTGGCGAATGGTTCGCTGGAACCGCTTTTCCTCAAGGGCCAGCTCCCTTTTGATGAACTCTTCATTTCGGCCAAGTTCATCATATACAGAGCGATATTGCTGAATCACGACATCGGCGATTTCCGGCGTGCTGCCCTCCGGAATCCCGATCTTCAGTCCAAATCGAACGGCCCGCCGGATCAGGCGCCGAAGAATATATCCCTGATCCACATTGGACGGTGTAACAGCCTTTTCATCTCCCAATATAAACGTCGCTGTCCGGATGTGATCCGCCACAATCCGGAACGCTCTGGTGGTTTCCGCATCCTGCCGGTACTCCTTGTTGGAAAGCTGACTGATCCTGGCAATGATATCCCGAAACAGGTCGGTATCATAAGCGGACTCTGCACCCTGTAAAATCGCTGTGGTCCGATCCAGCCCCATGCCGGTATCCACATTTTTCTGGCGCAGCGGCTCAAACGTTCCATCCGCCTTTTTATTGTATTCCATGAACACATCATTCCAGATTTCCACGTATTTCCCGCAGTCGCAGGCCGGGCTGCAGTCGGGACTGCATTTTTCCCTGCCGGTATCGATGAACATTTCCGTGTCCGGACCACATGGCCCGGTGATGCCTGCCGGCCCCCACCAATTGTTTTTCGCAGGCAGAAAATAGATATGGTCCTCCGCAACCCCCATGGATTTCCACAGTTCATAGGATTCCATATCTCGCGGCGCATTCCTGTCTCCCGCAAATACAGTAACGGACAGCTTCTCCTTTGGGATCCCCAGCCATTCGGGAGAAGTCAGGAACTCCCAGCTCCACGCAATGGCCTCTTTCCTGAAATAATCCCCCAGGGACCAGCTGCCCAGCATCTCAAAAAATGTGAAGTGGCTGTTGTCTCCCACTTCATCGATATCCACGGTACGAATACATTTCTGGACATCGGTCAGGCGGGTTCCTTCGGGATGCTTTTCCCCGAGAAGATAGGGAACCAGCGGATGCATTCCCGCTGTGGTGAATAATACCGTCGGGTCATTTTCCGGTATTACGGACGCACTGGGGATCACGGCATGTCCCCTTTCCCGGAAAAAAGAAAGGAATTTCTCTCTCAATTCATCGGTTTGCAAATACAACACTCCTTATTCCGTTCCATCCTTTGTCTAAGGATTTTCATAACAAATAATATTATACCCAGTGAGCAGGACTGTGTCAATCCAGGCCTTTTCTCCAAAATGCACAAGCCGGGACCGATTCGCCTAAAAATCGGTCGCCAGTTCCGGGAAGCGAAGGCCTCCCCGAAATCGGGTTTTCCAGTGCCGTTCCATTTTGCTGATCCGAAAGTTCGTCTTTGGGGACATATGAGCAAACTCGTGCCTGTTGATCATAATCCCGGTATGCGTGATGATATCCCTGGCAATGGCAAAATACACCAGATCCAATGGCTGAAGGTCGTCGGCGGAAACCTGTATAGCATCCAGCCTTCTCAGGCCGCGGATGTATCTTTGAGGGTCTGTTACATACCAGTCTTCTCCAATCTCCTTTCCATCGCCGTTCGGCAAATAGATCCCCAGGTTCCTGTAGAAATGGATTACAAACCCCAGACAGTCCAGTCCTTCCAGGGTGCGTCCGTTATGAGCAAAAGGAACCCCCTGATAACGTTTCAGCAGCTCCTGGATTTTCCGTTCCCGATCCTCTGCCAGATCCTCTGCCATTTTCCACACTCCTTCCTGCAGTTGTCTCTGCTTCATGTTTTTTGGTCCCGGATATCAGCATATGCGCAGACTTCACTTTTGTTGAAAAAATCATGGGTTCACTATTCGAAGAAGTTTTTCATATTTATATAACAGGCAGCAGCATATTCGTGAAATGAGGTGACTTCATGGGATATGGATATGGAGGAAGAGGTTCCGGCTATCATTCCTGGCTGTTCTTTTTCCTGCTTCTTATCCTGCTTTTCAGTGGCGGATGGGGAAACAGCTGCGGAGGCGGCGGATTCGGAGAACAGAATGCGCTACTGTTTTTCTTCCTGCTGTTGATTATTTTGTTCCCGGGTTCCGGCGGCGTCTGCAAAACGGAAGAATAGCAAAAGGCAGGGCTGTTTTCGCCTTGCCTTACATAGTTCTGGCGTTCCTTTCATGAAAGATTCAAAATAATTCCTTTTGAAATGTCTGAAAAACATTGTATAATGAGTTGGTTTTATTGTTTTTGCTTTTTACTTTTATTACAGGAGGTTAAATGCTTTGCTTCAACCAGGTTTTGACAACATAAAATACCTTGAGGAACAAACAACAGAAATACTGAAACGGGTGGATCATTTCAATCAGAAGCTGTATCTTGAATTCGGGGGAAAGCTTTTTTTTGATTATCACGCAGCCAGAGTCCTTCCGGGTTATGATCCCAATGACAAGGTCCGATTGCTTCATAATCTCAAGGATAAGGCGGAAATCATATTATGCATTTATGCCGGTGATATTGAACGGCGCAAGATCCGTGCGGATTTTGGAATCACATACGAGATGGATGTGCTGAAACTGATTGACAATCTGCGGGCGTGGGATCTGGATATTGCAGGCGTCGTCATAACGCGCTATAAGGATCAGCCGGCAGCCAGGCTTTTCAGAAACACACTGGAACTCCGGAATATCAAAGTATATGTGCACCGGCCTACCCATGGATATCCTTCCGATATCAATGCGATATTGAGTGAAGAAGGCTTCGGCGCCAATGAGTACATCGAAACCAAAAAGCCTCTGGTCATCGTTACAGCCCCCGGGCCGGGGAGCGGCAAACTGGCCACCTGTCTGTCCCAGCTGTACCATGACAGCCTGAGGGGAATCCAAAGCGGCTATGCCAAATTCGAAACCTTTCCGATCTGGAACCTCCCTCTCAAGCATCCGGTCAACGTGGCTTATGAAGCGGCCACAGCAGATCTGAGGGACTTCAACATCATCGATCCCTTCCATCTGGAAGCCTATGGAAAGACTTCCGTCAACTACAACCGGGATGTGGAGATTTTCCCTGTGCTGAAACGAATTCTGGAAAGGGTTTCCTCCCGGGAAGCCATCTACCAATCCCCTACCGATATGGGAGTAAACCGTGCAGGGTTCAGCATTACCAATGACGATACGGTAAGGGAGGCTGCCAAGCAGGAAATTATCCGCCGTTATTTTTGGTACAAAGCGGAATACGCCAAAGGACTTACTGATCAGGAAACCTTTTCCAGAGTAGAAGTTCTGATGGAAGATTTCAAACTGGTCCCGGAAGACCGCAAGGTCGTGGTTCCTGCCAGGGAAGTCCTGAACCGGCATTCCAAAACAGGCAAAAAGGTGTTGAGCGGCGCTGCCATTGAGCTGGCCACCGGCGAACAGATCACCGGTAAACAGTCCGTTCTGATGAATGCAACATCCAGCGTCATTTTAAATGCCATCAAAGTGATTTCCGGGATACCGGATAACATTCATCTGCTGTCCCCCAACATTATTGAATCCATTCAAAATCTAAAAAGGGACGTTCTCAATGAAGAGAATACCAGGCTGAACCTGGAGGAAACCCTGATTGCCCTGACCATCAGCGCTACCACCAATCCGACGGCCCAGCTGGCGATGACCAGTCTGAAAGAGCTCCACGGCTGCGAAATGCATTCCACTCATATTCTGCATTCTACGGACGATACCGTTCTGCATAAGCTTGGAATCCATATTACATGTGACGCCAATTTCCCATCGGAAAATCTTTACATCGGATGACCCCGTCAGACGGAAATCTTTACATGGATGACCCGTCAGACAGAGAAATCCCGGGAGGAGTTCTGCCGGGAAAGGAAGTCATCCAGAAAGGTCCGGTATTCTTCATAACCAAACAAGGCGTTCAGCATATTCAGCATGGCATTGGTGGACAACCGGGACGGCAGGCCCAGTTCCTTCAGGAGGCGGGACCGCAGCAAACTGCTGTCCTGCTTTCCGGTGAGTCCGTCCCGATAAAGGTCCTGCTTTGTTACGAGCCTTCCGTTCTTCTCTCCTGCTGCCTGATAACCGGCATTTTGCAGGGCCTGCAGGAGAATCTCATCCGGAACCCCTTCCACTCCCAGCAATCCTTCCTTGCCGGGAGTGATTTTTCGCCTTTCCCTGCCCGGAATTTCCGGAATGTAGGCATGCCGGACCTGTTCTTTCGGAATGCAGGATTGAATGTAACTGCGTATCCGGAAGCCGGCACGGTCGGAGTCCGTCAGGAGGATGATCCCTCTTTTTTCTGCCAGCTGCCGGATGGTGTTCATCCTTTCCTTATCCTGAAATATGGCAAACCCGTTGGTTGGAAGAATGACCGCATCCACCAGCTGCTCCAGTTTTATTTTATCATAAATACCTTCCACAATAATTGCTTCCCGGATTGGAACCCTGATACGTTTCATTGCGGCATCGGCCTGCTTGCCTGCTGCTGATCCTGAAGAAGCTTCATAAATTCGGATACGGTCCTGTCCTGCTCATCGGAACGGAACCCGGCCTGCTCCTCCATGGCTTTTCTCAGAGCGGGAAGCTCCTTTCGGCTCCCGATGGCAACCACTCCGGATATTTTATTTCCCCGAAAACAGATCTTCCGGTATCGATTGCTTTCGCAGTCAAAATCCGTAATGGCTGCATCATAGCTGCCCTCTTCCACCTGCCCGATGGAAAACAGGGAGGTGCGGAAGGCATTCAGGATGGTGACGGCTGCCGGAGCCTGATAGTTCCTCTCTGCGCCCGCCATATTGCTGCCTGCCACTTCTCCCTGCAGGGAAGCATAATTCCATAAGCCGGCAACGCGGTTCTCAAATTCTGCGATATCCCCGGCCGCATAGATACCCGCAAGATTGGTTTCCATTTTCCCGTTTACCAGAATTCCCCGGTTGGTCCGGATCCCGGTCCCCTTTACCAGCTCAATATTCGGGCGGATGCCTGTGGAATGAATCACCATATCACAGGATGCCTCTGGATCGTCGTCCGTCCGGAACCCTGTTGCGAAGGACTCTCCCGTGATCTCCTTTATCCGGGTGCCGGTATGTACGGAAACCCCGAAGGACTGCACCACATTCAGAAGGATCCGGGACGCCTTTTCGTCCAGCTGTTTCGGCATAAGCCTGGGCTGTACTTCCACCACGACGACTTCCTTCCCCATTTGATTCAGGCTCCATGCCAGTTCCAGGCCCAGCACACCGCCGCCGACAATCAGAATCCGCCGGGATCGCCTTGCCTGCTCCCAAATGGCTGAAGCATCCTGCAGCGTCCTCAGGGAATACACCCCCTGCCTGTCGATTCCTTTTATGGGAAGAACATTGCTCCTCGCACCGTTTGCCAGAAGCAGGACGGAATACTCGTCTGCCGTTCCGTCGGACAGAATGACACGGTGCCTGGCGGGATCCAGTCCCGTTGCTCCGTTTCCTATGCAAATTCGAATGTGATTTTCCGAATACCAGGATTCCTTCTGAATCAAAAGAGCATCGGACAAAGGCCCCTGGTTGATATCCTTGGTCAGCCGAAGCCGTCGGTAAGGATAAAATCCCTCGTCTCCGTAGACTGTGATTTCCATATCCGGATCCTGCCGCCGGATCGCCTTCATCGCCGACACAGCTGCAATGCCGGCACCTATGATGATAGCTTTCATGTTTCCTGGAACTCCTTTCAATGAATCGATCCGGTTCTCCAATGGAATATGAAATATCCCCATTCTGGAAAAATTATAATTATAATGAAACACGTATGACGATCTCCGAAGGAAGGATAATGGTATCCTCCACCGGCCTGTCATTCAGGAGATCCATCAGATAAGCTGCACTGTGCCGCCCCATCTCATACAAAGGAAGCTCCACTGCCGTCATGGCGGGATGACATAGATTATAAAAGGCAGATGTGCCCAGGGAGGCAACCAGCAGGTCTCCCGGTATCTTTTTTCCCATTTCCGCCGCTGCCTTCAGCACGGAAAAGCCAAAGCGCGGGCTGCCGGCAATAATCCCGTCCGGGCGCTCCGGAGAACGCAGCATGTCCCCAACTGTCTGCCGGATCTGCTCGTCCTGAAAAGGGCAGAGAAAGCAGCCGCAGTTGTGAAGGCCGCTTTCCTGCACTGCCTTTCCGAATGCTTTCAGACGATAATCGGTCCCGCATTTCCACCGGGGACCGGTATAGGCCAATCGGCTCGCTCCTTTTTCCCGGAACAGGGCGGTCAGGTCGGAGAGATGGCAAAGATGATCCGTGCCGATCTCATGAAACCGGTCACGGGAGACATGGGAATCCACAATTACATAGGGAACACCGTTTTGATTCAGTTCTTCCCTTGACAGGTCGTCCACCGTGGCAAAGGCAAAGATCACTCCATCCAATCGGTTGGTATTGTAATAGTCCAGTATTTCCATATTGAAGCTGTCGTCCGACTTGTTAAAAAGCAGGGTAATGGAATAATTGGACTGGGAAAGGCCATCCCGGATCCCCTCCAGCGTCTCCATAAAATTATAATTGGTAATTCTGCGGTCCGTGATGACTCCTACCGACATGGATCGGTTCGACTTCATTCCTCTGGCAATATGACTGGGGTGGTAGTTCAGCTTCTTTACGGCATCCAGTACTGCCTGCCTGGTCTCCGGCCGGATTTTTACATTTTTCACATCGTTCAGGACATAGGATACCGTCGCCTGGGAAACGCCTGCTTCCCTGGCAACATCCTTGCTGGAGGCCCTTTTCCTCTGCATTCTGAACCACCACCCATTTCCGCATCAAATCATGTTTATACTACTCTTTTTCAGGAAGGCTGTCAAGAATGGATGAAAATTCCTGTTGAAACGCAGACCTGATTGCTCTCTGATGCATTCCCCCTGGCATCCACTGCCTTCACCATATAGCGATAGGTTGCATCCGGCTTCGCGTCCCTGTCCCGGTAGCTGGTAAGGTAGGAATTCTCCGTCTGTGCAATTTTTTCACCGTTTCGATAAATTTCATAGTGGTGGAGCAGAATATTGTCGGCCGAAGGGGTCCAGTACAAGTCAATCCGCGTGCTTTCCCTCGGCTGCGCTCCCAATATCGGAGCCGACGGAGGAACGGTGTCGGTGATCTCCCCGACGGTCTGCCGTACGGCCGTCGAAGGTGCTCCCTTGGCCCCGGCGGCAGCGGCCCGGACCCGATAAGAATAGGGCTGCTTCATGCTGCCGATTACCTGGGCATCAAAATAAGCGGTATCGTTGGTGGTGGACAGATAGTTGCCGCTTCCCGGAACAAAGTTGGGATCCGTACTGCGGAACACCTCGTAATACAGCGCGCCGTCTGCCGCCTTCCATGTGATTTCCGTTCCCTGAATCTTTCCCTGATCCGGGGTATCGGATCCTTCCGGAGCGGAAAGGCCAGGGTTCCCGGTTGCTCCCGGCAAGCCTGCTGCAGCGGAAACAGCCCGGACTCCCTCTACCATACCGGGAGCCTCTCCGTAGCGGATCCGGAAGGTTTTCATGCCATATGCCGGAAGCCCGAAGGAAAAGGTGCGGTCCGTTGAAACCAGCCGTTTGTCGTTTTCAATGATATCCGTTTCTGTCACGGAAGAGACGTGAAATGGAAAAGATACGGAGACATTTTCAGCAGGCTTTCCCTCTATCTCGACAAAGCGAAGAATCATGCCGTCGGAATTGGCTTCCGAGGCTTTTATCGTACTGACCTGGATATTTCTTTTGTCAATCAAAATCAGACTGCCCGAATCAGCACTTTTCCCTGTCTGCGCACCTGCAATCACGGTCGCCTGCAGCGGAGTGCTGATCTCCCAGCCGAACCGCGCGCTCTCCCCCGCCCCGGGATCCACATTGGCAGAGATGGAGTAGCAAAATCTGGTATAGCCGGGCTGATCGCCCTGAAAGTTTGTCTGCCACATATTATTCATAACATAGCTGTAAAGAGTCGGCCTGGACGATTTGTAATCAAAGGACCATTTTCCGGTTCTCCTTTCGCCAAACTGCAGAAGGGAGGTATTCGGAATTGCCAGAACCATATTGTAGTGATCCTTTTTATCCTTTACACTGACCCATTTGTTGGCGGTATACCAGTCTGTGCTGGTGCCGTAAATCTGCTCCCCTTCCGCCGCATTTCCGACAGGAAGGTCATAGCGGATCTCATAGTCCTTTCCCGTCTGGAAGGGGAAGGTATAAAAAGCCTCCTCTTTCGATTTGAGATCGGGCAGGGACTCCTTTTCCACCTCGTTCACAATGTCGATTCTTGGGATATCATTGTACAGGGTAACCGTCTGAACAATTGATCCTGCACGGAAGGTGGAAGTTTTCAGCCGGGCTGCAGCACCGATTGCGGAAGCAGTCACCTCAAGATGGCCGGATTCTTTGCCGGGCGAATGGCGTTTCCATTTATCGGGACCGAAATCCGCTCCCATATTGGAGAAAGGAATCCCAAAGTCATCATAATATTGATACTGGTTAAACCGGGCGGAAGGAGTATTCTGCACCATTTCCCGGTTTCCATTCCTTTTGTCAAGAATACTTGAAACAGTCCCGTCCTCTGCAAAGGTCACCCTGAACATATTATTCTCCAGAAAATTACTTCCGGTTCTTGCTTTTTGTTTGAAATCCGGTGCTGTCGCCGTCTCCACAACGCGAAAGGTTTTGTATCCCATGGCCGGAATGCCGGTGGCAACAAAGGTAAGAACGCCGTCCTGTATCCGGTAAGGAATCGATGTGTTTCCGTCCCTGATTTCAAATCGGGGAGGCAGATCCGACAGATCGGAGAGAGTGACGACATCATTTCTTGTCCAGTTGAGTGAGTTATAGACATAAATCGCCTTGCCCTCTGTGGCCACGTCCGATGCCAGGGATTTCAGGGAATCTTTCAGTATGTCTTCAGCCAAAGCCTTTGCACTGAACGCATGGCTGCGCTTCCATTCGAATTGCCTGTCATACTCCGGATTGCTCTTGTTGTATTCATGATAGCCCCAGGTATGTTCGTTATAGATCAGATTCCGTTCCACGGCTTCGTATATCTTTGCGTAGGGATACTTCCCGCCTGTATACATGGATGCAAAGGATGCCGCGGTCTCCGCAACCGGAATCAGATTTCCCGCTGTCTTGCTGATGCCGGACTCGAAAGCCGTTGTCGCCCAGCCATCATTCCACCAGTTTTCCTCGGTTCCCGACTCCGTGGGAATCAAATCCCCGTACTCGGCCACAACATCCTCAAAAAACTGCTCCGGAAAGGCGACGGTTATTTTCGGATAGGCATATCCGGCGTCCTCCCATTTTTTATTGAGCTGATTGGCAATGATGATCTGTTCCTCCATGGGTTCCCTGTTATCAGCATGGGGCACCAGCGGCAGTGGAAACTTGTCATAAGGATACCGATTTCGTCCGGTGTGGCTTTCCAGGACATCCACTACGTGCCGCAGATTTTTTTCAGCATCCTGGACACTGCCCCGGGCATCCCAGTGGGATCCGCCGAAGCCGTAATTATCGCTGTAGGATTTGCCGTTAAAAACCAAAAGTTTATGGGCCGGATCCATTCCTTCCATATAAAAAAGATCATACAGTTTTTTCTTGTGATAGGGGGAACGGTCGGGGTTCATGGAATGAATCCCATAAAGGATACCTGCCTGCACTGCAGCATCCACATAGCTTTTGCTGAAAGCCGGATTGTCAAACATCCTCTGGGTGATCCCAGGCTGTATTCCAAGTTTATCCACCAAAAATCGATTGGTATAATAAACCGCCCGCGCCGTGCCTTCCGTAGACATATTCTCCAGAGTAAAATTGAACTGACCGGCACCCACGGCCATACGTCCAGCCCGGATCCGATCCGTAATCTCCTGGATCTCATCCGCATTTCGCTTTTTCATATAGGCTTCGCCCATCATATAGCTGGATTCTATGGCATATTTGTATTTCTGCAAGTCCTCTGCACGTTCATCGGAGTTTTTCATATATTTCTTTACCGTATCCAGATATTTGGCATAGGTTTCCTTCAGATCCTCCGGATATGCGGTATACCCAAGATCCGTATGCATTTCCTGTGACAAATAAAACTCCCAGTGGCGGCTGCGCTCCCATTTGTCTGTCTCATAGACCGCCTTTGCACTGCCGCTGCAGGATTCCTCATCGAACAATTCCAGCCTCAGGGAGATCGTTTCTCCCGGATTCAACAGTTCATGGGTATCGGTTACCGGCACCGTTACCTCGCTGCTGCCGGAAGCAATCCTTCCGACCGGCACAACATAGGTGGGTTTGTTCTTTAAAGCAACCCGGACCCATGCAGAAAATGGCGACCCACTGTTTTCCATGGTCAGTTCTGTTACCTGCATTCCCGTTTTCCATATCACGGGGGTCGGTTTGACCCGGACGATCTTCACGGGATTCGATTCACAGACATACGGGGACTTTTTCAATGCTTTCACTCTCCTTAGTATGGCAATCGTTCTTTTGATATAATGATATACGTTCCTGGCATAGCAATAAAAAATTGATACCAACTTGCGATAAAAATACTATCATGCACGGTTCAGACTGTCAATCCACTTTACGTCATGTTCATATATCAAATAATTCCTGGTATGTATCCTTATCAACATGCATCCATATCACTTGTATCCATACCACATGCATCCATATCACATGTATCCATACCACATGCATCCATACCACATG
>ENA-UOOI01000631-UOOI01000631.1-fermentation-metagenome-genome-assembly--contig:-NODE-631-length-43222-cov-14.632358_pt1 | contig 43222 bp, 46 predicted proteins | sample MGYA00245779_ERZ724027 | MGnify/ENA primary metagenome ERZ724027 (study PRJEB28704, sample SAMN03018318) | fermentation metagenome | biome: anthropogenic terrestrial biome; feature: soil; material...
CCGCATCATCGAGGTCAACCGCAACCGCAAGCGTGCGGTCGGCTCCATCCGCTCCGTGCTGAAGGACGAGCGGAAAGCCCAGGAGGAGAAATTCTGGGAGACCGCCGAGGTCGGGAAGACCTATACCGGCAAAGTCAAGTCCCTTACCTCCTACGGCGCGTTCGTGGATCTCGGCGGGATCGACGGAATGATCCATATCTCCGAGCTTTCGTGGACGCGCATCAAGCATCCGTCGGAGGTTGTGAACGTCGGGGACACCGTGCAGGTCTATATCAAAGGCCTCGACCGTGAGAAGGACCGCATTTCCCTCGGCTACAAGAAGCCGGAGGACAATCCGTGGGAAATTCTCAAGCGCGATTATCCGGTCGGCAAGGTGCTGGACGTGAAGATCGTCGGGCTGACTTCGTTCGGCGCGTTCGCGCAGGTCCTCCCGGGCATCGACGGCCTGATCCATATCTCCCAGATCGCGGACCACCGGATCGAAAAGCCGCAGGACGTGCTGAAGATCGGGGACGTCGTGAAGGTCAAGATCACGGATATCGATTTCGACCGCCACCGCGTCAGCCTCTCGATCCGGGCGCTTCTGGAAGAAGAACAAGAGCAGACGGAAGACCCCGCCCAGGAATAAGCGGAAGCTTTCCGGTTATGATATTGTAAGCGAAGCACAAAGGAATTTCCGGTTTCTTTGTGCTTTTTTCCTGCACCGCGGCCGTCCGGGACCGGAGGAAAAGTTTTCCTTCAGCCCGGCATTCACACTTTTTTTGCTCCCCGAGTATTATGCAGTAAGGATTTCGGGGGGTGCGGCTATGCGGAGAAGACGGCGCGGCGGGCATGGAAGGGCCGTTCTGGCCCTGATCCTGCTCGCCCTTTTGATTTTCCTGTTCAACCGGCAGATCAAGCCCGTCGTGGAATCCATCACGGCCAACGAGGCGAAGATCAAGTCCGTCAGCATCATCAACGGCGTCGTCCTCGAGGAGCTGGAGCGGGACGGCGTGACCTACGACAGCCTGGTCTCGGTCGGCAGGGGGGAGGACGGCCGCGTCCTCTCCATCACGACCGACATGGTGTCGATGAACCGGCTGAAGTCGAAGATCATCACCGCGATCCAGGACCGCCTGAACCGGGAGCAGCACCAGACGGAAGGAATCCCCCTGGGCACCCTGATCGGAGGGCACCTGTTCCACGGGCGCGGGCCGAGCATCTACCTGGAGCTCACGCTTTCCGGGAACGTGGCGGCCGATTTCACGAGCACGTTCGAATCCGCGGGGATCAACCAGACAAAGCATCAGATCGGCCTGAAAATCCATGCCAGCGTCTATTCCTTCCTGCCGGGATTCGACACCACGACGGACGTCGACACCGATATCGTCGTGGCCGAGACGGTCGTGGTCGGCTCCGTGCCGGAAGTGGTGGCCGACCTGAAATAGTCCGCAAAAAACAGGGGTTGAAAAGCGATGGAACTGGAAGAAGCGAAGAAGCGCGCGGCGGAGCTGGCGGAGCAGATCCGCTACCACAACCGCAAATATTACGAGGAGGACGCGCCGGAGATCGACGACGCCGAGTACGACGCGCTCTACCGGGAGCTGGAGACCCTCGAGGCGCGGTTCCCCGGGCTGGCGACCCCGGATTCCCCAACACAGACGGTCGGCGGCCGCCCGCAGAACCGGTTTGCACCCGTGGTCCACACCGTCCCGATGGAGAGCCTGCACGATTCGTTTTCGGAGCAGGAGCTGGTCGATTTTGACCGCCGGGTCCGCGCCGTCGTGCCGGACCCGGTCTATATCGTCGAGCCGAAGTTCGACGGCCTTTCCGTCTCCGCCGAATACCGCGACGGCGTGCTCGCGCGCGGCTCCACGCGCGGGGACGGCGCCGTGGGCGAAGATATCACCGCCAATATCCGCACCATCCGCGGCCTGCCGCACCGGCTGAAGGAACCCCTGCCGTTTCTCGAGGTGCGCGGCGAAGTGTATATGTCCCACTCGGTGTTCCAAGAGCTTTCCGCCGCGCAGGAGCTGAACGGCGAAAAGCCGTTCAAGAATCCGCGCAACGCGGCCGCCGGTTCCCTGCGGCAAAAGGACGCGAAGATCACCGCCGCCCGCAGGCTGGATATCTTCGTGTTCAACGTTCAGCAGGTGAACGGCGCGGAGCTTCAGTTTCACGACCAGTCGCTCCGATTTCTGAAAAGCCTCGGATTCCCCGTTCCGCCGTTTTTCACGCCGTGCAGAACCATCGGGGAGGCGATCGCGGAGGTCCGGCGCATCGGCGAGCTGCGCGGGACGTTCGATTACTCGATCGACGGCGCCGTCGTCAAAGTCGACTCGTTCGCCCAGCGCCGCCTGCTCGGCAGCACGGCGAAGTTCCCCAAATGGGCGGAGGCGTTCAAATATCCGCCGGAGGAACGGCAGACCCGTCTGCTGGGCGTCGAGGTCAACGTCGGGCGCACCGGCGTGCTGACGCCGACCGGCGTGTTCGAGCCGGTCTCGCTGGCCGGCACGACCGTGAGCCGCGCCACGCTGCACAACGAGGATTTTATCGCGGACAAGGGCATCCGCATCGGGGACACCGTCCTTCTCCGGAAGGCCGGGGAGATCATCCCGGAGGTCGTCCGCGTCGTCTCCCATGCGGAGGACGGCGAGCCGTTCCGCATGCCGCAGACCTGCCCCTCCTGCGGCGCGCCCGTGGCGCGCGAAGAGGGCGAGGCCGCCGTGCGCTGCACCAACCCGGAATGCCCGGCACAGCTCCTGCGGCACCTGATCCATTTCTGCTCGCGCGACGCGATGGACATCGACGGCTTCGGGCCCGCCGTGCTCCAGCAGCTGATCTCGGCCCGTCTGGTCGCGTCGCCGGCCGACCTTTTCGGTCTGACCGTCCCGCAGCTCGCGAAGCTGGAAAGGCTGGGGCAGAAATCCGCCGAGAACCGGGTCGCCGCGCTCGAGAAGGCGAAAAGGAACGACCTTTACAGGCTGATCTACGCGCTCGGAATCCCGCATATCGGCCTGAAAGCCGCAAAGCTGCTCGCCGCCCGCTTCGGCGACATCGACGCGGTCTTCCGCGCCGGCGAGGGGGAGATCGCCTCCATCGACGGCTTCGGGGAGATCATGGCGCAGAGCGTCCGCCGCTTTTTCGACCTGCCGAACACCGCCCATCTGGTGGGACGCCTGCGCGACGCCGGCGTCCGCCTGAAGGCGCTCGCCGCGGCGGAAACCGACGCCCGGTTCGCGGGTAAAACGTTCGTGCTCACGGGGACCCTGCCGACCCTGACGCGGGCGCAGGCGACGGAGATCATCGAGAAGCACGGGGGAAAGGTCAGCGGCGGCGTCTCCCGAAAGACGGACTACGTGCTCGCCGGCGAGGACGCCGGCGGCAAGCTGGAAAAGGCGAACCGGCTCGGGGTCCGGGTGATCTCGGAGGAAGAGTTCAACAACCTGCTGGAAGCGCGCTGACCTTTTTCGCCGCTTCTCCCAAAAACTTCTGCCCGCAAGCCAGACACAGACCGCTCCGTTTTGGGGGCGGCCTTTTTTTGTTCTAACGGCGACTCTTTGTCCATATGTATGTGATAAGAAAGGGGGACAAGGCGATGAACGATCCGAACGGGGAACGGTTCGCTTCCGCCGCGGCCTGCGTCTGCGAGCGGATCCGGCTTCCCCTTCTGAGCCTTCCGGGCGAGGTCCGGCGGAGCGCACAGGAGATCCGGCTCCGCACGGGGCGCCCCGTCTGTGTCTGCTGCCCCGGCGGTGTCTATTTTCTGAAAAAGAGCGGGGGCGTTTCCTGCCTTCCGGAGCCGGACTGCCTGACGGCGTCGAAGACCGACCTCGAGGAAAGCTTCCGCATCCTGTGCGGATATTCCGTTTACAGCCATGAGAACGAGATCAAAAACGGCTATGTGACCATCCGCGGGGGGCACCGCGTCGGCATCTGCGGCACGGCGGTCGTGCAGAACGGCTCCGTCGCGGGCGTGCGGGACGTTTCGTCGCTCGGCGTCCGCGTGGCGCGGGAGGTTCCGGGGGCGGCGGACCGGCTGCTCGGCCTGCTGGGGAACGACGTGAGCGGCGGGCTGCTGATCGCCGGCCCGCCCGCGAGCGGCAAGACCACCGTGCTGCGGGACGTGGCCCGCCAGCTCTCCGACGGGCTGCGGGGGATGCCCCTCAAAGTTGCGGTGGTCGACGAGCGCGGCGAGATCGCCGGTGTTTTCCGGGGGGAGCCGCAGAACGACGTCGGCCGGTGCTGCGACGTGCTGGACGGCTACCCCAAGGCGGAGGGAATCCTGACGGCCGTGCGCTCGCTTTCCCCCCAGGTCGTGATCTGCGACGAGCTGGGCACGCAGGCCGAGACCGAGGCGGTCGGGCAGAGCCTGAACGCGGGCGTCGCCGTCGTGGCCAGCATCCACGCCGGCAGCGTCGGGGAGCTGATCCGGCGGAAGCAGGCCGCGGCGCTGCTGGAAACCGGCGCGTTCCGCCGCGTGGCGATGCTCGGAGGCCACGATACGCCGGGGAAGATCCGTGGAATTTACAAGGCGGGTGATTTGCTTGCTGAAGGCGACGGGGGCGGTTCTGCTGATCGCCGCGGGGTTTCTCGCGGGCTTTCTGGAGTCGTATAGGCTGGCGCTCCGGGTCAGGAGGCTGGAGGCGTTCCTGCGCTTCCTCTCCGCCGCGGAAACCGAGATCCGGTACTCCGCCGTCCCGGTGGCCCTGCTGGCCCAGCGGCACGGGGAAGAACTGCCGTTTCTCTTGCTGTGCGCCGAAAAGTGTGCGGCCGGCGCGGATTGGGGGCTGGCCTGGAAATCCGCCGTTCTGGAGGATGCGGCGCGGGAGGGGTTCTCCAAAAAAGACGTCTCCCTGCTGCTGAATTTCGGCGCCGGGTTCGGGACCAGCGACACGCAGGGCCAGCTTTCGCATTTCAGCCTGTATTCGGAGCTGGCCGCACAGGCGCTGAAGAGCGCGAAGGAAGAGCGCGACAGGAAGTCGAAGCTGTACCGGATGCTCGGGGTATCCGGGGGCGTGGCCGCCGCAATCCTGCTGTGCTGAAGACGGGGGAGCAAAATGAGCGTGGATTTCGTTTTCAAAATCGCCGCGATCGGCATCATCGTGGCCGTGCTGAACCAGCTGCTGATCCGGTCCGGGCGGGAGGAACAGGCCATGATGACCACCCTTGCGGGCCTGATCGTGGTCCTGATGATGATCATCCAGCAGATCGATTCGCTGTTCAAGGCCATTAAGTCGATTTTCGGGCTTTGACGATGGACATCGTTCAAATCGCGGGCATCGCCCTCTGCGCGGCCGTCGTCGCCGCGGCGCTCCGCCGGTATCATCAGGAATACGCAGTGCTCGTCGGCATCGCGGCCGGCGCCGTGATCCTGCTCGGGATCTTTTCGGGCGTCGCGCCCGCCGTGCGGCAGATCGGCACGCTGCTCTCGGCGGCCGGCCTTTCGTCCGAATACGCGGCGGTTCTGCTCAAGACGCTCGGCATCTGCTTTCTGACCCAGTTTTCCGCCGATTCCTGCCGCGACGCCGGGGAGAATTCGCTGGCCTCGCAGGTGGAACTGGCGGGGAAGATCGGCATCGTGATCCTCGCGCTCCCGCTGTTTGAAAAAATCGCACAGATCGCCGTAAAGCTGATAGGTGGTTGAAAGAGTAAGATGAAAAAAACGGCCTGCTTTTTACTGGTCGCGGCGGCGCTTTTCTTCGTCGCGTTCCCCGCCGCCGCGCAAGAGGTCCCGGGCAGCGGGGAGTATTACGAGGAGCAGTACCGGGCGAGCGGGGCGGGCGAGCTGCCGGACAGCCTTCCGCCGGACACGCGCAGGCTTTTGGACGGGCTGGGCGTGGACGGCGCGGACAGCGGAAAGATCCTCTCCGTCACGCCGCAGGGCTATTTTGAAAAGATCGTCGCGATCTTCACCGGGCAGGCCGGGAACCCGCTGCGGGTCTTCGTCTCGGTGACCGCCGTGATCCTGCTGTGCGCCCTGCTGAACGGGATGAAGCTTTCGTTCGGGGAAAAGCCGATGGGCGGCGTGGTCGATATGGTCGGAACACTCTGCGTCTGCACGATCGTGGTCGCGCCCATCGTTTCCTGCATCGCGGACGCCGCCCAGATGCTGACGGCCGCCTCCCGGTTCCTGCTGGCGTGCGTGCCCGTGCTGGCGGCGGTCATGGCGGCGGCGGGGCAGGCGGCCTCGGCGGGGGTGTACCACATGCTGATGGTCGCGGCGGGGAACGCGGTCGCGGCCTTTTCCGCCGACGTCCTCGTCCCCCTGATGAACATCTTCCTCGGCCTTTCCGTCGTCTCTTCCGTTTCGCCGGGCGTTAAGCTCGGCGGGCTGTGCGGCATCCTGAACAAGGCGGTCAAATGGGTCATGGGGCTGGGGATGACGCTGTTCACGGGCCTTGTGACCATGCATTCCCTCGTCGCGTCCTCCGCCGACAGCGCGGGGGCGAAAGCGGCGAAGTTCGTCGTCAGCAGCAGCGTTCCCGTCGTCGGGAACGCCCTGGGCGACGCGTTCAACACTGTGGTCGGCTGCGTCAAAACGCTCAAATCCGGAGTCGGCGCCTTCGGCCTTCTGGCCGGGATCTTCATCTTTCTTCCCGTCCTCGCGGAATGCCTGCTGTGGATGCTGACCCTCGCGGCCTGCTCCGGCATCAGCCAGATTTTCAGTATGGACGCGGTCACTTCCCTTTTGAAGGCGTCGTCGGACGTGGTCTCCACCGTGCTGGCCATCCTGCTGTGCTGCATGATGGTGCTGGTGATTTCCACCGTCGTCATGATGGTGATAGGAGGTGTGACATGAGCGCGATCCGCGAATGGTCGACCGCCATCTGCCTTGCGGCGCTGGTCGCGGCGCTGGCGCAGGGGCTGGTCCCCGGGGGCTCGATGGAGCGGATGGAAAAATTCGTGATTGGCGCGTTCATCGTCTGCGCGCTGATCGCCCCGCTTTCGCGCGCGGTGCCCAGGCTGGCCCTCGCCCTGAACGGCTCCGGCTCCGCCGCCGGGAAGGAAACGTCCTCCCGGCTGGAAAGCACCGTCGACGACCAGATGCGCTCCGCCGCGCGGAAAAGCATCGCCAGCCTGACGGCCTCGGAGCTGGCCCGGATGAATCTCAGGTGCAAAAATGTTCAGGTGGATATGGATACAAACGAGGGCGGCAGCATATCAATTAGTAAAGTGACCGTGACGCTGGACAAAAAGGACGCCGCCCGGTGCCGGGAGGCGCAGGAAGCCCTGACGGCAAAGCTCGGGATCCGGACGGAGGTCGTCGTCGATGGAGGTTGAAAAAAGCGCGCGGCGGGAAACGGGGCCCGGCCTGCTCCAGAAGCTGGCTGAAAACGAAAAAGGGCGGAAAATCGTCATCGCGGCCGGCCTGATCGGGATCGTCCTGATTTTCCTTTCCGGGACCCTGAAGAGCTGCGGCTCGGGCGCCGCCCGGGCGGCCTCCTCGCAGCCGCCCGCCTCGGCGGAGGAATACGAGGACCGGCTGGAGCGGGAGCTGGAGGAGATCCTTTCCCACATCAGCGGGGCCGGGAGCGCCAAGGTGCTGGTCACGCTGGAACAGACGACCGAAAAGGTCTACGCCGAGGATGAGAAAAACGAAAACCGGCAGTCGGAGGAGTCCACCGAAAGCGGAACGGGCAAAAAGGAGACGGACACCAATGGAGAGAGCACCCACACCATTATAAAGAATTCGGACGGTTCGGAGAGCGCGCTGCCGGTCACGGAGATCCAGCCGACCGTCAAGGGGGTCGTCGTCGTGTGCAGCGGCGCGGGCGACCCGAGGGTCCGGCAGGACGTCACGGACGCCGTGACCACGGCGCTCCACATCACTTCCATCCGGGTCTGCGTTGTCCGGGGCGCCTGAGCCGGCGGCAAACGAAAAGGGCCCCGTCCCGGGGTTGCTATAAAATCATCAATTTTAGAGATCGGGAGGAATACGATTATGACGATGGGTAAGCGGCAGCTGGTTCTCGCGGCGTTGGTTGTCGCCCTCGGCGCGGCGGTCACCCTGAATTGGGCTTTTATGGGCAAGGACAGCGATCTTCCGGCCGCGCAGGCCGTTGCGTCCGGGCGCGAACTGGGCGATACGCTGCTGGTCAACGCTTCGGGCGCGGCAATCTCTTCGTCGGGCGCGAAGACGGCCTCCAGCGGCAAGGCGGTTTCCGGCCAGGCGGCTTCCGCCGTCCCGACGGAGGCAAAGGAAACGGAGGACGGCTACTTCGCCCAGGCGAGGCTGGACCGCCAGAAGGCGCGCGACGAAGCGACCGAACTGATCACCAAGCTGCTGAACGACACTAAGGAAAGCGAAGCGGCAAAAGTGGAGGCCACGACCCAGGCGGCCGCCATCACCAAGGCGATCCTCAAGGAGACCGACATCGAGAACCTGATCAAGGCGAAAGGCTACACCGACTGCGTGGTGTGCATCAACGAGGACGAGTGCAGCGTGGTTGTCAAGGCGAAAAGCTCCGCCCAGGACGACGCCGTCGCGATCAAGGATATCGTCTCGGGGCAGTCCGGCTTTCCGTACGACAAAATCAAGATTATCGAGCGCCAGTAGTTGTGTTCACGGGGAAATGTGGTATAATATCCCCGTGGAAGTTTGACAATGCCGGGGCCGACGGCGGAATATTCCGGCGCGCGGGCGCGCATGCCTTTCCCTGCGGGTTCGCCGCCCTGCCCCGCGCAGTTTTGCCGCGGCTTGAAATTTTTCTGCAGACAAGGTCCTCCACATGCGTGGGGGATTTTTTTTGCCGGGTCAGGGAGGAAACATGAACAGAAGAAAATCGCGCGAACAGGCGTTCCGGATGATTTTTGCGCGGAGCCTCAACCACGACGGCACGCAGCAGATCATCGACGCGGCCGAGATGTCGGAGGACGTGCGGATCGAGGAATTCGCCGAGAAGACCGCCTGCGGCGTGGAACGGAACGAGGCGTTGCTGGACGGCGAGATCCGCAAATATATCCGCGGCTGGACGCTGGACAGGCTCTCGAAGGTCTCGCTCGCGCTGCTGCGGATGGCCCTCTACGAGATGAGGTTCGCCGACGATATCCCGGTCAGCGTCTCGATCAACGAGGCCGTCAACCTCGCCAAAAAATACGGCGCGGCGTCCGACGCCCCGTTCGTGAACGGCGTCCTCGGCTCGGCGGCGAAGGAGATCGGTGAGAAGCATGGCTGATATCCTCGGCGTCGACACCAGCAATTACACCACGTCCGCCGCGCTGCTGAGGAACGGTGCGATGGAACAGTCCAAAAAGCCGCTGCCCGTCCGGAGCGGGCGGATCGGCCTGCGGCAGAGCGACGCGCTGTTCCACCATGTCTGCCAGCTGCCGGAGGTGCTGGGCGCGCTGCCGCTTTCCGGCTCGAACATCGCCGCGGCGGGCGTTTCCGACCGTCCCCGCAGCGCGCGAGGCTCCTACATGCCGTGCTTTCTCGCCGGGGTTGCGGCCGCAAGCGCCGCCGCCGACGCGCTCGGCGTTCCCCTGTTCCGCTTTTCGCACCAGATGGGGCATATCGCCGCGGCGCTCTATTCCGCGGGGAAATTGGAGCTGCTCGGCCGCGAGTTCCTCGCGTTCCACGTCTCCGGCGGAACGACCGAGGCCGTCCTCGTCCGGCCGGACCCGGAGGAGGTCCTCCGGGCCGAGCCCGCGGCGCGCTCGCTCGACCTCAAGGCCGGCCAGGCGGTGGACCGGGTCGGGGCGATGCTGGGCCTGCCGTTTCCGGCGGGGCCGGAGCTCGAGAAGCTGGCGCTCCGCTCGGGCGCCCGCTTTGCGGTCAAGCCGGTCCTCCGGGGCGCGGACTGCTCGCTTTCCGGGGTCGAGAACCAGTGCCGAGCGATGAAGGAACGGAGCGCGCCCGGCGAGGACATCGCCGCGTTCTGCCTGCAGTCCATCCTCGCGGCGCTGGACGGCATGGCCGGCGCGCTGCTGAAAAAATTCGGGAATCTGCCGCTGGTGTTCGCGGGCGGCGTCGCGTCCGACGGGTTCCTGCGCCGGGCGCTCCAAAAAAAATACGGCGCGTTTTTCGCGGCGCCGGAATTTTCCGCGGACAATGCGGCGGGCGTCGCGGTCCTCGCCGCCGTCAAGGGGGGGATCGGCCTATGACGGGCGCGCCGGTGCTGCTGACGGTGACCCAGCTCAACACCTATATCAAGTCCCGTTTCGAGGAGGACGAGGCCCTCGCCCAGGTGTTCGTGGCCGGGGAGATCTCCAATTTCACCAACCACTACCGCTCCGGGCACCTCTATTTTTCGCTCAAGGATGAAAAATGCGCCGTGAAGGCCGTGATGTTCGCGCGGTACGCCGGGCGTCTGCGCTTTCTGCCGCAGGACGGCATGCGCGTGATCGCGCGCGGGCGGGTCGGCGTGTACGAGGTTTCCGGCCAGTACCAGCTCTATGTGGAGGACCTGCAGCCGGAGGGCGTGGGGGCGCTGAGCCTCGCGTTCGAGCAGCTCAAGGCGAAGCTGGAGAAAGAGGGCCTCTTCGCCGCCGAGCGCAAAAAGCCGCTGCCCCGGTTTCCCGAGTCCATCGGGGTTGTCACTTCGCCGACCGGCGCGGCTGTGCACGACATCCTCACGATCCTCGCGCGCCGGTTTCCGGCCGCGCGGGTGGTGCTCTGCCCGGTTCTGGTGCAGGGGGAGGGCGCCGCGCCGCAGATCGTGGACGCGCTGGAACGCCTCAACCGGCTGAACTGCGCGGACGTGATCATCCTCGGCCGGGGCGGGGGGTCGGTCGAGGACCTGTGGCCGTTCAACGAGGAGGCGGTCGCGAGGGCGGTCGCCGCCTCGCGGATCCCCGTGATCTCCGCCGTCGGGCACGAGACGGACTTCACCCTCTGCGATTTCGCGGCGGACCTGCGCGCCCCCACGCCCTCGGCGGCCGCCGAGCTCGCCGTGCCCGACCGCGCGGAGCTGGCGGCCGGGCTGGCCGCCCTGCGGGAGCGCCTGCAAAGCGCCGCGCGGGAGCGGCTGGAAAGCGGCAGGATGCGGATCGACGGCCTGACGCGGAGCCGCGCGCTGCAAAGCCCGCTGGAATCCGTCGGGCTGCTGCGGGCGCGTGTTGACCGGCTGTCGGAATCGCTGGCCGCCGCCGCGCGGAGGAAAACGGACGCCGCGAAGGCCGCGCTCGCGCGTTCGGCGGGGAAGCTGGAGGCGCTGAGCCCCCTCGCCGTGCTGGCGCGCGGATACGCCGTGGTCTACGACGGCTCGGGCCGCGCCGTCTCCGGCGCGGCGGCGGTCCGGGAGAAAGAAAAGATTCTGGTCCGCATGCGGGACGGCGGCCTGAACTGCACGGTGGACGGGAAAACGGAGGATGGTCCGAATCTGAAAAAGGCGGGTGCGGGGCAAGATGGAAAAAAACAGGACGTTTGAATCGGCGGCCGCAAGGCTGGAGGAGATCGTGAAGCTGCTGGAGGAAGGGGACCAGCCGCTGGAAAAATCCCTGAAGCTGTTCGAGGAGGGCTCCCGGCTCGCCGCTTTCTGCTATCGGAAGCTTTCCGACGCGGAGCAGAAGATTCAGCAGATTTCGGAGCTGGAGGGGAAAGGCGGAAAGAGCGATGGGCAGAATTGACCCGAAGGAGTACGTCCCCCGCATCGAGGAGGCCCTGCGCCGCTTTGTGCCGGAGGAGAAGGAGCGGATGCAGTCCGGCCTGTTCGAGGCAATGCGGTACAGCCTGCTCGCCGGGGGAAAGCGCATCCGCCCGGTCCTGCTGCTGGAGTTCTGCGGGGTGTGCGGCGGCGACCAGCAGGCGGCGCTGCCGTTTGCCTGCGCGGTGGAGATGATCCACACCTATTCGCTGATCCATGACGACCTGCCCTGCATGGACGACGACGGGCTGCGGCGGGGCAAACCCTCCAGCCACGTGGTGTTCGGAGAGGCGCAGGCCCTTCTCGCCGGGGACGCGCTGCAGGCCGCGGCGTTCGAGACGATGCTTTCGCCGCGGAGCGTCGCCGCCGTGGGGGCGGAGCGCGCCGCCGGGGCGGCCGGCATCCTGGCCGAGGCCGCGGGCGCCCGCGGCATGGCGGGCGGTCAGGCGATCGACCTGCTGTGCGGGGGCAAGTCCGTCTCCGTCGCGGCGCTGCAGGAGATGGATGAATGCAAAACGGGCGCGCTGATCCGCGCGGCCGCGAAGATGGGGTGCGTCCTCGCGGGCGCTTCCCCCCGGCAGGTTGCGGCGGCGGACGGCTACGCGAAGGCGCTCGGCTTCGCATTCCAGATTGAGGACGACCTGCTCGACGTGGAGGGCGACGCCGGCACGCTCGGCAAGCCCGTGGGCAGCGACGCGGACGGAAGCAAGAGCACCTATGTCTCGCTTTTGGGCGCGGCGCGCGCCCGGCGCGCCGTGCGGGAGCTGACCGCGGCAGCCGTCGAGGCCCTCGGCGTCTTCGGGGAAAAGGGCGCCTACCTCGAAGAGCTCGCGCGGCGGCTCGCCGGGCGGAAAAACTGAGCCGCCCAGGGCATTGACAAGTTTGACGGAATATGGTATGCTTTTTAAGCCGCTTATTGCGGGCCAGCAAGCGGGAAACCCGCCCGCCAATAGCGAGATCAGAAAAAAGGCAGGACCTTTGAAGCATGTTTGCAGTGATTGAGACCGGCGGCAAGCAGTACAAAGTCCAGAAGGACGACGTGATCTTTGTGGAAAAGCTTGCGGCCGAAAAAGACGACACGGTCGAGTTTAAGGTGCTCGCGCTCGAGGGCGACGGCGGCCTGAAGCTCGGCTCCCCTTATCTGGAGGGCGCCTCCGTGACGGGGAAAGTTCTGAAGAACGGCAAATCCCCCAAGATCACCGTTCTGACCTATAAGGCCAAGAAGAACGAAAAGCGGAAGATCGGCCACCGGCAGCCCTATACGAAGGTGCAGATCGAATCGGTCAGCGCCGGGGCATGATCCGCGCCGAGTTCTTTTCGCGCGCGGGGGAACCCGCCGGCTTTTGCATCGGCGGCCATTCCGGGGAGGCGGGGAGCGCCGTCGTGTGCGCGGCGGTGTCTTCGGCGGCCTACCTCGCTGCGAACACCGTGACGGACGTGATCGGCGCGAAGGCCGGCGTCTCGGCCGCGGAAGGGCGGATGTCCTGCAGAATCCCGCCGGAAAGCGCGGCGCGGTGCCGCGACATCCTCCTCGGACTGGAAGCGCATCTGAACGGCCTGAAAGATCAATATCCCGGGGAAATCGAAGTCATCCATACGGAGGTGTAGGCAATGTTAAAGATTAACATTCAGCTGTTTGCTCATAAAAAGGGAATGGGCTCCACCCGGAACGGGCGCGATTCCGAATCGAAGCGCCTCGGCGTCAAGCGCGCGGACGGGCAGTTCGTGCTGGCGGGGAACATCCTGGTCAAGCAGCGCGGAACGCATATCCATCCGGGCGAAAACGTGGGCATCGGCTCCGACGATTCCCTGTTCGCCCTGATCGACGGCAGGGTCAAGTTCGAGCACCTGGACCGCGACCGCAAGAAAGTCAGCGTTTACGCCGCGGAGCAGTAACGGGCGCAGGCGCGGAAAAACGAGGGGATCCCGGGTGCTTCCGCCCGGGATTTTTTTCGGCTTTCCGTGCAAAAATAGGGGCGGTAGGCGAAGAGGGGGAGCGGCATGTTCATCGACAGCGCAAAAATCAAAATCAGCGCGGGGAACGGCGGCGACGGCGCAGTCGCGTTCCACCGCGAAAAATACGTGGCCTCCGGCGGACCGGACGGCGGCGACGGCGGCCGCGGCGGGGACGTGATTTTTGAGGTCGACGACAACCTCTCCACTCTTTCCGATTTCCGCTATCACCGGAAATACCAGGCGGAAAACGGCGAAAACGGCAGGGGAAAGCGGTGCAACGGACGCGCCGGCGCGGACCTCGTGATCCGTGTGCCGCGCGGCACGCTCCTGCGCGACGGCCGGACCGGCCGGCTGGTCGCCGATCTTTCGTCCGACGGGCGCACGGTCGTCGCGAAAGGCGGGCGCGGCGGCTGGGGCAACGCCCGCTTTGCGACGCCGACGCGGCAGGCGCCGCGGTTCGCAAAGCCCGGCGCGCGGGGCGAAAGCATGGAGCTTCAGCTCGAGCTCAAGCTGCTGGCCGACGTGGGGCTGGTGGGATACCCGAACGTCGGCAAATCCACGCTGGTCTCCGTGATCAGCGAGGCCAAGCCCCAGATCGCGAATTACCCCTTCACGACGCTGACGCCCGTGCTGGGCGTCGTCCGGCTGGAGGAAGGCCGCTCGTTTGTGGTGGCGGATATCCCCGGCCTGGTGGAGGGCGCGAGCGGCGGCGCGGGGCTGGGGCACCAGTTCCTCCGCCATGTGGAGCGGTGCCGCCTGCTTGTCCATATCGTGGATGTTTCCGGCAGCGAGGGGCGCGACCCCGAAAACGATTTTCGGGTGATCAATTCCGAGCTGAAAAAGTTCAATCCGGAGCTTTCTGCCCGGCCCATGCTGGTCGCCGGCAACAAGTGCGACCTTGCGCCGGAGGGGCGCGTCGCGCAGTTCCGGGCGTTTGTCGAGCGGCAGGGCTACGAGTTTTTCCCCCTGACGGCCGCGATCCGGCAGGGGGTGGACCCGCTGGTGCGGCGGATCGGCAGCCTGCTCGCCACGCTGCCGCCCGTCCGCCGGTTCGAGCCGGAGCCGCTCCCGGGGGGAGCGGACAAAGCGGCCGCCGAGGAGAAGGTTTCCGTCGCCCGCCGGGACGGGAAATTCGTGGTGACGGGGGAGCGCCTCCTGCAGACCCTGCGCCCCATCGACCTGCAGGACCCGGATTCGTTCGGCTACTTTCAGCGCGTGCTGGTCCAGGCCGGCGTGATCGACGCCCTGCGCCGGGCGGGGATCCGGGAGGGCGACACGGTCGAGCTCTACGGCTTCGAGTTCGAGTACCGGGAATAGGGGGCGGGCCTGTGAAAAATCCATGCCTTGAAGATCAGGACCCGCGGCAGCTCGGCCCCCTGACGCTCGCGTTCGTCGGCGACGCGGTGTTCGAGCTGCTGGTGCGCGGCCGCCTCGTCCGGCGGGGCGACCGCCCCGTCTCGGAGCTGCACCGCCTCTCCGTGCGGGAGGTGTGCTGCGGCGCGCAGGCGCGGGCCGCGCAGACGCTTCTGCCCCTGCTGACCGAGGACGAAAAAGAGGTTTTCCGGCGCGGCAGGAACGCGCATCCCGGGCATGTCCCCAAAAACGCGGACAACGCGGAGTATCACGCCGCCACCGGCCTGGAGGCCGTGTTCGGCTACCTGTATCTGCGCGGCGGGCTGGAGCGCCTGCGCGCGCTGTACGGCGCCCTCGGCGGGCAAGCGGTCGGGGAGGGAGGGAATGAAGATGCTGCCGGCCCTCAGGAATAAGGCCCTCGGGCTTTTGAAGGATCTGGTCGCCTACACGGCGGGGTCGGCCCTGATGGCCGTTTCGATCCGGATGTTCACGGCGCCGAACCACATCGCGCCGGGCGGGATCTCCGGCATCAGCACCATGATCAACTACCTTTCGGGCTGGCCCATCGGCATGCTGGCCCTTCTGCTGAATATCCCCCTGTTCGTCTGGGCCGTTCTGGAGATCGGGTACCGCATGGTCCTCAAGACCATCGTCGCGACGGTCATTTCCTCGGCCGCGATCGATCTGCTCGGCCTGGTGGTGCGCCCCTATCAGGGGAACCCCATGCTCGCCGCGATTTTCGGCGGATGTATCGAAGGAATCGGTCTGTCGCTGATCTTCCTGCGCGGCGCGACCACGGGCGGCACCGACCTTGTGGCGCGCCTGCTGGGCCGGAGGGTCCGGTTCGCCTCGATGGGCAAGCTGATGCTCGCCGTGGACTGCGTGATCGTGATCGCCTCCGGCTTCGTGTACCGCAGCATCGAGAGCGCCCTCTACGCCATGATCGCCATCTTCGTTTCCACCAAGCTGATCGACTCGGTCCTTTACGGCACCGACGTGGGAACGGGCAAGGTCCTGTTCATCATCTCGGAGCAGAGCGAGCAGATCGCAAAGCAGATCCTCGGCAGCATGGACCGCGGCGTCACGTTTCTGAGCTCCCGCGGCGCCTACACCGGGCGGGAGGGCAGGGTGCTGCTCTGCGCCGTCCGCCGCTACGAGGTCGCCAGGGTCAAGGATATCGTGCGCTCGATCGACCGCAACGCGTTCCTGATCGTCGGGGACGCGGGCGAGATCACCGGCGAGGGATTCCGAACCGTCCGCGGAGAGGACGCCACGCTTTGGGAGCTGCTCACGAAACGGCGGAAAAAATAAGGACGGACGGCTCCGCACTCGCTGCGGGCCGCCCGCCGGTTTTTGGATCGCCTTACCCCTTGCAGTTGTCGTTCTCGTGAGTATCCGTGGAATCGTTGCACTGGGACGGGCCTTTTCTATTCTGCCTTTCCGAACCGCGTGTGGAGTTGGAACCCTGCCTGTTCTGGTTTGCTTCCTGCTGTGCGGAATTTCCGTTTTTTCTCTGTTTCTCCAAAAGATTCACCCCCTTTGTGCCCTTATTGTTTGTAAGGGAAGGGAACATTATACCAATTTTTTTATGGAGCGGATGGAACCGGACGTTTTCCGCCGGATTTTCCCGAGCGGATGCGCTTTGTTTGGAGCGGACCACCCCCCCGAGAGCGCAGGATCGCCGGCTTGGAAGAGCTTGAAAACGCGGGAAACGAATGTTATAATGAATCACGGATTCTTATAAAATTCACGAAAGAGGGCACTTCCATGCAGGAGATCAGTGTACAGCTCACCAAGCATCCCAAAGAAAAGCCCAAGGATGAAAGCAAGCTCGGCTTCGGCTCCATTTTTTCGGATCACATGTTCGTGATGAACTACGACGAAGGACAGGGCTGGCACAACCCGCGGATCGTCCCGTTCGGCGATTTCGAGATTTCGCCGGCCGCCATGTGCCTGCATTACGGGCAGTCCGTTTTCGAGGGCATGAAGGCGTACCGCGCGGCGGACGGGCGCATCCTGCTGTTCCGTCCCGACCGGAACATGGCGCGCATGAATTCCTCCTGCGACCGCCTGTGCATCCCTCGGATCGATGAAAAATTCGTGGAACAAGCGATCGAGAAGCTGGTCCTGACGGACCGGGAATGGGTCCCGCATGCGGACGGCACCTCGCTGTACCTGCGGCCCTTCATCATCGGCGTCGATCCGCACATCGGCGTGCACCCGGCCAGACATTTGATCCTCTTCGTGATCTGCTCCCCCTCGGGCGCCTATTATCCGGAAGGGCTGAACCCCGTGAAGATTTACGTGGAGACCAACTATGTCCGCGCCGTCCGCGGCGGCATGGGCTTCGCCAAGACCGCCGGCAACTACGCCGCGTCCCTCAAGGCGCAGGACGAGGCCGAAAAGCAGGGCTACACGCAGGTCCTCTGGCTGGACGGCGTGGAGCGCAAGTATGTCGAGGAAGTCGGCACCATGAACGTCTTCTTCCAGCTCGGCGACGAGATCGTGACGCCCGCTCTCCAGGGCTCCATCCTGCCGGGCGTCACGCGCATGTCCGTGCTCGAGCTGCTGCGGTCGTGGGGCATGAAGGTCTCCGAGCGGCGGCTCCCCATCCGGGAGCTGGCGGACGCCGCCCGGCAGGGACTTCTGAAAGAGGCGTTCGGCACCGGCACCGCGGCTGTGATTTCGCCGATCGGCCACCTGAAATGGGGCGACGACGTGATGATCATCAACCGCGGCGAGATCGGCCCGGTCTCGCAGAAGCTGTACGACACGCTGACCGGCATCCAGTGGGGGAAGATCAGGGACCCGTTCGGCTGGACGGTGGAAGTGAAATAAATCCGAATCTTTTCGGCGGCGGAAAACGCCGCCGCTCTTTTGTTTCGGAAAGGAGGCCGGCATGAGGCGCCTGCCGTTTTCCGTCCCGCCGGAATACGACGGGGTGAGGCTGAGGGGGTTCCTGCGCGGCTTCTGCCGCCTTTCCGCTCGGCAGACGGCCAAGCTGAAACGGGTGCCCGGCGGCCTGACCCGGAACGGCCTGCCGGTTGCCGCGCCCGACGTCCTGCGGGCCGGGGACCGCGTCGCCCTCGCTTTCCCGGACGACGAAAAGCTCCCCGAGCCGGCGCCGCTGCCGCTCTCCGTCGTCTATGAGGACGGAGACCTGCTGGTCGTGGACAAGCCTTCCGCAATGCCCATGGCTCCTTCGCCGGGGCATGACCGGGACAGCCTGGCCAACGCGGTTGCCTGGCGGGAGGCGGAGCGCGGGGAAGCGTTCGCTTTCCGTCCCGTCTACCGGCTGGACCGCGACACCACGGGCCTCGTCGTCCTGGCCAAGCACGCCTACGCCGCCTCCCGGCTTTCCGGGCGCGTGTCGAAGCTCTATCTCGCCGTCTGCGAAGGGCGCCTGACCGGAAGCGGGGCGATCGACGCCCCCATCGCCCTCAAGCCGGGGCACACCGTCCAGCGCGCCGTCGTTCCGGGCGGCGCGCCCGCCGCGACCCTCTGGCGCTGCCTGCGCGCCGGGAAAACGCACACCCTGCTCGCGCTGCGCCTCAAAACGGGGCGCACCCACCAGATCCGCGTGCACCTCTCCGCCCTCGGCCATCCGCTCGCCGGCGACGACATGTACGGCGGAAGCCGGGCGCTGATCTCCCGTCAGGCGCTCCACTGCGCCGAGGTCCGGCTGCGCCATCCGGTGACGGGGGAGCCGCTCCGCCTGCGCCGCGGGGTGCCCGGCGACATGGCCGCCCTGCTCCGTTCTCTCTTCCTGAGTGAATAAATTTTCATATTTTTTTATAGAATACTTGATTTATGAATAATTATGCGCTATAATACATTCAATTCAAGCGAAAAATGCATAGAGGTTCAGGAAGGGGTAAGTTCCATGAAACATCTGAAAAAACTCGCGGCGCTGGCTCTCGGCGCAGCCGTCGCCGTCTCGATGGCATCCTGCGCGGAAGCGGGTTCGTCCTCCGGGAAAAGCGCCGCCTCCGCGGCGTCCTCCGACGCGGCGTCGGAAGGCGCGCAGAGCGCCGAGACCACCGTCGACAAGATCAAATCCTCCGGGACGCTGGTGATGTCCACCAACGCGGAGTTCGAGCCGTTCGAGTATAAGGACGGCAACGAGATCGTGGGGATCGACGTCGATATCGCCAACGCGATCGCGAAGAAACTGGGCGGCGTGAAGCTGAAGATCAACGACGTCGCTTTCGATTCGCTGACGCTGGAGCTGCAGACCAACAAATGCAACTTTGCCGCCGCCGGGATGAGCATCACGCCGGACAGGCAGAAAAACGTCGATTTCTCGGATCCGTATTTCGACGCGGCCCAGGCCGTCATCGTTAAGAAGGACAGCCCCGTCAAGGCGCCGGCCGATCTGAACGGGAAAAAGGTCGGCGTGCAGCAGGGGACGACGGGCGATACCTACTGCACCGACGAGGACGGCAAAAGCGAGGTCAAGGTCGGCGAGGTCAAACGCTACAACAAGGGCGCGGACGCGATCTCCGACCTGATGAGCGGCAGGATCGACGCCGTCGTGATCGACGATTTCCCGGCTCAGAAATTCGTCTCCAAGAACCCGGATCAGCTCGTCAAGCTGGACGACGCGCTGACGGTGGAGCATTACGCCATCGCCGTCAAAAAGGGCGACAAGGCCATGCTGGACACGGTCAACTCGGTGCTGGCAGAGCTCAAGTCGAGCGGCGAGCTGGACAAGATCATCCAGAATTATAAATCCGCGCTCGAAGGATAAACGATCGCCCGGGACGGGGATTGTCTGCAGGGGAGCGGGGGAGACCCCCGCTGCCCTGCAGCTGCGCCCGGGCGGTCTGATGCGCCGTGTGGAAAGGGGTCGAAGATGGATCCGCTGTCGCTTTTGAACGATCTGGCCCGATGGGTCTGGCAGCTTTTTGCAAGCCTCGGAGACGAGCTTTACCAGTCCCTGGTGGAAAAGAACCGGTATCTGTACATTGTGACCGGGCTGAAGAACACGCTGCTGATCACGGTGTTCGCCGTGCTGATCGGGGTCTTCCTCGGGACGATCGTCGCGCTGGTCAAGGTGGCGCACGCGGAGAACCCGGCCAGGCTGAAGTTTGCGAACGGCCTGTGCAGCCTTTACGTGACGGTCATCCGCGGCACGCCGGTCGTCGTGCAGCTGATGATCATGTATTACATCATTCTCTCTCCGATGAACCTGAGCGAGATTACGGTTGCCGTCCTCGCGTTCGGCGTGAACTCCGGCGCCTATGTGGCGGAGGTCGTCCGCAGCGGGATCCAGTCGGTCGACCGCGGGCAGACGGAAGCGGGACGTTCCCTCGGCCTCAGTGCGAAAACGACGATGGTGAAGATCGTGTTCCCGCAGGCGCTCAAAAACGTCCTGCCGGCCATCGGGAACGAGTTCATCGCCCTGCTGAAGGAGACCTCGGTCGCCGGTTACATCGGCATCCAGGACCTCACGAAGGGCGGGGACATCGTCCGCAGCATCACTTATCTCCGCTTTACGCCCCTGATTTTGACGGCGCTGATCTATCTGGTGATCGTGGTCGCGCTTTCCGCGCTGCTCACCCGCTTTGAAAGGAGGCTGCACCGCAGTGATTACCGTTAAGGATCTGCACAAGAGCTTCCGCACGCTCGGCGGGGACGTGGAGGTCCTGAAAGGGATCGACCAGGAGATCGGGAAAGGGGAGAAGGTCGTCATCGTCGGCCCCTCCGGCTCCGGGAAAAGCACGTTCCTCCGCTGCCTGAACCTTCTGGAGCGGCCCACCGGCGGGGAGGTCTGGTTCGAGGGGAAGCGGATCGACCGGCCGGGATGCGACGTCGACGCGCTCCGCCGCAAAATCGGGATGGTCTTCCAGCACTTCAACCTGTTTCCGCACCTGACCATCCGGCAGAACGTCACGCTGGCGCCCGTCTCGCTGAAGCTGAAGACCCAGCGGCAGGCCGACGAGCAGGCCGAGGCCCTTCTGGGCCGCGTCGGTCTCGCGGACCGGGCGGTCGCCTACCCGGGGCAGCTTTCCGGCGGGCAGAAGCAGCGCGTGGCGATCGTCCGCGCGCTCGCCATGGAGCCGGACGTGATGCTGTTCGACGAGCCGACCAGCGCCCTCGACCCGGAGATGGTGGGCGAGGTGCTCTCCGTGATGAAGGAGCTGGCACAGGAAGGCATGACGATGGTCGTGGTCACGCACGAAATGGCCTTCGCCCGCGAGGCGGCGACCCGCGTGCTGTTCATGGCGGACGGGAAAATCGAGGAGGAGGCCCCTCCGGCGGAATTCTTCGACCATCCGAAAAGTCCGCGCCTGCGGGACTTTCTGTCGAAGGTGCTTTAATCCGGCCCGCGTTTGTGGTAGAATGGGAACACGGCGAAACCGTGTTCCCATTCTATCTGCAAAGGGGTTTTATCCGATGGACAAAATCGCAAGTTTTCGTGTGGACCATACTAAGCTGCTGCCCGGGATCTATCTCTCCCGGGTCGACGGGGACATCGTCACCTACGATATCCGGATGAGAAAACCGAACGTGCCGCCCTATCTTCCCAACGCGGCCCTGCACACCATCGAGCATCTGTTCGCCACGTTCGCCCGCAACTCGGAATATGCGGACCGCGTGATCTATTTCGGGCCGATGGGTTGCCGCACCGGCTTCTATTTTCTGCTCCGGAATGTGGAAAAGGGCGACGCCGTCCGGCTGATCCGGCGCGTGTTCGAGCAGATCGCCGCATACGACGGCCCCATCCCGGGCGCCAGCGAAGCGGAGTGCGGCAACTACCGGGAGCACGACCTCGCGGGCGCCGTCGCGGAGGCGAAGGCGTTCCTGCCGGTCATCCGGGACTGGGACGAAACGAAACTGGGCTATAAAAACTGAAGGCCGGTCCGCTTTTTTTGGAAGAACCTTTCCCGAAGGCTTGCATTGCGGTAACTTTTGTGTTATAACTATAAAGGTTACAAATTTGTAATGACTTCAGCGGGAAAGGGTTGTTCCCATTGGGATTCCGTAAGGGGACGGCGCGGCGCAAGGTTTTGAAGCGCGCCGGCGGCAAGGCGCTGGACGCTTTCTGCCGCTTTTTATATGTGACCGGGATTCAGACCGTCCGCATCGAGAAACGTCTCTGGCGAAGGGCCGTCCGCGTCGGGCGGCCTCTCGTCCAGCTTTTCCGCACCTTTTATTTTGTTCTGGTCGGGAACCGCCTGTTCCGCGTTTACCGCGGGCTGGTTTCGGTCCCCAAAAGTCTTTCCGATACGGGCCGGCGTCTTTCACTGGCGCGCCGGAAGGGCTTTTTTTACGTCTGGGGGGAAATCTTTTCCCTCTTGCGCGGCGGCTGCGCCGTGCTGCGCCGCTTTTTCCTCGCGCTGCTGAAAATCGCCGTGCCGGCCGCGTCCTTCGTGTTCCTGGCGCTCACCGTGCGGTACTGGAACCGCCTGGATTTCGGCCTGTACCTGACGAACGGCGGGCGGCAGATCGCCATGATCCGCGACGAAAGCGTCTATGAGACGGCGGCGGAGATGGTCCGGCAGCGCATGGTGCACGATACGGCCCGACAGGAGGACGGCGTCCGGTTCGCGCCGCGGTTCCGGCTGAGCACGGCGGAAAACTCCAGCTTCACGACGGCGGCCTCGGTCTGCGACCTGCTGATCCGGCAGTCGAACGGGATCATCGAGGAGGCGGGGGGGCTGTATGTGGACGGCGAGCTGGTCGGCGCCGTGAAAAACGCGGCAGACCTGCGTTATATGCTGCAGAACCGCCTGGATTCCGCGCGGGGCGGAGACAGCGGGGCGCAGGCCCGTTTCGTCCAGAACATCCAGATCGTGAGCGGCCTTTTCCCGACCACCTCCATCATCGGCACGGAGGAGATGCAGAAGCGGATCGGCGGCGTTTCCAAGTCCGGGACCGCCTATCTCGTGCGGGAGGGCGACACCGTCACCTCGATCGCCAAAGCGAACCGCACCACCGTCGCGGAGCTGAATAAAATCAACGGGAACACCCTCGGGGATTCCATCCATCCGGGCGATCTGATCACGCTGGAGACCGCCGTGCCGAAGCTCGCCGTGGAGCTGATCAAAACCGTGACGTACGACCAAACGCTCCCTTATTCCACCGTCACGCAGAACGACGACACCCGCTACACCGACTATACCCGCGTGCTGACGCAGGGCTCCGACGGAAAACAGCGCTGCGTCGACCGCGTGCATCTCGTGAACGGAACGGAAACCGCGCGCGAGCCCGTCCGCCGGCAGGTCCTGGTCCAGCCCGTCAATAAGACGGTGGTCGTCGGGACGAAAAAGCGCCCGCAGAACGAAAAGGGCGTTCCGAGCGGCAAGCTGATGTGGCCGGTCCCCTCCCTGCACACGATCACGACGTATTTCACCTGGCGGTGGGGCTCTTTCCATTACGGAATCGATATTTCCGGCGTCGGGGCGTACGGCAGGACGATCGTGGCCGCGGACGGCGGCACGGTCGTCGAGGCCGGCTGGAACGGCGGCGGCTACGGCAACCGCGTGGTGATCTCCCACGGCGGCGGGCTGCAGACGCTTTACGCCCACTGTAGCAGGCTGCTGGTCTCGGCCGGGCAGAAGGTCTCCAAGGGACAGGCCGTCGCGCGCATCGGCAGCACGGGATATTCCACGGGTGCCCACTGCCATTTTGAAGTGATTAAAAACGGAACGAAGGTGAACCCGCTGAAATACGTTTCATAACGCTTTATATTTTAGAATAAAATTGAAAATATTTGTTCAGGCTTCCCATATAAGAATTCCGGGCGGGAAATTGTTGACTTTTACGGGCCCGTGTATTATGATCAGTTAGAGTTCCGCCAAAAGCGGGCGCGGAGACCGTCCGCGCGCCTTTTCCGGCGGCTGTCGTTTTGCCCGGCCGGCGCGGCTTTTATGAGGGCCGCTCCGGCGGAAACCGCGGGAATCGTTTTGCCGGCCGCAGGCGGCGGAGTCCTTTTTGCCTGTATATTTTTGCTGCCGCTTCCCGCGCGGCAAGGCGGATTGAAACCGCTCAAGCTTGTTATAATAGTACTGTTTGAATTTTAAGATTGGAGCGTACCGGATTGGATAAATTCGTGATCAGGGGCGGACGCCGCCTGAGGGGAGAAGTGGCGGTCAGCGGTGCGAAAAACGCCGCGATTGCGATCATTCCCGCGGCGATTCTTTCGGACGGGGTCTGCCGCATTGAAAATGTCCCCGATATCACCGACGTTGCTTCCATTACAAGGATTCTCTACGACCTGGGCGCCGGAGTGCGCAATATCGATTCCTCCACGCTGGAGATCGATCCCCGCCCGATCCGGACGCATGTTGCGACGGAAGACCTGGCCCGCCACATGCGCGGCTCCTACTATCTTCTCGGCGCGCTGCTCGGGCGGTTCCACCACGCCGTCGTGACCATGCCGGGCGGCTGCGACCTCGGCGTCCGGCCGATCGACCAGCACCTCAAGGGGTTCGCCGCGCTCGGCGCGAAGCACCGCCTGGAAAACGGGATGGTGGACGTCCGCGCGGAGCGCCTGACCGGCAACAGTGTGTACCTCGACGTGGTCTCCGTCGGCGCGACGGCCAACATCATCCTCGCCGCCGTGAAGGCGGAGGGCGTCACCGTGATCGAGAACGCCGCGAAGGAGCCGCATATCGTGGACCTCGCGAACTTTCTGAACTCGATGGGGGCGGATATCCGGGGCGCGGGGACCGACGTGATCAAAATCTACGGCGTCCGGCACCTGAGCGGCACGACTTATTCGATCATTCCGGACCCGATCGAGGCCGGGACTTATATGGCGGCGGCGGCCGCCACCTGCGGCGACGTGCTCGTCAAAAACGTGATTCCCAAGCACCTGGAATCCATCTCCGCCAAGCTGGAGGAAATGGGCGTCACCGTCGAGGAGTTCGACGACTCGGTGCGGGTCACGCGCACCGGCAAGCTGAGCAAGTGCAACGTGAAGACGATGCCGCATCCGGGTTTCCCGACCGATATGCAGCCGCAGATCTGCGTGCTGCTCTCCCTGGCGGAGGGAACGAGCATCATCAACGAAAACGTATGGGACAACCGCTTCCGCTATGTGGACGAGCTCAAGCGCATGGGCGCGCAGGTTTCCGTGGACGGCAAGATCGCCGTCGTGGAGGGTGTGGACCATCTGGAGGGCGCGCCGGTCAAGGCGCCGGACCTCCGGGCGGGGGCGGCCCTGGTGATCGCGGGGCTGTGCGCGCGGGGAACGACCCAGATCGAGAACATCGACCAGATCGAGCGCGGCTACGAAAGCATCGACGCGAAGCTCCGCCTTCTGGGCGGCGATATCCGCCGGGTCCCGGTTCCGCCGGCGCGGACGGCGCAGGCGATCTGATCGTTCCGGAACCGGCCGTCCGCCGGTTTTTTCTTTTGGAGGCAAAATGGCGAGATTTTGTCCGCTTTTCAGCGGAAGCAGTGGAAACTGCTATTACATAGGTTCCGCCCGCGAGGGGATCCTGATCGACGCCGGCCGTTCGGCCCGGCAGATCGCGGCGATGCTGAAGCGGTGCGGGATCGAGCCCTCGGCCGTCAAAGCCGTTTTTGTGACCCATGAGCATTCCGACCATATCGCCGGCCTGCGCGTGTTTGCGTCGCGCTTCCGCCTGCCGGTCTACGCCTCCGGCGGAACGCTGGCCGCGCTGGACGGGATGGGCTGCCTGGACCCCGCTTTTCCCAGCCGCGAGATCGGCGGCGGGGTCGAGTGCGCCGGCATGTCCGTGACGCCGTTTCCGATTTCCCACGACAGCGCGGAATGCGTCGGCTACCGGGTCGAGCTGGAGGACGGGCGCACCGTCGCCCTCTCCACGGACCTGGGGTGCCTTTCGGCGGAAACGCGGCGCTCGCTGACCGGGGCGGATCTGGTGGTGCTGGAATCGAACCACGACGTCGGCATGCTGCAGAACGGGCCGTATCCCTATCCGCTCAAGCGGCGCATCCTCTCAAAAACGGGGCACCTTTCCAACACGGACTGCGCCGCGGAGCTGGGGGGCCTGGCGGCCTCCGGCACCACGCGCTTCGTCCTCGCGCACCTGAGCGCCGAAAACAACACGCCCGAGCTCGCCTATCAGACCGCGCTGTGCTCGCTGACCCTCTCCGGCCTGAAGGCGGGAAGGGATTTCGAGCTCTATGTGGCCCCCCGGGAGAATTCCGGGGGGAAGATTCTGATCTTCTGACGCCATGCTGAAAATCCGTCTGATCTGCATCGGCAAACTGAAAGAATCGTACTGGCGCGACGCCTGCTCGGAATACGAAAAGCGGATGCGCCCCTTCTGCCGTTTCTCGGTCTTGGAGCTGCCGGAAACCCGCCTGCCCGCCGCGCCCTCGCCGGCGCAGATTTCCGCCGCGCTGGAGGAGGAGGGCCTCCGCATCCTGAAGGCGGCCGCCGGCTCCGCGCTCGCCGCGCTGTGCGTGGAGGGGACGCCTTTTTCCTCCGAGCGGCTTGCGGGATGGATCGGGGAGAGGGAGCTTCACGGCGCCGGCGCCGTCGCCTTTGCGGTCGGCAGCTCGTACGGCCTGAGCGGAGAAGTCAAGCGCCGGGCGGAGCTGCGGCTTTCGATGTCGCCCATGACCTTCCCGCATCAGCTGGCGCGCGTGATGCTGTGCGAGCAGCTGTACCGGGCCTTCCAGATCCTCGGCCACGGAAAATACCATAAATAGCGGAACGATTCCGCTTGAACGGCGGCTTTTTCGGTGCTATAATTTAGGAAGCTAACTGTTAGGATACTAATCGTAAGCGCGGACGGAAAGGGGTGCTCCGATATGCCGGTGGGGCTTCATCTGGCGCTGGTCAAAACGTATCACGCGCAAAAAAACCGGACGCGGCCGCGGATGGCGAAGATCGGCCTTTCGCCCGGGCAGCCGAAGGTGCTGAACTATCTTTCCCGCCACGACCGCTGCATGCAGAAAGAGATCGCAGAGGCGTCCGATATCGAGCCGGCCACGGTCTCGCAGATTCTGGACCACATGGAGCAGGCGGGGCTGGTCCGGCGCTCCGCGCCCGCCGAGCGGAGGCGGGCGGAATCCGTCTGCCTGACGGAAAAGGGGAGAGAAGCCTATGAAAAATGGAAGCTTCTCTGCACACAGATCGAAGCGGAATCGCTCAAAGGGTTCACGGGAGACGAAACCGAGCGGTTTCTGGATTATCTCGGCCGCATGTACCGGAATCTGACGGGAAAGGAACTGGCGTAGCGATCCGATTATTCTGGGGGAAAACAAGTGCTGAAACGACTGTTTGCTTATTTTCAGAAATACCGCAGGGATCTTTATATCGGCATGGTATGCGTGGTGCTGGAGTCCGTGTTTGAGCTCGTGATCCCGCTCATCATGGCGGATATCATCGACGTCGGCGTCGCGCGCAGGGACACCGGATATATCCTTCAAAGAAGCTTGCTGATGGGGGCCTGCGCCCTCGCTTCGCTTGCCCTCGGCGCGTTTTACGCACGCTATTCCGCCCGCGCGGGGGAGGGGTTCGGCACGGAGCTGCGCGAGGCGGAATACCGGCGGGTGCAGGGGTATTCCTTTTCCAACCTGGACCATTTCAGCACCGCTTCGCTGATCACGCGGCTGACGAGCGACATCACTGTGCTGCAGAACGCCGTCTGCAACGGCCTGCGCCCCATCGTCCGCGGGCCGGCCATGCTCGTGATGGGTCTCACGATGTCCATCGTGATGAGCCCGAAGCTGGCGCTCGTTTTTCTGACGGCCATCCCGATCCTCGCGTCCTGCCTGTTCCTGATCTTAAAAAAACTCGGCCCGCTGTACGCTTCCATGCAGCGGGCGCTCGACCGCGTGAACGCGATCGTGCAGGAAAACCTGATCGCCATCCGCACGGTCAAGTCCTACGTGCGGGAAGAGGGCGAGTGCCGGAAATTCGGCGGCGTGAACGAGAACGTCCGCTCGTCCTCCGAGCGCGCGTTCCACTTTGCCACGCTGAACATGCCGTGTTTTCAGGCGGTCATGTACTCCGTGATCGTCTGCATCCTCTGGTTCGGCGGGAACATGATCCACGCGGGCTCCCTTCAGGTGGGCAAGCTGACCGGCTTCCTGAGCTATGTGCTCCAGATCCTGAACTCCCTGATGATGATCTCCAACGTGTTCCTGATGCTGAGCCGCTCGATGACCTCCGCCGAGCGGATCTTCGAGGTGCTGGACGAGCCGCCCGCCATCGCGGACGGCCCCGGACACGCCTCGGTGGAGCGCGGAGACGTGGATTTCGACCACGTCTATTTCAAATACCGGCCCACGGCGAAGGAATACGTGCTTTCGGATATTTGCCTCCATATCGACGCGGGCAGCACGGTGGGCGTGATCGGCGGCACCGGCTCCGCCAAATCCTCGCTCGTGCAGCTGATCCCGCGGCTGTACGACGTCTCCGGCGGCGTGCTGCGCGTGGACGGCCGGGACGTGCGGGAGTATTCGCTGGAGCACTTGCGCGACGCGGTCGGGGTCGTCCTGCAGAAGAACACCCTGTTTTCGGGGACGATCCTCGAAAACCTGAAATGGGGCAACGGGCGCGCGACCCAAAAAGAGCTGGACTGGGCGTGCGGCGTCGCCTGCGCCGACGAATTCCTCTCCCGCATGCCGCAGGGATATGAGACGGACCTGGGGCAGGGGGGCGTGAACGTCTCCGGCGGCCAGAAACAGCGCCTCTGCATCGCCCGGGCCCTGCTCAAGCGCCCGAAGATCCTGATCCTGGACGATTCCACCAGCGCCGTCGACACCGCCACGGAGGCGCGCATCCGGGACAATCTGAACCGCGAGCTGCGCGGCACGACGAAGATCGTCGTCACGCAGCGGCTGAATTCGATCCGAGGCGCGGACCGGATCGTCGTGATCGAAAACGGCAGAGTCAACGGGATCGGCACGCACGAGCAGCTCCTCGCGCGCAACCCGATCTACCGGGATTTCTACGAACTTCAGGAAAAGGGGGCCGCCGTCTGATGCCGAGGACCATGCGGCACGAAAAGCCGAAAAACATCGGGAACACCCTGCGCTTCCTGGGGCGGTACCTGGGGAAGCACCGGGCGTCCCTCTGGGCGGTCTGTCTCCTCGCCGCCGCGAGCGCGGGCGCCAACGTCTACGGCACCTACCTGCTGAAGCCGGCGATCAACCGGTACATCATCCCGGGCGATCTCTCCGGTCTGACCCGGATGCTGCTGTTCATGGGGGCCGTGTACCTCGCGGGCGTCCTGGCGACCTACGGCTACACCCAGCTGATGGTCCGGGCCGCCCAGCGGATCGTCCGGGACATCCGGGGCGACCTGTTCCGCAAGGTCCAGTCCCTGCCGCTGCGCTTCTTCGACACGAACACCCACGGCGAGGTCATGAGCCGGTTCACGAACGATATCGACACCATTTCCGAGGCCCTCAACAACAGCTTTACCGTGCTGGTCCACAGCCTGGTGATGATCGTCGGGACCTTCGCGGTGCTGATCTTCCTGAGCCCCCTGCTTTCCGCCGTGGTGATGTTCTTCTTCCTGCTCACGTTCCTGTTCGTTCGGCACAGCGCGAAGCAGAGCCACCGCTTCTTCACGTACCAGCAGAACTATCTGGGCGACCTCGACGGCTATATCGAAGAGATGGTGGAAGGCCAGAAGATCGTCCAGATTTTCAACCACCAGAAAAAAGACTTCGAGGAATTCTCGAAGCGGAACAACAGCCTGTTCGAGGTCGCCGCAAGGGCGCTGACCTACTCCGGCCTGCTGATCCCCGTGGTGGTCAGCATCTCCTATTTCAACTACGCGCTTTCCGCGTGCCTGGGCGCCTTTTTCGCCATCGCGGGCAGAATCGACCTCGGCAGCCTTGCCTCCTATCTCGTGTACGTCCGGCAGACGGCCATGCCGATCAACGGGTTCGCCCAGCAGGCCAACTTCATGCTCGCGGCCCTCGCCGGGGCGGAGCGCATCCTCGAGGTCACGGAGATTCCTCCGGAAAAGGACGACGGCACCGTGACACTCGTCCATGTCCGGGAGACGGAGACGGGGGAGCTGGAGGCGACGGACCGGAAAACGGGCCGCTGGGGCTGGCGGGTCCCGGGGCAGGGCGGTGCGGACCGCATCGTGCCCCTGCGCGGCGACGTGCGTTTCCAAAACGTCGTGTTCGGCTACGGGAGCGCGGATCCCGTTCTGAAAGGGATCGATCTCTACGCGAAGCCCGGCCAGAAAATCGCCTTCGTCGGCTCCACCGGCGCGGGGAAAACCACGATCGCGAACCTGATCAACCGGTTCTACGACGTGAATTCCGGCGCGATCACCTACGACGGCATCGACGTCCGCGACATCCGGAAAGACGACCTGCGGCGCTCCGTCGCCGTCGTCCTGCAGGACACGCACCTGTTCACGGGGACGATCGCCGACAATATCCGTTTCGGCAACCCCGACGCGGACCGGTCGCAGATCATCGCGGCCGCGAAGCTCGCGAACGCGGATTCCTTCATCCGGCGCCTGCCGGAGGGCTACGACACCGTCCTCTCGGGGGACGGCGCGAATCTGAGCCAGGGGCAGCGCCAGCTCCTCGCCATCGCGCGCGCGGCGGTCTCCGACCCGCCGGTGCTCATCCTGGACGAAGCGACCAGCTCGGTGGACACCCATACCGAAAAGCTAATCGAAAGCGGCATGGACCGCCTGATGGAGGGCCGGACGGTGTTCGTGATCGCCCACCGCCTTTCGACCGTGCGCAACGCGAAGGCCATCCTCGTCCTCGAGCACGGCGAGGTGATCGAGCGCGGCAGCCACGCGGAGCTGGTGGAGCAGAAGGGCCGGTACTACCGGCTTTTCACCGGCCAGAGCGAGCTGTCCTGAGGCCCCGGAACGTACGAACTCCCGCGCAGAAAAATCTGTGCGGGAGTTTTTTGCGGAGAATTGAATTTTTTTCAGATGCGCGCCACGCCGGATTTGCGCGCCGCTTCGGCGACCGCCTTGGAGACGGCCGAAGCCACGTTCCGGTCCAGCGCGGACGGGATGATGTAGTCGGGCGCCAGCTTGTCGTCCGGGACGAACGCCGCGATGGCGCGGGCCGCCGCGATCTTCATTTCGTCGTTGATGTCGGACGCGCGGACATCCAGCGCGCCGCGGAAAATGCCCGGGAACGCGAGGACGTTGTTGATCTGGTTCGGGAAGTCGCTGCGCCCCGTGCCGACCACCGCCGCCCCGGCTTTGAGCGCCTCGTCCGGCATGATTTCCGGCACCGGGTTTGCCATGGGGAAGAGGATGGGGTCTTTGTTCATGCTTCGGACCATCTCGGGCGTGACGCAGTGCGGCGCCGAGACGCCGATGAACACGTCCGCGCCCTTCAGCACGTCGGCAAGGCTGCCGCGCCTCTTTTCGCGGTTGGTGATCTTCGCCATCTCTTCCTTGACGGGGTTCAGGCCCTCGCGGCCCTCGTAAATGGCGCCGTGCCGGTCGCACATCACGACCTGCTCCAGGCCCATCGCGTTCAGCAGCCGGATGATCGCGATGCCGGCCGCGCCGGCGCCGCTGGTGACCACGCGGATCTCGCCGATCTTTTTGCCCGTCAGCTTCAAAGCGTTCAGCATTGCCGCCAGGGTCACGACGGCGGTGCCGTGCTGGTCGTCGTGGAAGATCGGGATGTCGCAGCACGCTTTCAGCCGCTTTTCGATCTCAAAGCAGCGCGGCGCGGAGATGTCTTCGAGGTTGATCCCGCCGAAGCTCCCGGCGATCAGGCGGACGGTATTCACGATGTCGTCCACGCTGTTGGAGCGGATGCAGAGCGGGATGGCGTCCACGTCGCCGAACGCCTTGAACAGCGCGCATTTGCCTTCCATCACGGGCATGCCGGCCTCAGGGCCGATGTTGCCGAGGCCCAGCACGGCGCTTCCGTCGGTCACCACGGCGACGAGGTTGGCGCGGCGGGTCAGCTCGTAGCTTTTGTTCACGTCCTTCTGGATTTCAAGGCAAGGCTGGGCGACTCCCGGCGTATAGGCCAGGGAAAGGTCGTCGCGGGTGTTCAGAGGCGCGCGGCAGACCACTTCGATCTTGCCCTTCCATTTATAGTGCAGCTTCAGCGATTCCTGGGCATAGTCCATTCCGATGCTTCCCTTCGTTTTTTAATTTACAGGTCCAGATTCGCGATGGTGTCTTTCAGCAGCTCGGCGCTGGCGCGCAGCTTTTCCATTTCGGCCTCTTCCAGCGGGGGCGCGATGCTGTTCACGATGCCGTCGCGGTTCAGAATGAACGGGATGCTCATGCAGAGGTTGTCGAACCCGTATTCCCCGTGCAGCAGACCGGAAAGGGTCATCACGGAATTCGTGTTGCGCAGGATGTTCCGGCAGATCTTGGACGTGGCGACGGCGATGGCGTAATAGGTGGCGCCCTTCAGGCGGATCACTTCGCCACCGGAACGGTGCACGCTTTCCTCCACCTTTTCGTGGTCGATCGCCGTGATCTCGTGGGTCTTGTTCCGCATGTGGTCGAAGAAGACCTGCATCGGGATCCCGCCGATGCTGGTCAGGGACCACGGGACCATCGCGGAATCGCCGTGCTCGCCGAACACGTAGGCGTGCACGTTCTTCGGGTTGACCTTCACGTGGTGGGCGATCTTCTCGCGCAGCCGGCTGGAATCCAGCAGCGTGCCGGAGCCGAACACGTGGTTTTCCGGCAGGCCGCTCAGCTTCAGGAACGCGTAGGTGATGATGTCCACGGGGTTGCTGACGACCACATAGACGGCGTTCGGTGCGTACTTCACGGCCTGCGGGACCACGCTTTTGATGATGTTGACGTTCCTCTGCGCCAGGTCGATCCTGGACTGGCCGGGCTTGCGGGCGCCGCCCACCGTGACGACCACGATGTCGGAGCCCTCAATGTCCGGGTAATCGCCCGCGTAGATGTCGACGGACGGACACAGCGCGGTGCATTGGATGATGTCCATCGCTTCACCCTGCGCTTTGTCGCGGTTGATGTCGACCAGGACCATCTCGGAAGCGTGGCCTTCCAGCGTCAGGGTGTACGCGATGGTCGCCCCCACGTTGCCGGTCCCCAAAATACTGATTTTACTGGCTTTTTTCTTCATTCCGAACCGCCCTCCTGAAGGATGTCACAGCATGTTTTCACCCAGCGCGAAAACCGCGAAAAGACCGGCTTTTGCATGCTGTATGCATACTGATGCATAAGATAATTCCTTTTGCTGACTGGATTTTTTGATAATTCCTGCATATAAATGTTAAGAAATTATCAAGTTACATTATACCCCTGTTTTGCAAAAAAAGATATTGAAAAAGAATAAAGAAGAGGGGCATAATATTTGCCGGATGAAAATAACCCGCAGCCGCTCGCTGAAATTTTGTAAAAATCGTCGAAAGATGCGGAAGCGGCGGGACTTTTTGAAAAAAAGAGGGCTTTTGTCTTGTGTATTTCCACCATTGTGTTATTATTATAACGAAGTCTGCCGGCATCGCCTGACGGACGGCGGCTTTGATCGGCGCGGAGATCTGCCCCGGGTAAAAAGGCGGATGGAGGGACGGTCCGCCGCTCCGCGGGATCAAAGCTGTGTTTTTTCATGGAAAGAATTCCATTATAAGACCCATAACGAATGAAGAACGGTGATGTAATGACAGTCGTTGCTTTTCTGATTCTGTTTCCTTTCTTCGCTGCGATCGTCCTGTCGCAGATGAAAAAGCCGGGGAGGGTCCGGGACGGCTTTGTGTACTCCTGCAGCGCCCTGATTATCGCCGCCGTGGTCTATCTGACGGCCGACGTTCTCACGGCCGGCCGCAGCCGCTCCTACCTGACGGACACGCGGTCGCTGGACCAGGCGATCCTGGCGGGGGAGTTTCTGCTGATGGCGCTGGTGTTCTACTACGGCTTCCGGTTCCGGAAGTACTACGTCGTGCTGCTTTCCGCCGCGCAGACGCTCCCGGTCGCGTGGATGGAGCTTTCGGGGCGCGGCGTCGAGGGTCAGGTCCACCTTTCGGTGGATAACCTCACGGTCACGATGTGCCTGGTGGTGGGCCTTGTGGGGAGCCTGATCTGCATCTACGCGGTCGGCTATCTGAAGGATTACCACGCGCACCACAAGGAATACCGGGACCGCTCTCCGTTCTTCTTCTCAATGCTGTTCGTATTCCTGGGCGCCATGTTCGGGCTGGTTTTTTCCGCAAGCCTGACATGGATGTATTTTTTCTGGGAGATCACGAGCATCTGCTCGTTCCTGCTGATCGGCTACAACGAGTCGAAGATCGCGGTCCGCAATTCGTTCCGCGCGCTGTGGATGAACCTGCTGGGCGGCCTCGGGTTTGCCCTGGCCATCCTGTACTGCACGCTCGTCCTGGGCGTGGCCAATATCCAGGACCTGGTCAACCTCGGCATGGCGGCGGGCGGCAAGGCCGTGCTGGTGCCGGTCACGCTGCTGGCCTTCGCGGCGCTGACCAAGAGCGCCCAGATGCCGTTCTGCGGCTGGCTGCTGGGCGCCATGGTGGCCCCCACGCCGACGAGCGCCCTGCTGCACTCCGCCACGATGGTCAAGGCGGGCGTCTACCTGCTTATCCGCATCTCGCCGCTGCTGTACGGCAGCCTGTCGGGGATTCTGGTGACGAGCATCGGCGGCTTCACTTTTTTTGCGGCCTCGCTGCTCGCCGTGTCGCAGAGCGACGGCAAAAAGGTGCTGGCCTATTCCACGGTTTCCAACCTCGGGCTGATCACCGCCTGCGCGGGCGTCGGCCTTTACGAGGCGGTCTGGGCGGCCATCCTTCTGCTGATGTTCCACGCGGTCTCCAAGTCGCTGATGTTTCTGTCGGTCGGCGCGGTGGAGAACAGCATCGGCAGCCGCAACATCGAGGATATGCACGGACTGATCGTCCGTCTGCCGAAGCTGGCCTTCGTGATGACGGTCGGCATCTTCGGCATGTTCCTCGCGCCGTTCGGAATGCTGATCGCCAAATGGGCCGCGCTCAAGGCTTTTGTGGATTCGAGGAGCGTGCTGCTGATCCTGTTCCTGGTCTTCGGCAGCGGCAGCACGCTGCTGTACTGGGGCAAATGGCTCGGCAAGCTGGTGGCGGTGACCCACCAGTCGGAGCGCCTGCCCGATACCGTCCATAAGGGCGAATGGACCGCCATCGGCACTCTTACGGCGCTGGTCATTTTGCTGTGCGTGCTGTTCCCGGCGCTTTCCGCCGGGCTGGTGCAGCCGCAGCTGGTCCTGATGTTCCATACGCGCCTGACGGCCATCATCAGCGATGCGGACGTCAAGGTCATGATCATGATGCTGTGCATGATCGTCATCCTGCCCCTGGTGATGAGGCTGCTGACCTCCGGCAGCCGGAGCAAGGTGGTCCCGGCATATATGGCCGGCGTCAACGAGGGCGACGACCGCCATTTCGTGGATTCGCGCGGCCGGCCGAAATCCATGTACCTCGCCAACTGGTATATGGAGGACCGGTTCGGTGAAAATAAGATTCTGAAGCCATCCCTCGTGGTCTCCGCGGCGGGGCTGACGGTTCTGATGATCGTGGCGATCGGGGGTGCGCTGTGATGGTGTGGCAGACGGTTCTTCGGATCCTTTTGTTCCTGATCTGCGCCCCGTTCGCCGGCGGGCTGCTGGACGGCCTCGACCGCAAGGCGAGCGCGCGGATGCAGGGCAGGCAGGGCCCGCCGGTGCTGCAGCCTTTCTACGACGTCTGGAAGCTGTTCCATAAGCAGACGATCGTGGTGAACCGGCTGCAGGATTTTCTGGTGGGCGGCTATTTTGCTTTTTCGGTCTTTACGGGCTGCCTGTTCTTTGCGGGCGGCGACCTGCTGCTTTCGTTCTTCGCCCTGACCCTGGCCGAGGTGTTCCTGTTCATGGCGGCCTGCTCCGCCAATTCGCCGTACAGCTCGATGGGCGCGCAGCGCGAGCTGATCCAGATCATGTCCTACGAACCGATGCTGCTGCTTGCGGCGATCGGCCTCTACATGGTTTCGGGCAGCTTCTTCGTGGACGATATGGTCGGCCGCGGCGCTTCGGCCATCGCGCTCCTGCCGGGGGTGTTCTTCGGCGTGGTGTTCGTGTTTGTGATCAAGTTCCGCAAATCGCCGTTCGACATCAGTTCCTCGCACCATGCGCATCAGGAGATGGTCAAGGGCCTTACGACGGAGCTTTCCGGCAGCGAGCTCGGCCTCGTGGAGCTTGCGGGCTGGTATGAGGACGTGCTGCTGCTGGGCTTCCTCGCGCTGTTCGTCCTGAACCGGGGCGTCTGGAGCATCCCCGCGGCGGTGCTGACCTGCCTCGCGTGCTATTTTCTGATCGTTCTGGTCGACAACGTGTTCCCCCGCGTTCGGTGGGATAAAATGCTGGGCTGGGCGTGGGCCGTCACCCTGATCTTCGGCGGCGCGAACGTGCTGATCCTCGCCCTGGTCCGTTGAGAAAGGCGGTGTGCGAGTCATGAGAATGTCAAAATCGCCGTGGGTCCTGCATTACGACGGCTCCAGCTGCAACGGCTGCGATATCGAGGTGCTGGCCAGCATGACCCCGGTTTACGATCTGGAACGTTTCGGCGTTGTGAATACCGGCGACCCCAAGCACGCCGATATCTTTCTGATCACCGGCGGCATCAACGCGCAGAACGCGCCCGTCGTCAAGCAGCTTTACAGCCAGATGCCGGACCCGAAGGTCGTCGTGGCGGTTGGCATCTGCGCCTGCGACGGCGGGGTTTTCAAAGAGTGTTATAATATTCTGGGCGGGGTGGACAAAGTCATTCCCGTCGATCTCTACGTCCCCGGCTGCGCCGTGAAGCCGGAATCCATCATCGACGGCCTGAGGAAGGCCGCCGTGCTGCTGGATGAAAAGGAAAAACGGATGAAGGCCGGAGCCCCGGCCCGGAAGGAGGGATAGCCATGGCGGAGAGCAGCAGTGACGACAGCATGAATCTGGTCGAGATCCGGCCGGAAAGCCTGCTGAATCAGGTGACCGAGCTCAAGGCCCGGGGGTACCGCCTCGTGCAGATTTGTTCGACCACCCTGAAGGACCGCTACGAGCTCACGTATTCGTTCAGCGTCAAATATGACCTTCTGAACCTGCGCTTCACGGTGGCGGAAGGGCAGAAGGTCGAAAGCATCAGTCCTATCTATCCTTCCGCTTATTTCTATGAAAACGAAATTCACGACCTGTTCGGCGTGCCGATCGAGTTCATGACGGTCGATTTCAGGGGCGGCCTGTACCGCACCGCCGTCAAGGCGCCCTACAGACTGAAAAGCGAAGAAGATCAAGAAGGAGGCGGCCCAAAATGAGCACGCGCAGCGTGGTTCCTTTTGGCCCACACCATCCGGTCCTGCCGGAGCCGATCCACCTGGACCTGGTCCTGGAGGATGAAAAGGTCGTGGACGTCGTCCCGTCCATCGGCTTCATTCACCGCGGCCTGGAAAAGCTGGTGGAGAAAAAGGACTTCAACGAATTCGTTTATATTGCGGAGCGCATGTGCGGCATCTGCAGCTTCATGCACGGCATGTCGTACTGCGAGGCTGTGGAGCACATCATGGGGGTGGAGCTGCCGCCGCGCGCCAAATATCTGCGCACCATCTGGAGCGAGCTGTCGCGCATGCACAGCCATCTGCTCTGGCTCGGCCTGCTCGCGGACGCGTTCGGGTTCGAGAGCCTGTTCATGCAGAGCTGGCGCATCCGCGAAAAGATTCTGGATATGTTCGAGGCCTCCACCGGCGGCCGGCTGATCTTCTCCGTCAATAAAATCGGCGGTCAGCGCAAAGATATGGACAACGCCATGCTGCACGGCTTCGTGGAGACGCTGGGCGGCATCGAGACGGAGCTCCGGGAGATCGCCTCGACCTTTCTCGGCAACAGCGCCGTCAACAGCAGGCTGCAGGGCGTGGGCCGCATGACGAAGGAGCAGGCGCAGCTCTATGGGGTGGCCGGGCCGTTCCTGCGCGCGAGCGGCGTCGCCCGCGACACGCGCGAGCTGGGCTACGACGCTTACGGCGACCTCGACTTCGAGCCGATCACGGCCGACGCGGGGGACTGCTACGCGCGCACGCAGGTCCGCATCCGCGAGCTGTTCCAGTCCATTGACCTGATCCGCCAGGCGGTCGCCAAGATCCCGGAGGGCGGGGTCGCCGTCCCGGTCCGGGGCTTCCCGAAAGGGGAGTACATGATGCGCGTCGAGCAGCCGCGCGGCGAGGCGATCTACTACGTGAAGGCGAACGGCACCAAATTTCTGGACCGCTTCCGCGTGAGGACGCCGACCTTCGCGAACGTTCCGGCAATGATCGAGCTGATGAAGGGCTGCCAGCTGACCGAGATCCCGATGCTGGTCCTGACCATCGACCCGTGCGTCAGCTGCATCGAGAGGTGAGAGCATGAGTCTGTTCACTTTTGTAAAAACCGAATTCCGCAACCTGTTCTCCAAGCCCGCCACGCGGCCTTACCCTCAGCAGCCGAAGCAATTCATGGAGCGCACGCGCGGCCATATCGAGAACGACATCGACCTCTGCATCCTCTGCGGCCTGTGCGCCCGCAAATGCCCCACGGGGGCCATCACGGTCAACCGCGCGGAAAAGACGTGGACCATCCGCCGCTTCAGCTGCGTTCAGTGCGGCAGCTGCGTGGAGGGCTGCCCGAAAAAATGCCTTTCCATGCACCAAAGCTACACGCAGCCCGGCCCGGAAAAGACCTCCGAGACTCTGCGGAAGCCCCAGCCGCCCGCGGCGCCGGCCGCCGCCGGGAAAAGCGTTTCCTGATCCGGCATGACTGTTTTTGTGACGGTAACCGGCGTCGTGCAGGGGGTCGGCTACCGTCCTTTCGTCGCCGGAATCGCCCGGGAAGCCCGCGTGGACGGTCTGGTGCGAAACAGCGGCGGCGCGGTGGAGATTTTCGCCTCCGGTCCCGAAGCGGCCGTGGCGGAGTTTCTCCGCCTGCTCCGGGAGCGCCGCCCTCCCGGTGCCGCCGTGCTGGAGCTCTCGTCGCGGGAAGTCCCGGAACGCCGCTTCGGCGGCTTTTCGATCGCCCCGAGCGGCGGGCGGGCGGCGGACGCGGCGGGACCTCCCGTTTTTCCGCCGGATCTGCCCGTCTGCGGCGACTGCCTGCGCGAAATGCTGGACCCCTCGGACCGGCGCTTCGGCTACCCGTTCATCAGCTGCGCTTCCTGCGGGCCGCGGTTCAGTATCCTGGACGCGCTCCCCTACGACCGGGAAAACACGTCGATGCGGGACTTTGCGATGTGCGGCCCCTGCGCGGCGGAATACCGGACAGGCCGGCGCCGCCACGCGCAGACGATCTCCTGCCGCGACTGCGGCCCCCAGCTTTTGTTTGCCGGGGGAGGGGACTCCTGCGAAAGGGAGGACGCCCTGCGCAGAGGAATCGCTCTGATCCGGAGCGGGGCCGTGGTTGCCGTCAAGGGCGTGGGGGGATACCAGTACGTCTGCCTGCCCGGGGACGCCGGGGCGGTGGAGCGCCTGCGCCGGCTGAAGGGGCGCGAGAAGAAGCCGTTCGCCGTGATGTTCCCGGACGAGAAAAGCGTGCGCGCGGCCTGCCGCGTAAGCCCCGAGGAGGAAGCCCTGCTCCGCTCGCCCGCAAGGCCGATCGTTCTGCTTGAAAAAAGTAAAGAGGTATTCTGCCGCGGGGTCTGCGGCGAAAGCCGGTTTCTCGGCGCGTTCCTGCCCTCCATGGGTCTGCACCGGCTGCTGACGGACGCCTGCGGGCCCCTGATCGTCACGAGCGCGAACCGCACGAACGAGCCGATCCTGTTTGAGGACGAGCGCATGGCGGAGCTGGATTCCCCGCTGCTCGGCGGCGTTCTGTACCACACCCGGGCAATCCGCACGCCGCTCGACGATTCCGTCGCGCGCGTGTTCCGCGGAATTCCGCAGGTCCTGCGCCGCAGCCGGGGCTATGTCCCGCTTCCGATCCGGCTCGGCGTCTCTTCTCCCAAGCCGGTCCTGGCGGCGGGCGGCGACCTGAAGAGCTGCTTCTGCCTCCTTTCCGGCGGCCGGGCGTATCTCAGCCAGTATTTCGGAGACTTGGAGAGTTATCGGACGCAGCGCAACTACCGTTCCGCTTTGGAGCGGATGGAGCGCATTTTCGGCATTGCCCCGCAGACCGTTGCCTGCGATCTGCACCCCGGATATTTTTCCTCCGATCTGGCGGAAAAGATCGCCGCCGGTCTTCCGGGCGGTCGGGCCGTGCCGGTCCAGCACCACCACGCGCACGCGGCGTCGGTGATGGCGGAGCACCGGCTGGACGGGTGCATCGGCGTCGTGTTCGACGGCACCGGCTACGGGACGGACGGCACGGTCTGGGGCGGGGAATTCCTGCTCTGCCGCGGCGCCGGCTTCCGGCGCGCGGGCCGTCTGAGCCGCGTGACGCTCTGCGGGGGCGACGCCGCGGCCCGCAACGCCGCCCTGACGGCGGACTGCTACCGCTTCGCGGCGGGCGCGCGGTCGGGCGGCGGCGATTTCCCGCTCGTTTCCGCGGCGCTTTCCAGCCGCGTCGGCACTTTCGAATCCTCGAGCATGGGGCGTCTGTTCGACGCGGCGGCGGCGATCCTCGGGATCCGCGAAAAGAACGGCTACGAGGGCGAGTGCCCCGTCGCGCTGGAAAACGCGGCGGCCGCGGCCCGCGCAGCCGGCCGGGAACCGTATCCGTTCCGGTTCCGCCTGTCGGACGGCGGGGACGGATGTCTTTGCGCCGATCAGGTCGATTTTACGCGGCAGCTTCTGCGCGCCGCCGAAAGCGGGGCGGACCGCGGCGCCGCCGCGCTCGGGTTCCACCGGGCTGCGGCGCGGATGACGGCGGAGATGTGCCGCCGCATCCGCGCCGAGAGCGGCGAAAACCGCGTCGCGCTGAGCGGCGGGGTCTTCGCCAATCTGCTTCTGCTGGGCGATTGCCGCGATCTGCTGGCCGCGGACGGATTCGAGGTCTATTTCAATTCCGCCGTTCCGTGCAACGACGGCGGGATCAGCCTGGGGCAGGCGTGGGTCTGCGCCCGGAAAAATCGGTCGTAGAAAGAGAGGGACGCGCCATGTGCGTGGCTTTACCGGGTAAAGTGATTCAAGTCAACGGAAGAAAGGCGACGGTCGATTTCAGCGGGAACACGCTGGTGGCGGAAGCCGGCCTTGTAAAGGTGAAGCCGGGCGACGACGTCCTGGTCCACGCGGGCTGCATCCTTCAGGTGCTGACCGAAAGCGAGGGAAAGGCGATGCGGGATATTCTCAAAGAGCTGGAGGAGCTATGACGGACATCCGGACCTATCTGAAGAATTATGACGGCCCGGAGCTGCGCCTGATGGAAGTCTGCGGAACGCACACGGCGCAGATTTCCCGCTGCGGCATCGCGCGGATGCTCTCGCCGGCCATCCGGCTGATCTCCGGCCCCGGCTGCCCGGTGTGCGTCACGGTCACATCCTATATCGACCGCCTGGTGGCATTGAGCCTTCAGCCGGACACGACCGTCCTGACGTTCGGGGACCTGCTGCGGGTGCGGGGCAGCCGCAGCAGCCTGAACGACGCCAAGGCGGCCGGGGGCCGCGTGCGGATGCTCTATTCCCCGCTGGACGCACTGCGGGCCGCGGCGGGGGAAAAAGACAAATGTTTTGTGTTTGCGGCGGTGGGGTTCGAGACGACCGCGCCGGTCTATGCCATGCTCCTCGAAGAGGCGGAGGAGGCGGGGCTGGAGAATCTGAAGGTGCTGACCTCGCTGAAGACCATGCCTCCGGTGATCGACTGGATCTGCAAAAACCAGGGCGGCGTCGACGGCTTTCTGGCCCCGGGGCACGTGAGCGTCGTGACCGGCAGCCGGATCTTTGAGCCGCTTTCCCAAAAGTACGGCATCCCGTTCGTAGTGTCCGGCTTTACGGGCGAAGAGATCCTCGCTTCCCTCTACGCCCTCGTCCGCCGGCGAGGGAAGGCGGGCGTCCTCAACCTGTACCCCTCCGCCGTGACGGAAGGCGGGAATGCGGCGGCCCAAAAGGCCGTGGAACGGTATTTTGCCCCGTGTGGTGCTGCGTGGCGCGGCATGGGCGTGATCCCCGGCTCCGGCCTCGCACTGCGCGAAGAATACGCCCGGTTCGACGCGGGCAGCCTCGGCCTGGATGACGACCGCAGCCTGAACCCGGAGTGCCGGTGCGCGCAGGTGCTGACCGGGGTGGTCTCGCCCGCGGAATGCCCGCTGTTCGGCGGTGCCTGCACGCCGCGCACTCCGCAAGGGGCCTGCATGGTCTCGCAGGAGGGAAGCTGCTATAATTATTTCATCGGCGGGAGGGCTGCCCAATGAAGATCACCATGGCGCACGGCTCCGGCGGAAAAGCGACGGCCGAACTGATTTCCGAAATCTTTGAAAAGACGTTCGACGACCCGGTCCTGTCCCAGATGGGGGATTCCGCGGTCGTGCCGGGCGCCGCGAAAATCGCCGTCACGACGGACAGCTTCGTCGTGTCCCCGCTCTTTTTTCCGGGCGGGGACATCGGGCGGCTGTGCGTGTGTGGCACGGTCAACGACCTGCTGATGAGCGGTGCCGAGCCGCGCTACCTCACGTGCGGTTTCATCCTCGAGGAGGGCGCCGAGACCGGCGATCTCCGGAAGATCGCCGCTTCCATGGCCGCGACGGCGGGGGAGGCGGGCGTCCGCATCGTGGCGGGCGACACCAAGGTGGTCGAAGGCTCCGGCGGTCTCTATATCAACACGGCGGGCGTCGGCTTTCTGCGCGGCGGCACGCAGATCGGCCCGGATCGCTGCCGCGAGGGCGACGCGATCCTGCTTTCCGGCAATCTGGGCGATCATCATGCGGCCATCCTCAGCAGGCGGATGGGGATCGAAAACACCATCCGGAGCGACTGCGCTCCCCTCACGGAGATGGTCGGCGGGCTTCTGCGCGGCGGGGTGGAAGTCCACGCCATGCGCGACGTGACGCGCGGCGGCCTCGGCACGGTGCTGAACGAGTTCGCGGAGGCTTCCGGCTGCCGGATGGAGCTGGACGAAGGAAAAATCCCCGTTTCCGCTCAGGTGAAGGGGTTCTGCGGCATTCTCGGCCTGGACCCGCTCTATATGGGGAACGAGGGCAAGATGATCGCCGTGGTGGCGCCGCAGGACGCCCCGGGGGCGCTCGCCTTGATGCGGAAGAGCCGGTACGGCGAAAACGCGTCGGTGATCGGCCGGGTGGGGCCGCGCGGCGAACGTTTGGTGCTGCTCAAGACGACGGTCGGCGGGACGCGCGTCGTCGGCCCGCTGTACGGCGAGGGCCTGCCCCGCATCTGCTGACGGACCATGTGTTTTCCGATCCAAAGGGCTTGACAACGTTCCGCTTCTATGTTAAAATAACCAAGTCACCGCGCGAGAGTGGCGAAATTGGCAGACGCGCAAGATTCAGGTTCTTGTGGATGACTAAAAGTCCATAAGGGTTCAAGTCCCTTCTCTCGCACCAAA
>ENA-UOOI01000636-UOOI01000636.1-fermentation-metagenome-genome-assembly--contig:-NODE-636-length-43075-cov-3.619991_pt1 | contig 43075 bp, 29 predicted proteins | sample MGYA00245779_ERZ724027 | MGnify/ENA primary metagenome ERZ724027 (study PRJEB28704, sample SAMN03018318) | fermentation metagenome | biome: anthropogenic terrestrial biome; feature: soil; material...
CATAACAGTGTCTTCTTTATCTAATGTTTCAGGAGGAGCTCACGAACTTTCACTTGGTGTACAATTTAATTGCCCAGAAAAACGTAAGAAGTTAAAATCAATAGACTGTCCTACTTTCTAAGAGAAAGCTGTAACAAAAATTGCTAAACAATAGTATAAGAGAAAGTATAAAGTAAAGAATAATAATAAAAATATATTTTGTATGAAAAAAAGTGCATTCAAAAAGATTTTATTTAGCATAGCAATAGTAACACTACTGTTTGGTTGTAAAGGAAACCCTAATGTTTCTGCAACAACTGGATGGAATTATGACGACCCTGCTTGGGGAGGATTTGAATCTGCTGTGCCTAATGATCAATTAGACCCTAACGGAATGGTATTTGTAGAAGGCGGAACATATGTTATGGGACAAACTACTGATAATGTACGTAAGGAGTGGGATAATCAACCTCGTAGAGCTACAGTTTCATCTTTCTATATGGATGAATGTGAAGTTTCAAACCAAGATTATAGAGAATACTTATATTGGTTGCAAAGAGCTTATGGCAATGACTATCCAGAATATGTTAAGAAAGCTTTGCCTGATACTCTTGTATGGAGATCTAAATTAGCTTTAAACGAAGCTTATGTTGAAAACTATTTCCGTCATCCAAACTATGCTGATTTCCCTGTTGTTGGAGTTTCATGGCTTCAAGCAGTTGAATATGCAAATTGGAGAACTGACCGTGTAAATGAAAGAATATTAGTTGATAATGGATATTTGGAATTAGACTTAGACGCTCAAGGAGATAATACTTTCAACACTGATGCTTATTATGCAGGACTATATGAAGGTTTAGTTTTGGAAGAAAAAGAAAATTTAGACCCAAGTTCAGAAGGAGTTAGAAAGATTAAAATTGAAGACGGACTTTTATTACCTAAGTTCCGTTTACCAACCGAAGCAGAATGGGAATTTGCAGCTTATGCTCTAATTGGAAATAGCTATGATGAAAGAATTGTTGAAAGAAGAATTTATCCTTGGAATGGCTATCAAGTTAGAACAGACGATAAGAAATATTATGGTGAAATGTTAGCTAATTTCAAACGTACTAAGGGAGATGCAATGGGAACAGCAGGAGCTTTAAATGACCATTGGGAATACACTGCACCAGTAGCTTTCTATTTCCCTAACGATTATGGTTTATATAATATGGCAGGTAATGTCGCAGAATGGTGTTTGGATGTTTATCGTCCTTCAACAGGTCAGGATGCACAAGATATTAACCCATTCCGTGGTAATGTTTATAAGACTAAGGTTTTAGATGCTGATGGAATGATTTCAGAAAAAGACTCTTTAGGAAGAATTAGCTATAGAGAAGTAACCGTTGCTGAAAACATCAATCGTACAAATTACAAACAAGCTGATAACATTAACTATCTTGATGGTGACCTTCGTTCTCAATTAACTGATCAATGGAAAAAAGAACAATCAGAAGAAGGAGAAGATGTTGTAACTTATGAAGAAGACCCAGAAGCACAACCTGTATCTGAATCAAATGCAATGTATGAATATGGAGTTTCTTCATTAATTACAGATAAAGTAAGAGTTATTAAGGGTGGTTCATGGAAAGATAGAGCATTCTATTTAAGCCCAGGACAAAGAAGATTTTTAGATCAAACTAAGAGCACAGAATGGATTGGTTTCCGTTGTGCTATGGATCAACTTGGCTCAAAAAGCTTATACTAATATATAATAATATATGATAATGAGTCTCACCTTAAGGTGAGACTTTTTTTGTATCAAAATTTTTCCTAATTTCGCAACTTCAATATGACAAAGAAATACGAACAAATATTAGAAGATTTTAAAACTAAAAACTTTTCTCCAATCTATGTTTTAACTGGAGATGAGCCTTTCTATATTGATGCATTGGCTGAAAAGTTTGATTCTTCTCTTTTAGATGAAAGCGAAAAAGACTTTAATCAAACAGTGCTTTATGGAAGAGATATAACAATTGATGATATCATTTCCAATGCCAAGCTCTATCCCATGATGTCGGACTACAGATTAGTTCTGGTTCGTGAAGCACAAGATATTGATAAAAAAGATTGGTCAAAATTTGATTCATATTTCAACAACCCCATACCAACAACAGTTATAGTTATATGTTATAAGTATAAGACTATAGAAAAGTCATTCTTGAAGAAGGTAGATAAGGCAGGTGCTGTTTTTGAAAGCAAGAAACTATACGATAATGCAATCCCTCAATGGATAATTAATTATGCAAAGTCAATAGGCTTGAAGATTAATCCTTATGGTGCGCAGATTATTGCAGACTACTTGGGAAACAATTTAGAGAAAATTGCAAACGAACTCTCCAAACTAAAGCTTAACCTCAAACAAGACGAAGAGATAACAATCAATCATATTGAGCAATATATAGGAATAAGTAAGGATTTTAATGTCTTTGAATTGCAAAAAGCCTTAGCTACAAGGGATGTCCTTTCAGCAAATAGAATAATCAACTATTTTGATGCCAATCCAAAGGAAAACCCAATTCAAATAGTATTTCCTTCACTTTTATCTTATTTTACAAAGGTTATCATAGCCTCACAGGTAAAAGATAAAACACCCGACAATGTTGCCAAAGCAATTGGTGTCAATAAATTCTTCGTTAAAGAATATTTCACTGCAATTAACAACTATAGCTTAGACAAGCTCTTTCAGATAATATCTCTTTTAAGAGAATATGACCTTAAATCAAAAGGCTTAGACGTTGCACCCAATGTTTCAAATGGCGATTTATTAAAAGAATTAGTATTTAAAATAACTCATTAAATAACAACATACAAAAACAATTATTTTTAACACTTTACTCAAATGAAAAAACAATCCATTTTCCTCTTTCTTGCATTTCTATTTTTCTCTTTAGGCGCTTTTGCGCAAACAGGAATGATTAAAGGTTTCGTTTATGATAAAAAATCAGGCGAGCCAGTAATGTTTTCTAATATTTTAATTCAAAAAACCACCTATGGCTCAACGACCGATGATAATGGATATTTTGTAATCAACAAAGTGCCAAAAGGAGACTATACCCTTAGGGTAAGTTTTATGGGCTATGAAGAAAAGCTTATTCCTGTTACAGTTAAAGCAGGAGGAATACTTTCATTGAGAATTGAGTTAGAGCCAAGCTCCAAGATGCTTGATGCCATAGTTATTAATGCTGAAAGACAGGCAGCAAGAACAGAAAGTCAGGTTTCCGTTGAGAAAATAACTCCAAGAGAAATAACACAAATGCCTTCAATTGGAGGAAATGCCGATTTGGCTCAATATATGCAGGTTTTACCAGGAGTTATCTTCACTGGTGACCAGGGAGGACAGCTATACATTAGAGGAGGTTCAGCCATTCAAAACAAAGTGCTCTTAGATGGAATGATAATCTATAATCCTTTCCATTCCATTGGACTATTCTCAGTTTTCGAAACAGACATAATTCGTTCAGCCGACATATTCACTGGAGGCTTTGGAGCAAGATATGGAGGAGCTCTTTCTTCCATTATGGACATAAGCACAAGAGAAGGAAACAAAAAAGAAACACATGGAAAGATAGGAGCAAGCACCTTTGGCGCAAATGTTATGGTTGAAGGACCAATCATAAAACAAGACTCATCAAGAGAAATGTCACTTTCATATCTATTCACAGCCAAAAACTCTTATCTGTCTCAAACCTCCAAATCAATTTACTCTTATATCGATGGCTCACTCCCTTACGACTTCTTAGACCTTTATGGAAAAATATCATTCAGCGGATATAATGGCTCAAAGATAAATCTCTTTGGCTTTAACTTCACTGACAAAGTAAGTCAATATAAATCCATTGCCAATTACGATTGGACAAACCAAGGATTTGGAGCTAATTTCCTGCTTCTTCCAGGCAATACCACAGCACTTGTAGAAGGATTCTTATCCTATTCTGACTACACAATAAATATGGAAGAAACAACAACTAAAAATGCCAAGTCAAGCAATATAGGAGGATTTAATGTAGGGCTGTCAGCAACAAATTTCTTTGGAGAAAACAAACTGATTTACGGTTTTGAAATGATAGGCTCCACAACCAACACCACCATAACAAAAAAAGACTCTCTAACATCTAAAACCACAAACAACACCGACTACTCAACAGAAGCAGGAGTGTATATACTCTTCAAAGGAATTTGGGGTAAGTTTCTTTATGAACCAAGCTTTAGAATAAACTATTATGGCTCACTAAGCAAAGGCTCACCAGAACCACGACTTGCACTAAAATACAACCTGACTGATCGCATACGATTGAAAGCAGCAACAGGAAAATACTCACAAATATTTATTGATACAAAACCTAACTACGACATAGTAAATCTCTTCACTGGCTATTTAACCATAGACCCAGAAATGATGAATATTGTAACTCAATTTAAAGGACAGGAAATAACATCCTATCTACAAACCTCCAATCACTACATCTTTGGAGTAGAATATGACTTAACCAATCGCATTACCCTAAATGTTGAAGGTTACTACAAAACAATGAAAGGATTAATATCTTTAAACAGATATAAACTCTTTGCCGATGACCAGGAACATAGCTCAACTGGAACAAGTCCAAAACCTGAATACATGAAAAAAGACTACTCCGTTGAGAATGGAGAAGCCTATGGAGTTGACTTTAGTGCCAAATATGATGATGGAAGACTTTATGTTTGGACAGTATATTCTTATGGAAAAGTTACAAGAGAAGACCAAATGATTGAATATTTCCCTCACTACGATAGAAGACATAATGTGAACGTATTGCTATCCTACCAGTTAGGGCTTTCTCGCTCATGGGAAGTAAGCTTTAGATGGAACTATGGAAGTGGATTTCCATTTACTCCTAACAAAGGAGGTCAAGAACTCTTAGACTTCCAGTCAGGCATTAACTACGATTATTTATATGCCAATGGCTCACTTCAAATGATACTTGGCGACTACAACTCAAAACGTCTTCCTGAATATCACCGTTTAGACCTGTCAATAAAGAAACGATTTGAAATAAAAAGAGCAATCTTTGAACTTAACCTAAGCGTAACCAACCTCTACGACCGCAACAACCTATTCTATCAAGACAGAATAACAGGACAAAGAGTTAACCAACTACCAATAATGCCAAGCTTCGGCCTAAACATTAGTTTCTAAGATTTTCTTTGACTTTGACTTTGTCTTTTCTTTGAAAAGGCACAATTAATAATAAATATCAAATTGAAAATCTTAACAATATGTTAGAGAGTAATAATAGCCATAAAGCAAAGTTCTTATTCAAACAAATAAATTCTTCAATAATAGACTTATTATTTGTAATTCTATTATCAATATTGATTCTAATATCTCTTATCAATTTCTCTGGATTTCTTTTTACTAATTTTGGAGTACCAGAAAACCCTTTTTTGAATGATATTATTTTTAGAAAATTCCTAAATTCATTATTTAATATTACCCTTGTTAGTTCTCTTTTTAATTTTTTGTTTTTTAGTGTATTAAAAAAGGAATCTTTTGGGGAGAATATAGGCAATCTAAAAATTAAAGGAAATAGTAAGTTAAAAACATACTTATTTAAAGGACTAACAAAATATTTATTTATATATCTTATTCCTATTTTACTCTTTTATTTTAATGCTTTTAGCCCACAAGCTATATTAATTTATTGGTTGTTATTTGCATTTATAAGATTATTGTTTTTATTAATTGTTAAGCGTAGTATATTTAATTATCTTTTTGGAATAGAAGTAGAATTAAATACTAATTCTAAAAGAATAAAAATAAGAACTGTTTTAATATCAACAATAATTGATGCTGGAGTTATTTATTCCATATCCTATTTTTTGTACACAGTTCTCTTGTCTTTTATATATACTGATTTTTTTAATTTTCTAATCATAACTTGGATTGCTTATCAGCTGTTATCCTCTATTTTTAAAGGAAGAACATTTGGTAAACTGATAGTTGGCATTAGTTATAAATTGAATAATGAAGAAAAGAATTTAAGAGGAAAATTAATACTCAGTACATTAAATAAGATAATATTTGTTATTCTTATACCTTATCTTATTATGTATTTACTGGGTATAAGAGAACCCTTTGCAGTATTTATGAATATTCTTTTTTTCTCATCATATTTTTCTCTTGTGTTTTTTATTGTTAAAGGAGAAAAGTTCTGGGATAAGTTATCAGATATAAGTTCTTTTTATTCAAAAGACAAAATAAGTACAAATATATATGCTTATCTGTCTTTATGTTTAGTTGTTTTAGTGTCTTTCTTTGTTTCACAACATCTTAATAATAAGATTCAAAATAATAACAATAAAATATTCGGTTTCAACTATCCATACCAGTTTGCTGATAATAAAAATTATAATTCTTACAAGGAACATGCACAATGGGTAAAGAAACAACCTTTGTCATCAAAAGAATACATACTAAATTTATATAAGAAATATGATATTGTAATCCTTCATGAGAAATATCATGGAGAAATGACCCAGTGGGATTTGATAACTGAAATAGTAAAGGATACATCGTTTATAAATAATGCAGGAGTAATTTTTACAGAATATGGAAGTGTTCAGCATCAAGATAAATTAGACAGTTTATTGCTTAAAAAATTTAATTCAGATGAGGAACTGGAAAAAGAGACAGCATGTTTGATGAACTTTATGACCTCAGGCTATTATTATTTTCTCAAGGATATTAATTTATTAAACAATACTTTAGCAGATAGCTTAAAAGTAAGAGTTAGATTTACCGATATGATTGATTGGGATTATTTTACCGAAGGAAACAGGTTTGATATTCCTGATATTGATAATCGTGACAGTTTAATGGCTCAAGTGGTAGTTGACTGGTATAAAAAACAAACACAAAATAAACAGAAAAATAAATGTTTAGTTATAACAAATTCTCGTCATGCTTTTGGTTATCCACAAGGAAAGGAGATATTTGAGAATCGTAAATACGAACATTTATTCTCTGGCAATGAAGGGCAATATATATTTGAAGGTATTCCGAATAAAACAGCCAATGTATTGCAGGCAGGAGCCCCTTTAAATGATGCTCGAATGTTCTTTGCCCCTTTATATAAGCCTGTAAATTCAGGAATTTGGGATGCAGCCTTTAAAGCCAATAATTATAAATCAGTAGGATTTGATTTAGCAGGCAGTCCATTTGGATATGATGAGTTGGATATGTATCCATTAAGAGGAGCAAAGATTAAATATGGATATAAAGATTTCTTTACAGGATTAATTTTTACTAAACCATATGAAAAGCTTGAAACAAGTGGCTATCCTTATGAACAGTACGCCGCAAAAAAAGAAATGGAGTTTAAGAAAAACAGTCCAAAATATAAATTAAAGAATATTGATTATTCTTTATTATCAACGGAATATAAAGATGAGTCGTTGACAAGACAAAGTATGATGAAATCAGAAACACCCTCTTTGTTGCATATATCTAATTATATGGGAATAATAATATTAATAATATCTACTGCCTTATCATTATTATTTTCTACTTATTTTTTAATAGTGAAACTAATAAAGGGAGATAAAAATAAAACAGCCATAGAGTAACCCAACTTATCTTTTAGTTTTTATCTTCGATGCTCTCGAACTTCGTTCTTCGGGTCACTTTTATAACCCCTCATTCCCCTAAAGGGGAAGCAACTTTTACCTTTTAGTTTTTCACTTTTAGCTTTTATCTCCTATGCTCTCGAACTTAGTCCTACGTCCTCGCAATGACGTAAGAGCAAAAAATCTCAACACCTAAACCTCAATTTAAAAGTTAAAAATTAAAATTTGCAATTCTCAAAATAAAGTATTGACTAATCAATAAAAATTTCGTATATTTGCAAATACAAAATATTGAAACTAAGTTCTTAGAAATTTAATTCAAAATTTCCCAATAAATTTTATTAAAAAAAGATGCACATCTTTTACCCCGAAAGATGTGCATCTTTTGGTATGAAAGATGTGCATCTTTCGAGAATTAACTCCTTGTTTTATAATTTTATGATAAGGTTTTGTGAAAATATATCCTTGTTTTGTAAAAATATATCCTTGTTTTAATTTGCTGAAACGCTGTTTTAATTTGCTAACTCTTCGTTTTAATAAATTCTTTCTTTGTTTTTATTTACTGAAACAAGGTTTTAATTTACTTAAATAAACTTTAAAGAGAGAAAAAAGTTAATCAAGTTAACCAAGTTAATCAAATTACCAAGAAAAAAAGTTTTTAAAAAATAAATAACTAAAGTTCTAAAAAATGGTTAACTTGATTAACTTAGGTAACTTTTTTGAGACATACAGATAATTAAGTGTGTTTCCTTGTTTCCATGTTTTAATATGCCCCTTTTATTATTACTTTTTTGTGTAACGCTATATCAAAATGAGAAAGTAATAATAATGAAGACAAGATAATTATTCTATTATTTTTTCATTGAGGGAATTTTACTAATTAATACAACATATAGTTGCTAAATTACAACTATAAATAGAGTAATTACAACTATAAGTAATAATGTTTTTGTAATTAAAATTATGAATCATAGTATATTTGCAGCATAAAAATATAAATAATACATATGATAAATTCAAAACAAATTGGCAATAAGATTGTCTTAGCAAGAAAGAAAATAAATCTTTCTCAAGCTCAACTTGCTAAACTTTTATTCATAAGTTCGCAAGCTGTTGGAAAATGGGAGAGAGGGGAATCAATGCCTGATATAATAACACTTAATCGTCTTGCTGAAATTCTTGAAGTTGATCTTAATTACTTTTCTTCTAATTCAGAATCCGATACCACTAAAATTCAGTCCGTTGAGTATTTGAATGAGAAGTCAGATATTCAGGTTTCTAATTTGCAGGAGGAAGAAGAACTAAAAACCTTTAATGGAAGCAATCTACCAAATATAGATTTTGCAGGTGTTACCTTACATAAAGTAAAATTTGAAGGAAGTATGCTAAAAGGTTCTAATTTTTCAGGAGCAGACTTGACAGGTAGCTCTTTTAAGGCAAGCGATTTGCGTGGATCTAATTTTGACAGTGCAAATTTAACTAACAGCAAGTTTTACGCTCTTGATTTATTAGATTCTAGTTTCAAAGAAACCATTATTGTAAGTACAGAATTTAGGTCAGTTGGGCTAGCTGGGGCTAAATTCATTAATGTAAAACTGACTGATGCAAAGTTATTAGAGAGTGATTTAAGACAAACATTATTTGAAAAATGTATTTTTAATGGAGTAGATTTAAAAAAATCCGACCTTAGAGGTTTGAGTCTTGATGAACAGACCTTTATTGGAGTAAAGTTTGATGGGACTATACTAAATAACGTGACTTTTAAAGGTGCAACATTAAAAAATGTATCTTTCATTTCTACTCATGCTTTAACTAATAAATATTACCGTGCTATAAAAACGATCTGCTTTGACGGAGCTATGATGGACAAGGTAACCTATGCTGTTCTCAAAAGTTTTGATGCTAATTTATCTAACGTTACTTTAATATAATCAAGAATAAGCAAAATAATATAATTCAAGTAAAAGGGCTTAAAAAGTCTTATAAAATCTTCAAGTTCTAAATGGCGTTGATTTTGAAGTAAAACAGACAGTGTTTCGTCCTACGGGATATATTATCCCTTATTATGTTTTATCAGGATTAAAAATCCTAAACTTTTAAGTCTGATACACAAAAATTTTGCAACTAATTGATTGATAGCTTCCATACACTATTACACCCCCCTTAGTATAGTGTAATGGTGTAATAAGTTTAATAGGTTCAGACTTGCACTAAGACAAGTTTGCTTAGTGCCAAGTCTAAACTCTTGATTTATTAAAAATAATTTAATTAAAACTATGATATAGTTTCCAATTAAATGTTTATCTTTGAGGTCTGAAAATGATTTAAAATTTAAATATTTATTAGAAACTATTAAGAACTTTTCTTATGGCTAAAAATGTAATTTCCTTATTATTATTGTTTTTGCTTCCTTTTGGAATTTTTGCTCAAACAAAAAAGATTGAATTTTCTTATGAACCTTTAAAGGTTATGAGTAATGATATTTATGTTGATTCGGTTATTGACTCAAGGGCTGATAAATCGTTGATTGGGTTTGCAAGTTATGATAATTTGAAGGGTAAGATTAATTTAAAGAATGGTGCAAGTGAGGCTCTCTCAGGCTTTTTTAGATTTAATTTTCCAAACTCTTATGGCAATCTTCCTGTTGTTGTTGAGATTAAGGATTTGTATGTAACAAAAACTAAAACAGATTATTTCGACTCAATAAAAACTAATCTTAATCTTGTTATTCATTATAAGGTTGATGATTCAATTTATGCACAATATCCTTATGAGGTTTCTTCTTCAATTAATGCTATTAATGGGTTTAAAGATATTGAGAAAGAGATTAGGTATTGTATTGAGATTGCTTTTAAGGGTTTTATTGTAGAGAATATTAAGCTTATTTATGACTACAAGTCTAAATTTAAAGATACACAAGAGGATTCTCCTTCAAAGGCAAGGGATATTGTTGATCCTTCAATTAGTCTTAATTCAGAACAAAAATCACACAAAACATACTCCACTGCCGTTGGTTTGGTTCCAAGTATGGGTGCAACTTCTTTGGGTGTTTCGCTTAGTATTTATAGTTTTGTTAATCAAAAAGAGGATCAAAAAATTCTCTTACCTATGGTGGTAAATATTGATTATCTAATGGTAACGGATTATTTTATCAGACAATATGGTTATTCTAATGCTAAATTTTCTTATTACAAATTAGGGGTGAATCCTTTATTGAGAATTTATAAGAAAGCTTATTTTTCTTTTACAGGTCAGTTTGTTTTAGGATTTGATTCAATGGGAGGGGATACAAGGTTAGTTGTAGGTTTGAATTTGGGTCAAGGATTTTATTATTTCCCGAATAAGGGTTTTTATTGCGGATTTGGTATTTATGAATATGCATCTTCATCAAGAGTTTATCCGTTTGATTTAGGTTTGAAATTGGAGTTTGGGGTGAAGTTTTAAAATAAACTATTTATTGACAACCCTTGAAGCCAAAATCAATAATATCTTTACAAATATGATTTTTAGTTTAACAAAGTAATATAATTAGAAAATACATTATGAATATAATTAAAGAAGTAATTTATAGTTTGTTTTTAATCCTTTTTGTTGCAAATTTATCATTTGCACAAGAGCAAACATTGACAAAGAGACAAATGAATCAAGACTTTAATCAATTTGTTAAAATTATTGAAGATTGCAATCCTCAGCTTTCTGTAAGGAAAGCGGTAACAGGATATGATAATTTGGCAGAGATAAAAAAGTTAAGGAAAAATATTGATACAGTTACGACTAATATAGGTTTTGAAAGTATTATAAGTACGGCATTAAAATATATTATGGATCAACATTCAACTTCTTCTTATTATTTTTATTCTGGTTATGAGAATTTGGACGGAATTGACACTATTTCTTTATTAGAAAAGCAACAAAAGAGTATAGATTTTATGAATAAAATTAATGAGAGTGCTCGTCAAAGGAATTTTATCCCTACTGAATTTCCTGTTCCTATTACCTACTCTTATAGAGATAATTTATATTACTTAATAGGAGATAATAAGTACAAAAGTAAATCAGGAAAAGATACACTTAAAATTAGTTTATTAAAAGTGATTACTTATAATGGAGAAGATATAAAAGAATATGCCGAAAAAGAAAAAGATAAGAGTATAAAAAGTTACTTTGATTACGAAAATAAAGAGTATAGTCATAAAAATTATGGTTTTTTATGGTTAGATACAGTAGGAAAACTGAAGGTAGAGAATAATGATAGTATTTTTGAATTTAATATACAAGATTATATTTATAATATTCCAGGTTGGAACCAATTCACAAATAGTATTAAAATTGAAGGTGTACAAAAAGACAATAATTTTTATGGCAATGATTTGCGTATATTTGGAGATAGTATTCTATATGTTCTTATTAGAAGTATGGTTAGGGAAGATACCGCTCTTTGTAATAAAATAAAAGCTGAGGCAAAAGGTAAGAATATTAAAAAAGTAGTAATTGATGTTAGAGGAAATAAAGGAGGTAGTGATTATACTTGGCATCAAGTATTAAAAGCAATAGTAAAAGATACATTGCCTTATCCTGTTAAGATAGCTTATAATGATAGTAAAATGATGAGGGAAAAACTAAATAGTTTTAATGATTATACAAAAACAGAAAAATTATCTTGGTTAGGCAATAAGCGATTTAGAGTAATTCAAGATACAAATATGAAATTAGCACCCGATACAAACTCAATAAAATATGATGGAAAGATTTATATTTTATATGATTATAAAACATATTCTGCTGCTTATGATCTTGTTAATTATTCTGAATACTTGGATAATTTAGTTTCTGTTGGTTATCCAACAGGTCAGATATTAGGCTTTAGTTTAATGCCATCATTATTTCAATTAAAGAATTCAAAATTTACTTTTCGTTTAGCAACAACAATAGATATAACAAATTGCAAAAAACCTTTGGATGTTTATCACGATAAACCAGAAATAGAGGTTTCTCCTAAAGTAGAAGAAGAATTATTATATCCTTATTCTAAATACGATATAAGAAGCCAAGAATATTTTTTTAAATATGATTCTTGGTTTAAAAAAGTGATAGAAGCAGAATAGATAATAAAACTTCCTTTATAATTAAAATGTATTGTATGGCGTTGTTATTAAGTGAGATATCCAATTTCTAATTGCCCATATGTACAAGAAATTTACATGATATATTAAATAATATAACCATGAAAAACAGGAAAAAAAAGATTATTGTATCTTTCTTTATTGAGTTAAATCTCATTTTCTCTTTAGGTTTGATTTTTTATTATTTATTGCAATTGATTCTAAATGTTGATTTCATTTATGTATTTCTTGCTGTTGCAATCTTATATTATCTTTTCTCGTACTTTATTTTAAAGAAAACTATTTTTAAATACTTGAATGACAAAGTTAGCCAAAGATTAAAAATATTACTAATCCTGTTTGGTGCAAATATAATATTTTACCTTTTGGTGATGACTTTAAACAATACTCATAGCTCAAAATATAGTTTTATGGGGATGAGGTATTATCCTTATAAGGTGCATTTGAAGGTTGATAAAAATGTTCAAAATAAGATAGACTTTATTAAAAATGAAAACACTTCTGCAAAAGATTATATCATCAATTTATTTGATAAATATGATGTGGTTATATTGGGAGAAAGGCCTCATACAGAAAACACTCAATGGGATTTAATTTATTATATTGTTTCAGACAGGAGATTTATTGAAATGTCAGGAAATGTTTTTACTGAAATGGGCTCTACTGATTATCAATATTTGGCAGATGAATATTTTAAAACAAAGTATAATTCAGAAAAAGAATTAGACAAGGCTACCACAAAATTATTTTATTTAGCACAGGGGTATACAGAAAAGAAAAATTATTTTACTTTCTTTAAGAGGCTTAATCTTTTAAATCAAACGCTTCCCGATTCTTTAAAAATTAGAGAAAACTTTACTGGAATTAATTTGTTTCCTCCAGATATTAAAACCCCTGAAGAGTTTGAAAAACATAATAAATATTGGAATCGTAATTATGATAGCATTATGGCGGATAATGTTATTAAGGGATATGCAAGAATACAAAAGGGAGAAAAGCGAAAGAAAATGTTAGTAATAACAAATTTTACCCATTCATTCAATCTTACAAAACATAAATTTAAGAATTTAAAAAATGAAACTACTTACATATTTGATTCTTTAAAGGGCAGTGTTGCAAATGTATTAATAAACAGTATAGCAGGAGGAAAGAAATACTATTCTCAGTTTTTTTTAGGTTCTCATAATAAAAGTTCTTGGGATAAAGCTTTTGAGCTATGTGGCAATAAAAGTATAGGTTTTGATTTGGAAGGCAGTCCTTTTGGAGAAGATCAGTTTGATATGAATTTGAATTTTAGCCAATTTAAATATAAAGATATTTATCATGGATTTATATTCTACAAATCAAAATTTGACTGGGTAAATTGGACTGGACAATTCCCTTATGAGTTGGAAGATGATTTTATTGATGAATACAAAAGAAGGAATATCCTTTATGGTCGTGAGAAAGCAAACTTGTATATTCAAGAACAAAGGAAAAGTAAGGATTATGATAAGTTTGTTGAAAGAAAAATGAATACGGATTTATTTGTATATGCTAAACAGAATATTAAACTTATAAGCTATCAACTAATTTTTATCCTCTCAAACTTTCTAATTCTTATCTTGATTTTAAGATATATCATTAAGTCGAGAAAATAAATTGTTTTAATATGTAAGCAAAAAAATAGGGGCAAATGAAAAATTTGTCCCTATCTTTTTTATTCTGTTGTATTGAAGTCTTTATTTTATTCTTTCAGAATATTCAGATGTTCTTGTATCAACTTTAATTCTTTCTCCTGTTTCAATGAAAAGAGGAACTCTAATTTTTGCTCCAGTTTCAACAGTTGCTTCTTTAGTTGCATTTGTAGCAGTGTTGCCTTTTACTCCTGGTTCTGTGTAAGTTATTTCCATATCAACAAATGGTGGCAATTCGCAAGTAAGTGGTGTTTCAGTGTCTGCATGAACAATCATTTCAACGTATTGTCCTTCTTTTAGGAATTGTGGTGCATTGATGATTTCTTCTTGAATTGTTATTTGTTCAAAATCTTCAGTATGCATAAAATTATATCCAGAATCATCTTTATAAAGGAATGTGTATGGACGACGCTCAATGCGAGCTACGTCAATTTTTGTTCCTGCCAAAAAAGAATGTTCTAATGTTCTTCCTGTTTTGAAACTTTTTAGTTTTGTACGAACAAATGTATTTCCTTTGCCTGGTTTAACGTGTAAGAATTCAACTACTGAAAGCAAATCACCATTCATTTCAATACATAGTCCATTTTTAATATCTGCTGTTGTTGCCATAAAAAAGTTTGGGTTTTTTTAATTATTTTATATCTTCTTCTTTTCTTAGTTCTTCAATTCTGCTTTTCAAAAATTCATTTTCCTCTGTCAGGTCTTTATGGAATTTTTGATAGTAGTTTGCTTTTAGTGTGCTGCCAACCATTCTCAAAATACATACTCCCAAAAGCAAGGTAAGGGTTATTTCGGAGCTTGGTTTTAGAAAAATATAGTATCCTATTATTCCTATTATTCCTAAGTAGGATAATAAATCTAATAGTTTTGAGACTTTAATTGCATTCATATTTAATAATGTTCAATAGATTGCAAAATTACTCCTTTTTCCCTTTTTAACAAAATATTTGAATAAATGATGAATTTTTTATCTATATTTGCAAGTTGACAAATAGAGTAAAATAGTATTAAACCTATAAACTATGAAGAGAATATTCTTGTATATTATTGTGAGTTTAATTGCCGTGAGTGGCTTTTCACAAAATGTTGTTGATCTTGATGATCAAAAACTTACTGACTTTACTAATAAACTGATTAATCTTCCTTTCTCCGAAAGAGATGTTATTGTTAAGGCTTGTGAGGTGTTTGAAAAAGATTTTGCTAACGATCCTTATGTGGCAGATTGGGCATTTCAAATTCTTTACTACTACCATGAAATTAGTTGTGAAGACAAAACAGTAACTCTTCATAAAACTTTCTCCGATAAAGAAATTAGAGGATATTTCCATAAAGATATTTGGGTATTGCCTACTCTTAAATCTAATATTGCTTCTTTCATCACTGAATATGCAAAATGGGGTTATAGAATTTCTTCCGATGAGGATACTTCCTATGCTATGGAAGTTGATTCAACCTATTTGCTTAAACGTCTTTCAAAATATCTTTCAGCTGATTATGCTTACTACTTCACCAACTATGTTGCTGATTTGGGCGTTACTCCTTATTGGCATTGCACATTAAATGTTCCTATATCAGAAATTATGAGAAGAGTTCAGTGGAGAGATTTATTGCTTGACAGAAATCCTGACTTTGTTAGAAATGATTTAGTAACTCGTGAAATACAACACCTTCTCTTTTCTGTAACCAAAGGCTTGGAGAATACTCCAATTTATGGACAAAATGAAGATGAAATGAAGGTTCACGACCCAAGAGAGGGATTCGATTTTACTAAAATTGCAAATGAATCAGAAATAATTTTACCTCAATATAAGGATGCAATTCAAGCATATTACAGAACTTATCCTGAAACCACTTGGGGTTTGTATTTAACTGAATTTATGCATCGCTTAGCCCTTAATAAATATCGTTTCTCCAACGAAATTGATGAATTTGTTTTAGAAAAACTTTTCCCAAGCAACAGAAAAAACATAGATCCTTTGTTAAAATATAAGGATATGCTTATTGACAATTTAATGGATTAATAATGAAAAAGCTTTTTTTTATTCTTTTGTGCATTTTTTGCACACAAAATATCATTGCCCAAAAGCAAATAACCCTTGAAGACATTTGGTCAAAAGGAACATTTAGAGCAAAATCAATTAATGAAATACGCTCTATGAAAAATGGAGAAGACTATTGTGTTCTTACTCCCAATGGTATTGAAAAATATCAATATAAAACAGGTAAAAAAACAGATACCATAATGGATTTTACTTCTTTAGACTTTGGTAACAACAGTAAGAAGAATATGGTTATTGATTACAACTTTTCTCAAGATGAGAAGAAGATTTTAATTGCTGTTAATCCTGAGTTTATTTATCGATATTCATTCTATGCCGATTATTATATCTACGAAATAGAAACAAAAGCATTCTATCCTCTTAATGTTGATGGGAAACAACGTTTGGCTGATTTTTCTCCTGATGGTAAAAAGGTGTCATGGATTAGAGATAATAATCTTTTCATAACTGACATTTCAACTGCTGAAAGAAAAGTTACTCAACTTACTAAGGATGGAGAGTTCAACAAGGTTATTTATGGTACTTCCGATTGGGTTTATGAAGAAGAACTTGCTTTGGTGAAAGGCTATGCATGGAATAAAACCAGCAACAAACTTGCCTACTATCGTTTTGATGAATCAAATGTTAAAGAATATTCAATGCAAGTTTGGGGTGAACTTTATCCTCAAAACTACACTTTCAAATATCCAAAGGCAGGAGAAGATAATTCTATTGTAGATATTTTTGTTTATGACCTTACAACTCAAAATCACAAACAAGTAGATTTAGGACAAGACAAGAATTACTATTTGCCAAGAATACAATGGTCAAAAAATGAAAATCAACTTATTATACATAAGCTAAATAGACTTCAAAATCAATATGATATTTTTTCTGTAAACACTAATGACTATAAATTAGAAACTCTTTATTCAGAAACTAACAAATATTATATCAGTGAACCTCAAGAAGTAACTTTCCTTGATGATAATTCAGCTTTTATTCTTCAGTCAGAAAGAAATGGTTACTCTCATTTCTATTTGGTTAGCATGAAAGATAAATCTGTTTCACCAATTACTTCAGGAAACTACGATACAGATAAATTATGTTATGTGGATCAAAAAGAAAAGAAGATATACTACACTGCTGCTGAAAGTTCTGCCATAAACAGAGAATTATGTGTTATTAATTTCAATGGAAAAAGAAAGAAAACAATCTCTAAGCAGGAAGGCACTAACGATGCAGACTTTAGTAAAAATGGAAAATATTACATAGGTACTTATTCAAGTGCATATACTCCAAATGTATTTACTGTAAATAATCAAAAAGGAGAAGTGCTAATCACTTTGGAAGACAACTCAGCTCTAAAAGATAGTTTGAAACTTTATTCTTCTGAGAAAAAAGAATTTGGAAGTTTCAACACTTCAACAGGAGTAAGTCTTAACTACTGGATGATTAAACCTTCAAAAATGGAAGAAGGAAAGAAATATCCTGTTTTGTTCTATGTTTATGGAGGACCTGCAAGTCAGGAAGTTATAAATTCTCAACGCAGAGCAACAGATATGTATTGGGGAATGATGTTAGCTCAACAGGGTTATATAACAATTTGTGTTGATCCTCGAGGAACAGGAATGAAAGGACAGGAGTTTCGCAAATGTACTTATTTGGAATTAGGAAAATATGAAACAGAAGATATGATTGAAGCTGCTAAGTATTTTGGCGAATTAAGTTATATTGATAAAAATCGTATGGGAGTTTTTGGATGGAGCTATGGAGGATATATGTCAACTCTTGCCATTACTAAAGGAGCAGACTATTTCAAAACTGCAATTGCTGTTGCACCAGTTACAAATTGGAGATATTATGACAATATCTACACTGAAAGATTTATGCGTACTCCTCAAGAAAATGGTAAAAACTACGATATTAACTCTCCAATAAATCATGTTAAAAAATTAAAAGGTAATTATCTTTTAATTCATGGTACTGCTGATGATAATGTTCATATTCAAAATTCAATGGACTTGGTTGATGCTTTAATAAAAGCTAATAAACATTTTGAAATGTTCTATTATCCAAACAAAAATCACAGTATTTACGGAGGGAATACTCGTTTGCATCTTTATACTACTATGACTGATTTCTTATTAAGAAAACTATAAAAAATTATGGTTAATCGTTTTCAACAATTCATAAAAGAAAATAATCTTTTTGACAAAGAACAAACAATTCTTTTAGCAGTTAGCGGAGGAATTGATTCAATGATTTTATGCGATTTGTTCTTAAAGAGTAATTTTAAATTTGCAATTGCTCATTGTAATTTCCATTTGAGAGGAGAAGAATCAAATAGAGATGAGAGATTTGTCAGGGAGTATGCTAAAAGAAACAATATCAAAATCCATGTAAAGGAATTTGATACTTATTCCTATATGAAAGAAAAAGGAAAGAGTATGCAAGTGTCGGCAAGAGAAATGCGATATAAATGGTTTAATGAACTTCTTAAAGAAGAAGGATATTCCTATATTGCAACTGGACATCATATTGACGATTCAATTGAAACTTTCTTTATGAATATTCTTCGTGGAACGGGGATTGCTGGATTGCATGGTATTCTGCAGAAAGTTAATCTTGTTATTCATCCTCTTTTATTTACAAATAGAGCTGAAATTGTAAGCTATCAAAAAAGTAATAATTTAGAATTTGTTGAAGATTCTTCAAATGCAACTACTAAATACACAAGAAATAAAATTCGTCATGAACTAATTCCTCTTGTAAAAGAGATTGCTCCAAACTTCGATAAGATTGTCAGCAAAGAAATTGAACGTTTTAGAGAAACAGAAGTTGTTTTCCGTTCAGTTATAAATGATGCTAAGACTGAACTGTTGGAGATAGAGAATCAAACTGTAAAAATATCTATTGAAAAACTTAAAAGCTATGTTCCTCAAAAGATATTTATGTATGAAATATTAAGTGATTTTGGATTTAACGAAACCACAATCAATTCAATTGAGGATGCTCTTTTAGAAACTTCAGGCAAACAATTCTTTTCTGAAACACATAGATTGGTTAAGGATAGAGATTTTCTGTTGATTGTTAAAAATAAGCCACAAAATATTAATCAATATCTTATTGAAGAAAGTCAAGCTTCAGTTTATTCTCCTATAGTTCTTCATATGGAAATTTTAAAAGATCTTCAGTATGTAAAAATTCCAAAGAATAAGGAAGTTGCCATGTTGGATTTTGATAAGTTAACTTTCCCTCTTATTCTTAGAAAATGGAAAAAAGGAGATAGTTTCTTCCCTTATGGTCTTCAAGGCGAAAAGAAAATTTCTGAATTTTATAAGAACCTTAAATATTCAATCTTGGATAAAGAAAATCAATGGTTGCTTTGTTCAGGAAATGACATTGTTTGGGTTGTTGGACAGAGAATAGACGATAGATATAAGTTGACAAAATCTACAAAGACTATCTATAAAATAGAATTAGACTAAGCTTTCCTTTTAGTTTGTTTGTTTTTTAAAAAGTTTATTATTACCTTTGCAATAAGCAAAGCATATAATTAACTAATTAAATTTTATACATTATGAAAATAGATTTTCAAGGTTTTGAATCCTATGTTTCTGATAAGGAAATGGGCAAGCTAAGTTCTGAAATTGCAAAACATCATCTAAGCATAGTAAATAAAAATGGAATTGGCAATGAGTTTTTAGGATGGGTTGATTTACCTGAAAAGCTTTCTAAAGGATTGATTTTAGATATTGAAGCAGAGTCTGAAAAAATAAGAAGCAAGGCTGAGGTTTATGTTGTTGTTGGTATTGGAGGTTCTTATTTAGGAGCAAAGGCAATTGTTGATGCTCTTCAAAACCATTTCAATTCAATGAAAAAGGAAAGAAATTACCCTTATATAATATTTGCAGGTCAAACTCTTAATGAGGATTATATGGCCGATTTGATTGAAATATTGGATAAGAAGAATTATTGTTTGGTTGTGGTTTCAAAGAGTGGAACAACACTTGAACCTTCATTGGCTTTCCGTATTTTGCGTACTCATCTTGAAAATAAATATGGTAAAGAAAAGGCAAGAGAAAGAATAATTGCAGTTACAGATAAAGAAAAAGGAGTTTTAAAAGATATGTCAACTGCAGAAGGATATAAAACTTATGTTATATCTGATGATATTGGAGGTAGATATTCTGTTTTAACACCAGTTGGGTTATTGCCTATTGCTGTTGCTGGATATGATATTAGAGCTTTGATTCATGGAGCTAAGAAAATGCGTCATAATCTTCTTAACAATACTACTTTTGAAACAAATATTGCATGGCAATATGCAGCTATGCGTTATTTGATGTATAAGAATGGAAAAAATATTGAGTTGATTGTTAATTATTCTCCAAATATGGCTTCTTTTGCTGAGTGGTTTAAACAACTTTTTGGAGAAAGTGAAGGAAAAGATGGCAAGGGTATATTCCCTTCTTCTGTTATCAATACAACCGATTTACATTCTTTAGGTCAATATATTCAAGAAGGCAAAAGACAAATATTTGAAACAATAATTCATGTCGAAAAATCTTCAAAAAGAGTAAGAATACCATATCTTGAAGATGATATTGATTCTTTGAATTATCTATTAGAAAATTCTTTAACTCAAATTAATCATAAGGCTGAAGAAGGAGCTTCTATGGCTCATCTTGATTCTGGAATACCACAAATAAAAATTTGTTTAGAAAAACTTGATGAAGAAAATCTTGGACAGCTGATTTATTTCTTTGAATTTTCATGTGCTTTAAGTGGTTATTTGCTTGAAGTAAATCCATTTGACCAACCTGGAGTTGAAGCTTATAAAAAGAATATGTTTAAGCTATTGGGAAAATAATTAATGAAAAAGTTTTTTTTATTAATTGTCTCAATCTGCTTTTTACTCAATCCACTTTATTCTCAAAATGATTCATTAAGTTTTGAGAATAAGAAGAATTTTTTTGATAAGGAATTTATTAGTTCTGCAAAAGTTTCTTCTGCTTTATTTTCGGCAAGTGTTATTGCAATGCCTTTTGATAAAGATGTAAGAGGTTTTAGAAATAATAATTTCTTTTCTTTTCATCAAAATTACGATAATTACTTACTCGTAGCTCCTCTTGGAATTATGTATGGGATGAAAGCTTTTGGTTTGGAAAGCAGGAGCAATTGGAAGGAAATGTTATTTGTTAATGCTTCATCATTAATTATAATGGAAGTAATTGTTTTCCCTTCAAAAACGTTTATTGGACGGGAAAGACCAGATGGAAGTGAATATGTTTCTTTTCCTTCAGGACATACAGCTACTGCTTTTGCTTGTGCTCATTTACTTCATAAAGAATATGGAGAATTATCACCATGGATTTCTGTTGCGGGATATTCTATGGCTACAGTTACTGGTGTTACAAGAATATTAAATAATAGACATTGGCTTAGTGATGTTTTGTTTGGTGCAGGAATTGGAATATTATCTACTGAATTAGCATACAAAGTAAAAAATTGGACTTTTAAAAAGAAAAACAAGAAAAGGATAATTTTAAAAGAATCATTATGAAAGATATTGATGTAAAACAAATATTTGAATCTCAGAGGAAATTCTTCTATTCAAATGCAACAAGAGATATTTCTTTTAGAATTCTTATGTTAAAGAAGCTAAAACAAGAAATAATTATCAATGAAAAGGAAATAGAAGAGGCTTTATTTTTAGATTTGCATAAATCTCCAGTTGAAAGTTATATTACTGAGATTGGATTTGTGATTTCTGAAATAAATCTTTGTATAAAGAAACTAAAATCATGGGCAAAGCCTAAAAGAGTGAGTTCTTCAATTACTTGTTTCCCTTCAAAGGCAAGAATTATTTCTGAACCTTATGGATTATGTTTAATTATTTCTCCTTGGAATTATCCTTTTCAACTTTTAATTTCTCCATTAATAGGGGCAATTTCTTCAGGAAATTGTGCAATTGTTAAGCCTTCAGAACATAGTCCTAATACTTCAAAAATAATTAAAAAGATTTTAGATAGAGTTTTTGAGCATGAATATGTTTTTACTGTTTTAGGAGAAAAAGAAGTTTCTCAAGAACTATTGGAATTAGAGTTTGATTATATTTTCTTTACAGGAAGTTCTTCATTAGGGAGATTAGTTATGGAGAAAGCTTCAAAACATCTTACTCCAACAACTCTTGAACTTGGAGGGAAAAGTCCTTGCATTGTAGATAAAGATGCTAATATTAAAGTATCTGCAAGGAGGATAACCTTTGGTAAGTTTTTGAATGCTGGGCAAACTTGCATTGCTCCAGATTATCTTTTTGTTCACAAAGATATTAAGGATGTTTTTGTAAAGGAAATGATTAATTCAATTAAAGAGTTCTATTCTGAAGAATCAATTAATAGCAAGGATTATGGCAGGATTATTAATCAAACGCATTTCTTTAGATTAAGAAAAATGTTGGATGATGGAAAGATTATTTATGGAGCTAATTATGATGAAAAAGAAAAATACATTTCTCCAACTCTAATAGAGGATATTCTTCCTGATTCAGAACTGTTAAGTGAAGAGATATTTGGACCTATTCTTCCAATAATTAGTTTTGAAAATATAGATACTTTAATTCAAGAACTAAAAGTTAAGCCTAAACCTTTAGCTCTTTATGTGTTTTCTCAATCAAAGAAAATACAAGATAAAATAATTGAAAATATTTCATCAGGAGGAGTTTGTGTTAATGATACAATTATGCATATTGTTCCACAAAGTCTTCCATTTGGAGGAGTTGGTAATAGTGGTATGGGTTCATATCATGGAAGAAAAAGCTTTAAAACTTTTTCACACGAGCGTTCCATTTTAAATAGAAAAACTTGGTTAGATTTAGCTCTTCGATATCCTCCTTTCACTGAAAGTAAAAAGAAGATTGTAAAGAAAGTTCTTTAGATTGAATTAAGCTTTTCTTACTTTTAGAATTTTAATAACAACATACATTAATAGACTGAATATAGACAGTCCAATAAATACATAGTTGAAATTGTATCTTTGAGTAATTATTTGACCAATTATATCAAATAAACAGAATATTAATGTAAGTGCAGCAAAGGAGTTTTTCTCACTTTTGATTGCTTTCATCCAATTAAAAGGAAGAGAAGGTTTTCTGTAATTTTTACATCTTGGGAAGAAGGTAGGAACGGTATTTGCCCAATTAAGATAGTTTTCTCCAAATTTATCTCTTAAATATGCTTCTTCTGCATACATTATTCTTTCGTAGTAAACCCAGTAAACCAAACAGAAAACAAGAATAAACCAGATGTTAGCAATCAACAATGCAGCACTAAGCCACATAAGGAAATTACCAAGATATAATGGATGACGAACAATTGAATAAAATCCAGTGCTGTTTACTGTATCTGCCTTTTGTTCTGCAGTGTTTTTACCAGAAGTGTTTTCTGCAGCATATCCAACAACATGAAATCTTATATATAAACCCAAGAGTCCAATGCCTAAGCATATAAAATTATAAATGTATTCATATGTGGTTTCCTGTCCTAAAATAAAGTTGAGGTTTAATTCCTTTAAAATATATAGGGCTAAACCTATTACTAAAATAAATAAAGGTAAATAACTTCTGTATTTAAACAGCCAGTTTCCTTGTTGACGCATATCTTCTTGTAATGCCATATTGTTTGATTTATTAATTTGGATGCAAAGTTAATTTATTTTCGTACAATTTATATGTTATTTCCTTATTCTGTTTTCTTTCTACCATTCAAAATAATTAAAACAACAGCTAATATAATAATTATTACTCCTGTTATAATTTGAATATTAATATTTTCATTAAATACAATTATTCCAATAATTATTGCAGTTACAGGCTCTAATGGGGAAAGAAGGGCAGTTATTGTTGAGCCTATTGCTTTTATAGCTAATATTAGAGTTAGGTTTGCAATTATTGTTGAGAATATTGACATAAATAATATATTACCTCCTGCCATAAGTGAAGGAATAGGAATAAGTGTTCCTCTAATAATGCTTAAGGCAAGGCAAAGTATCATTGAAATAGAAATAACATAGAATGTTAATACACTTGAATCTATTTCTTTCATTGAAGATTTATTAACTCCAATTATGTACATACTATACATCAGATTGGTAATTGTCAAAAGAAATATTCCAAATCCACTTACCAATCCTTGATCAGGAGAATAGGAAAGTAGAAAAACTCCCAAAAGAGAAAGAGCAAGTGAAATATAGATTGTTTTTTGAAGTTTCTCTTTGTAGAATAGCCACATAAATATTGAAATCATAACAGGAAACTGAAATCCTATTGTTGTTCCAATGCCTGAAGGGATATAATTGTAAGAAGAAACTAATGTAAGACCTGTTAATCCATAACCTGCTCCTCCAATAAGAATAATATCTCTAATATTCTTTTTACTTAATTTAAAGTTAGCCTTTCTGAAGAAAAGATAAATTCCATAAATAATTGCAGAAACAAAAAACCTGTAAAACATAAGTGTTTCAGTACTCATTCCCTGTTCCTTTACTGGAATAGAGAAGAAGGGGAGTAATCCAAAAGTTATCGAAGAGATAAGTGCGTAGATTATTCCCCTTATTATTTTATTGTTAGTTTCTTTAGCAGACAATATTGATGATTTTTTTAGGGACGAAGATTACTTTCTTAGCTGGTTTTCCTTCCATATAACGTTGTACCTCTGAATTTGAAAGAATAGTTTCTTCAATTTCTTTAGCAGTTTTGTCTAATGGAAATTCCATAGTCAGTCTTGTCTTTCCATTAATAGAAACAGGATAGGTGTATGAGTTTTCAACCAATACACTCTCATCAATTACTGGGAATTGTGCAAAAGTTATTGTCTCCTTATGTCCAAGTAAAGACCATAATTCTTCTGAAATATGAGGAGCAAAAGGAGATATTAAAATTGCAAGAGGCTCAAGAATATCTCTTTTATTACATTTTAGGTCTGTTAGTTCATTTACACAAATCATAAATGTAGAAACAGAAGTGTTAAAGCTAAAGCGTTCTATATCTTCCTTAACTTTCTTTACTGCCTTATAAAGTGATTTGTATTCTTCTTTATTAGGTTTTTCTTCAGAAATATTTAAGTTATTATCTTTGTCATGATATAGTTTCCAAAGTTTTCTCATAAAGCGGAATACGCCTTCAATCCCCTTAGTATCCCATGGTTTTGATTGTTCCAAAGGTCCTAAGAACATTTCATAAAGACGTAAAGTGTCTGCTCCATAACGTTCAACCAAGTCGTCAGGGTTTTGTACATTATACAAACTCTTAGACATCTTTTCAACTTCATAGCCACAGATATATTTCCCTTCTTCTAATATAAATTCAGCATTCTTAAACTCTTCTCTCCAGGCTTTAAAAGCTTCAATATCCAATATATCATTATCAACAATATTAATATCAACGTGAATTGGGTCAAACTCATATTCGTTTCTTAGATTATAGGAAACAAATTTATTAGTTCCTTTTATTCTATAAACAAAGCTTGAACGACCTTGAATCATTCCTTGATTAATTAGTTTTTGATAAGGTTCATCTTTACAGCAAATGCCTAAGTCAAATAAGAATTTAGTAGTAAAACGGGAATAAAGTAAATGTCCTGTTGCATGTTCACTTCCTCCAATATATAAATCTACATTTTGCCAATAATCATTAGCTTCTTTAGAAAAATATCTTTCACTATTATTTGGATCCATATATTTTAAAGAGTAAGCATTTGAACCGGCAAATCCAGGCATTGTGTTGCAATCTAAAGGATAAGTCTTTCCATCAATTGTTACATTCCAGTTTTTAGCTCTTGCTATTGGTGGTTCTCCATCTTCAGTTGGAAGGTAAACATCAATTTCAGGAAGTTCCAATGGAAGTTCTTTTTCGTCCAATACACAAGGAATACCATCTTTATAATAAATAGGGAATGGTTCTCCCCAATATCTTTGACGAGAAAATATGGCATCACGTAAACGATAGTTTATTGTTCCATAACCAATTCCTTTTTCTTTTACATAAGCAATAACTTCTTTCATTGCTTTTTTTACTTCCATTCCAGTTATAAAGTCAGAATTAATGCAATGACCAGTTTTAGAATCTTTTGATTCTGTCCATGTATTCACATCTTCTTCCTCTTCACCTGTTGGTACAACAACTTGTTTAATCGGAATATTAAAATGACGTGCAAAAGCAAAGTCTCTGCTATCATGAGCTGGAACTGCCATAATTGCACCTGTTCCATATCCAGCTAAAACATATTCAGATATCCAAATAGGAACTCTTTCATTGCTTAATGGATTAACAGCATAGGAACCAGTAAAAACTCCTGATATTTGTTTTACTTCTGATTGACGTTCTCTTTCTGAACGTGTCTTAGTCCAAGCTATATATTCTTCAACTTCTTTTTTATGTTCAGAAGTTGTTAGTTTACTTATAAAATCATGTTCAGGACAAAGCACCATAAAAGTAACACCCCAAAGAGTATCTGGACGTGTTGTAAATACTTCTAATTTATCTCCATCTTCAGTAGTGAAAAATAATGCAGCACCTTCACTTTTTCCTATCCAGTTTCTTTGAATTTCTTTTAATGAATCGGTCCAATCAATATTTTCTAATCCTTGAAGCAATCTTTCAGCATAGGCAGTTATTCTTAATGACCATTGACGCATTGATTTTCTTTCAACTGGATAACCACCACGAACAGATGTTCCATTTACAACTTCATCATTAGCCAAAACTGTTCCAAGTTCAGCACACCAGTTAACCATTGAATCGGAAATATAAGCTAAACGATAGTTCATTAGAATTTCACTTTTTTCTTTTTCACTATAGTTTTTCCAATCTTCAGCACTGAAATCTAATTGTTTTGTGCATGCTACATTCAACATTTTAGCTTGACCCTGTTCAAAAGCAGGAATAAGCTCTTCAACTGGTCTTGCCATATTTGTGTCATAGCAGTAATAGGAATTGAAAAGTTGAATAAAAGTCCATTGAGTCCATTTATAATATTTTGGATCACAGGTTCTAACTTCTCTATCCCAATCGTAAGAAAGACCAATTTTATCTAATTGTTCTCTATATCTTCTAATATTTATTTCTGTGGTAATTGCAGGATGTTGTCCTGTTTGAATAGCATATTGTTCAGCAGGAAGCCCATAAGCATCAAACCCCATAGGGTGAAGAACATTAAAGCCATTAAGTCTTTTGTAACGTGAAAAAATATCAGAAGCAATATAACCAAGAGGATGTCCAACATGTAGCCCAGCACCAGAAGGGTAAGGAAACATATCCAAAACATAGTATTTTGGTTTTGAAGAATCTATTTCAACATGAAAGGTCTTATTTTCTTTCCAATAGCTTTGCCATTTAGGCTCAACTTCTCTAAAATTATAGTCCATATAAATTATATCTTTGAAATTCTAACTTGCAAAGATACAATATTAATTTATAATTTACTTTTAGCGTTTGCCATTTAAGAGTTTAAATCAACGTAGATATAATTAAAGATATTATTAATACTTTGTTTGATTTGTTTATTTGTTTCTATTTTTTATATTTGTTTTTGTTTCCAAAATATCCAACTCATTAATGCCTTTATCGATAAAAATACTATTTTTAAATGACGCATAATCAATAATATTTGGAATATTTATGTGCAGTGTTAAAAAAATATTGGAAAAATTTGTTTATATTATTTTTATTTTTTTACTTTGCACTTGTCTTAGGTCTCGCCAACCAAAAAGAAAAAGCCCCTCTTGCAGGCAATAAATGCAGAACCGCGACGAACCATATTTAAAAACCAAAAACAAGAAGGGCGTGCAAAGATACTAAAAAACCTACAATCTACAATACGATAGTATTCTAAATTCGTACGTAGGATTCGTTTGCTTGTCCTTTCGAAAATCCTATTAATAGCAAACAAAGCGGTATCCCAAAAGCTTTGATAGAGTAGGAAAATTCCATTTAAATTTAAATAGTTATGGAAAAGAAATCATTAAACAAAAAATTGCAATTAAACAAAGAAACAATTGCAATTCTAGATAAAGAACAACAATTTCAAATATTAGGAGGAGATTTGCCTGTTACAAAAGATATTAGATGTAACACAGGTACAACAGATACAATTACAATAGAACCAGTAACTATGGAAAATACATGTATGTATACTGAGGCAAATTGTTTAACAAGATCTCCAAAAGATTGTCCTTCTAATGTAGTTGGTTGCAATTCTGTCACATGCTATACTAATCCTGATATTTGCTTGTAGCTTCATTAGGCTGTCTCATAATTCAAAATCAAGCAAAATTAATTATGAATCTACAAATTCAACAATTGATTATCAGGCTATTAAGTTTTGTTTACTAGCAATTAGTAACAAAATATGAATTATGAGACAGCCTCATCTATTTAAAATAATGAATATTATGAATAGGATTGTTTGGTTAATTGTCTATTTGTTTTTATCAGTATTATGCTATTCGCAAAATGTAACAATAAAAGGAAATATTATTGCTTCTTCCGATGGCTTGCCTGTTAAGGATGTTAATATTTCTGTTAAGGGGAAGACTATTGGAACTTCTTCCAATGAGAAAGGTAATTTTATTCTTAAGAATGTGTCTTTGCCTTGTGTCTTGAGTGTTTCTCATCTGGCTTTCTTTTCCCAAGATATTTCATTGACAACAAATGATGTTAATAATAAGAATTTGGTTGAACTGAATATTCAACTAAATGATAAAGTTACGACTCTTACTGAAGTTGAGATAAAGGATACTCCACCTGTTTATCAGTTGGAAAGGCTGGTTTATGACTTTGAGATAGACAGCTCTAATCTTTATGTTATTCGCAACAGCAAGGATAAAAAACTATTGCAAGTTTATTCTTTTGAAGATTATCCAAGAGAAAAAATATTTATCCCCAAACACTGTAATGTTATTGAATATGATTATTCAAATAATCTTATTATAAGAAAGGTTAATGCAAAGGACTATTTTATTGTTTCAAATATAGAGAACAAGGAATTGAGTCTTGAAAAGAAAGAGTTTGATATTGTTGAAAGAGGGATTGGTAAAATTGTTAGTAATAGGGATTATTATTATGGTGTATTGCCTAATATTCTTGATACAGACATTAGACATTTTAATGAATTCAGAATTTTGGAAAGCACATTTTCAAATCGTTTTTTTACTCTTTTGCTCAATAATAAGAAAACCTTAGTTTTGTTTATGATACATCCTAAAAAAGACCAAATCAAATACACAAGCATATACTATACAACTTATTATTGTGGCGATTGGTTGTTAAACAAAGAACAATTTTTTCTTAAAGATTATAAAATAACCCGATACTCTAAAAATATAAGTATTCCAATTCATTTACAGTATAATATAAGCACATTAAATCAGATTAAGAAGAATTTTAAAGAACAACTTAGCTTTGGGTTGTTTATGAGCAGGCAAAGAATACCTGTTTATATTGAAATTGTTGAGGATAAAGTCTTAATTATTAATCTTGAAAAACAAATTATTTATACCCTTGACTCCAAAGGAAAGCTATTGGAAGAAGAAATCATTAACTATAAATTTCAAGGCAATGAACTGGAAAGCATTAATGATGTTATTTTAAATAAAGAGAAAACAAAATTTTATGTAGTCTTCAAGAACCCATATACAACAAAGCTAAAAGAGATTGATTTATTGACAGGAGAAAATACTCGTACTATTATTTTGCGAAGTCACTTTGTGGACAAGATTAGAATTGTTGGAAAGAATATTTATTATACAGCAAGAACCGAAGGTATTAATGGATTAGAAAGATGGTTGTTTAAGGAAAAGATTGATGATGAATTAACTCAAAACTAAGATTATGAAAAGATTTATTCCCCTTATAACTACATTGTTTTGTTGCCTTATTGTTTTTTCGCAAAATGTAACAATCAAGGGAAATATTATTGCCTCCTCTGATGGATTGCCTGTTAATGATGTTAATATTTCTGTTAAAGGGAAGACTATTGGAACTTCTTCTGATGATAAAGGGAACTTTATTCTTAAGAATGTGTCTTTGCCTTGTGATTTAAAAATCTCACATATTGCTTATCTTTCAAAAGAAGTTTCAATAAACAAGAAAGATATTTCAAAAAGGAATACTATTAATTTAAACATTTCTCTTGCAGACAAGACCACTCCTATTTCTGAAATTGTTATTAGAACCAAACCTTATTACAGGTTAGAAAGACTGGTTTATGATTTTGAAATAGATGACAATTACCTGTATATAATTTCAAATAAAAACGATAAAAAGCATCTATCAGTTTTCACATTTGAAGACTACAGGAAAAGGACACAGGAGATTCCTAAGGAATGTAATGAGGTTAGTTATGATTTACAAAACAAATTAAGAGTAAAAAAAGAAGGTAAAGATGATTATTGGAGAATTACAAGTTCGGACACTTCTTTAAAATATTATATATATGATTCTCTTATTAATGGAGTAGGTTATATTATTGCAAACTCTAATAATTATATTGAGAACAAATATGATGCTTTTGAAATTTGGTTTAATAATTTTTATAATAATAAAAAGGGCTATCAAGTAGAAACTTTAGTTAGTAATGGAGTAAATATTATTGCTTGCTTTGATAATGGGGTGTATTTTTCTAATGAAAAAGGCTGGAATAGGCAAAATAAAGAATTATATCGTATTTATACAGATAGCAAGGGGGGAATAAAATTCTATAAGGTTTATTATGTTTTTAGTGATATTGATGAATGGTTAAACTTTAACACCACAAACATTCCATTACAAAATATTATATCAGATAATCTAAATCTAAGCAATAGAAAGATATATAAATTCAATTTATTAATGAAATCGATTTCAATTGTAGAGTCATATATTAGTAGATCTATAGAGACACCTTTAATGATAAAAGAAAATGGGATATCAGTTCCTAATCCAGTACACTTATTTGTTGAATATTGGAGTAAATTATATTCAATTCCTGTTTATTTCGAATCAACCGCAAAGCATCTTTATATTTTTAATTATGAAAAAGGGGCGATACATAAGATTGATGGAAATAACAATTTTATCTCATCAACTAAAATGGATTCAATTGTAATGAAAGATTGGAGGAATCAAATTCTTTTTGATAGAGAAGGCAATAGATGTTTTATAAGACAAAATCAAACAACTTTAAAAGAATTAGATTTAAATACTGGAGAATATATTAGAACTATTAAACTCCCTCAAAATAGGATTGAAAAGATTAGGATTATTAAAGATTATATTTACTATACCGTTGCAGTAGAAGGAGCAAATACTTTAGAAAGACATTTATATAAACAAAAGATTGATAAAAATGAAAGATAGAAAAGAATTAAAAATACATGAGATTGCTAAAATTTTATCAGAGACAAATATTAGGCTTAATAATTATGGTTTATTTGCTGGTAATTTTGGAATAGCGTTATTCCTATTGGAGTATTCAAAGCATTTTGGAGATAAGCAAATGAGAGATAAAGGACTATGTTTGATAGAAGATGTTTTTGTAGATATTGAGAGAACAAAATTACCTATAGCTTCTTTTTGTAATGGTATTTCGGGAATAGGTTATGGACTAAATTATTTGAACGAACAACATATTATTAATACAGATATAAATGACTTATTTGATAGGGATATTGATAATTATTTGTTTGAGATAATGAAGCAAAATTTGTATTATAATAATTGGGATTATTTGCATGGAGCATTAGGGATTGGTCTTTATTTTACTATGAAAACAAAGTACAACAATCAATTATTGATGAATATTGATCATCTACTTTGTTTTTTTGAAGCGACAAAGAAACATCAGACCTCTAATGGTTTAAAATGGCTTAGTGTTATTGATCACGAAACTGGAGAAATAGGCTATAATATTTCTCTTTCACATGGAATATCAAGTATTGCAGTAATAATGACAAAGATGTATGAAAGGAAAATATTTACAGATAGAACGGAAGAATTAGCAATAGGAGCAATTAATTATATATTAGATCAAGAAATAGATGTAAATAAGTATGGATCATATTTTCCTTCTAAATCGAAAGAAGAATCTCAAAATATATTTAGAAGTAGATTAGGCTGGTGTTATGGAGACTTAGGAATAGGAATGACATTATTAAACGCAGGCAATGTTTTTGGTAGAAAAGAATGGGTAAATAAAGCTATTGATGTTTTTTTGAATGCTGCAATTAATCGTAGAAATTTAAAAGAAAATGCTATAAATGATGCAGGATTGTGTCATGGAGCAGTAGGAATTGGAATTATTTTTTATAATTTATGGAAAAGAACAAATATGCCACAATTTAAAGAAGCTACCAATTATTGGATAAATAAAACTCTTGACATGGCAACATTCCAAGATGGCTTAGCTGGATATAAAACATATCATTTTAATCCTGACACAAAAAAACCTACATTTATAAATGATGAGATATTATTAACAGGGATAGCAGGAGTCGGATTATCTTTACTTAACATATTAAAAGATAAAGATTCTTTATGGGATGAAATGTTATTATTAAGATAAAATTTAATTAAATGGACCAAAAATATATACCTTTCCCAAAATTTGTTCTTCGAACTCCTTTCTTCTCGCTTGAAGAATTTGCTAAGAATATAGAAAAATTAGATAATAATGATGATTATTGGTATGAGTTTTTAAAGGATTCGATTATTCAAGAAGCTATTTATCTTGCAACTCCTGTTTTGTTTGATGAAATTCAAAAGTTTTTATCCGGAGAAATGATAAAAGTTAGAGATATCGACAAATTAAAAAATTCTGTTATGAAATATTATTCCAGAATGTCAACTAGATGTACACCTTTTGGCTTATTTGCAGGAATAAATACAGGACAAATTAATGAACAAACATTAGTTACTCTTTCAGAAAAACAAAAATATAGTAGAGTTACTCGACTTGATATGAATTATATATGTAATTTATTCCAAGAAATCAATAAAATAAAAGAGGTTAGAGAAAAATTATATTACTATCCTAATACTTCTATTTATGAAGTTGGGAATAAATTAAGATATGTAGAGTATTATTTTATCAATGCAAATAGGAAACATAATATATCTTCAATTGATAATAGTTATTATATTTCAGAAATATTAAAAATGTCAGAAAAAGGTGCAACGATAAAAGATTTAGTAGACTTTTTATTAACAGACAATGATATAACAAAAGAAGATGCTTTGGAATTTATATATTGTCTTATAGATTCTCAAGTTTTAGTTAGTGAGATAGAACCTACTGTAACAGGAGATAATAATATAATGCAACTTGAAAAATTAAATGAGATAAAAAAAGTAAACAAAATTATAACAAATATAAATAATATATCAGAAATACTTCTTAAAATAGATAGAAATAAAATTGGGACAACACTTACTTGTTACAATGACATCGAAAAAATTATTAAAGAGATAGGAATATCTTATGAAAAGAAATATCTATTCCAAACAGACTTTATAAAACAAGCTGATAATTGTTCCATTGACAATAAACTTCTTGAAGATATATATTCTGCTTTTATTTTAATGAATAAAATAACTTTACCATATTATGATAAAACTATACTAAGTAAATTTGCTTCTGATTATTATGAAAGATATGAAGATAAGGAAATGCCACTATCACTTGTGATGGATACAGAAATAGGATTAGGTTATAATTCAATCAATACTGATTCTACACCAATGCTTTATGGATTAAATTTACCAAATAGTTATAAACCGCAAGATATTCCTTGGAATAAAATTTCATCTGTTATTAATAAAAAAAGAGTTGATGCATACAAGAACGATTATAGAGAAATAGAAATAACTGATAATGATTTTGATTTTACTATAGATAGATGGGAAGACTTACCTCTAACAATGAGTTGTATGTGTGAAATATATTTTGATAAAAATGATATTGTATATTTGCATTCTATAGGAGGTTCGAGTGGGAGTAATTTATTAGGGCGTTTCTGTCATTTATCAAATGATGTTGAGGATTTGGTTAAGAGAATAACACAATATGAACAAGAGCAAAATAGAGATGCAATTTGTGCAGAAATAGTTCATTTGCCTGAATCAAGAATAGGCAATATTTTATTTCGGCCTATTATTAGAGATTACGAAATACCTTTCTTAGCTAAGTCATCATTAGATATTGAGCATCAAATAAAGCTTTCAGACATATATATATCTGTTAGGAATAACAAAGTAATATTGAGATCTAAAAAGTTAAATAAAGAAATAATCCCTTATTTAAGTACAGCTCATAATTATTCATTCAAATCAATGCCGATATATCATTTTCTATGTGATATGCAAACACAAAGTAAGAGAGGTAGTGTGGGTTTTAGTTGGGATAAATTAGCAAATGACGAGCCCTTTTTACCACGAGTTAAATATAAGTCTATTATATTATCTTTAGCAGAGTGGCATATAAAAACAGAAGAAATAAATAAAAAGTTTGATAATTCAACAAAAGATAATTTTGTACGAATTACTAAAGAATGGCAAAAAGAAAAAAAGATATCTCGTTATGTTACATTAGCAGATGGAGATAATGAATTATTTGTTGATTTTGAAAATAGATTAAGTGTTCTAACCTTATTATTCACTGTAAAAAAAAGAGAAATGTTTGTACTTAAAGAAAGCTTAATGTTTAATTATGAGTCAATTGTAAAAGACAAGAAGATGCGTTCGTTTGGGAATGAATTTATATTTGTATTTAAGAAAAACGTTTGATGAATATATTTTTATGTTAAAAAGAACTTTTATATTAGGAGATAGTTGGTGCTACTATAAATTATATACTGGGTTTAAAGAGGCTGACAATATAATAAAAGACACATTGTTACCTGTTGCAAATTATTTATTAGATAATAAATTTATTGATGGATGGTTTTTTATAAGATATACTGATCCAAAATTTCATCTAAGATTTAGATTCCATGTAAAAGATGATAGAGGATTAATAAAATCTATTATGAAATTAAACGAAGAATTACAATATTATATCTCTAATGATATAATATGGAAAGTTCAAATTGATACGTATCAACGAGAAATTGAAAGATATGGAGAAGAAGTTATCGAACTTTCTGAGAGAATATTCTTCTATGATAGTAACATGATAGCAAAAATATTAAATATGGATATTAATGATAAAGAAAGAGAGTTAATTTCATTTAAAATCATTGATAGCTTTTTGAATGTCTTTAAAATTGATGACCAAGATAAATTATCTATTTTGAGAGAATTGCAACTTGGATATAAAAATGAGTATAATATTAAGGGGACATGGAATGATCAATTTAGTAATAAATATAGAGAATTAAGAAAAAATTTAGAAGATATTTTAAGTCAGGAACCAAAAAATGTGAACATAATAAAATATTTAGATTTGATAAAAGAAAAGGAATTAATAATTAGTTCTATTCCTTTAGAAATATCAAATCTACTTCCAGAAGAAAAATTTCAATCATTTCTAAAAAGTCATATTCACATGATGATAAATCGTTTGTTTAGAACTCAGCAAAGAATTTATGAATTAGTAATATATGATTGTTTAAGTAGATACTATTCGTCTTTTCTAGCTAGAAATAAATAAAATAATGAAACAGTTCCCTTTTTACAAACAATACGACAAAATGGATTGTGGCGCTACATGCTTGCGAATGATTGCAAAGTTTTATGGGAAAAATTATTCTTTAGATACTTTGCGGCAAAGGAGTTATATCACGCGTGAAGGTGCAAGTTTGTTGGGGTTAAGTGAAGCTGCTGAGAGTATTGGTTTTAAAACTTTGGGCGTTAGAGCGAGTTTTAAGACTCTTTGTGAAGCTCCTTTACCTTGTATAGTTCATTGGAAACAAAATCATTTTGTTGTTGTTTATAAAATAAACCTATACAAAAGAGATAGAATGAAATTAAGTAATGATAGCTTTGATTGGGGAAAAAGAAAACCTAAAGGAATAGTATATGTTGCTGATCCAGGGAGGGGACTTATAAAGTATAGCGTTGAAGAGTTTTTAAGTTCTTGGCTAAGCAATAAGTCGCAAGGAAGTGAAGAAGGTATTGCATTACTATTAGAAACGACGCCTGATTTTTATAACAATAATGATGAAAAAATCGATAAAATGAAATTTCGTTTTATCTTGCAATACTTAAAGCCATATAAAAAACTTATCTTGCAACTCTTCTTAGGAATGTTGTTTGGCACAATGCTACAACTAATATTTCCATTTTTAACTCAAAGTATTGTTGACTATGGTATAACTAATAATAACCTCAATTTTGTTACCTTAATTCTTATAGCTCAACTTACCTTATATGTTGCTCAAACAGCAGTTGAGTTTATAAGAAGTTGGATTCTTTTACATATAAGTACAAGAATTAATATCTCAATTATCTCTGATTTTTTGATAAAACTGATGAAGCTCCCAATTAGTTTCTTTGATACAAAGATGATTGGGGATATTATGCAAAGGATTGGAGATCATTCGAGGATTGAAAGTTTTTTAACTTCTTCAACTTTAAATACTCTATTCTCAATGCTTAACTTTATTGTTTTTACAATTGTTTTGGCATTTTACAATCTAAAACTTTTGATAGTCTTTCTTATTGCAAGTACATTATATATTCTCTGGATTCTGATTTTCTTGAAAAAGAGAAAAGAATTAGATTATAAACGTTTTGCACAAGCTTCTGCTGAGCAGAGTAACCTTTATCAAATGATTACAGGTATGCAGGAAATAAAGCTTAATAACTGTGAGAAACAAAAACGTTGGGAGTGGGAAAATATTCAAGCAGGATTATTTAAAGTCAGAATTAAAGGATTGGCTTTATCACAATATCAGCAAACTGGAGCATTCTTTATTAATGAGATAAAAAATATACTGATTTCCTTCTTTTCCGCAAAAGCAGTTATTGAAGGTGATATGACACTTGGTATGATGATGGCGGCACAATATATTGTTGGGCAGTTGAATGGTCCAATAGGACAAGTTATTGGTTTTATTCAATCTGCACAAGATGCGAAGATAAGTATGGAACGTTTAGGGGAGATACATAATAAGGAAGATGAAGAAAATCCTAATGATGAGAAAATATCGATATTTACAGAGAATAAAACACTTAATGTGAAAGGTCTTACTTTTCATTATGATCCATTGGGTGAAGCTGTTTTATCAGACCTTGATTTAGAAATTCCTCAAGGAAAAGTTACTGCTATTGTAGGTATGAGTGGAAGTGGGAAAACTACATTAGTAAAATTATTAATGGGTTTTTATTCTGTAACAAAAGGAGAAATAACAGTTGGCGGAATAGATTTAGAAAATATAAGTAACAGAGTTTGGAGAGAAAAATGTGGAGCAGTTATGCAAGATGGTTTCATTTTTTCAGATAGCATAGCAAATAATATAGCAGTTGGGGTAGATAATATTGATAGGGCTCAATTACTACATGCTGTTAAGGTTGCAAATATAAAAGAGATGATAGAAAGCATGCCTTTGGGATTTAATACCAAGATTGGGCAAGAAGGAAAAGGAATAAGTCAGGGGCAAAGACAAAGAATACTTATTGCAAGGGCGGTTTATAAGAATCCTGATTATTTGTTTTTTGATGAAGCAACAAATGCACTGGATGCAAATAACGAAAAAATAATTATGGAGAACTTGGAAGAATTTTATAAAGGGAAAACAGTTGTTATTGTTGCTCATAGATTAAGTACTGTCAAAAACGCTGACCAAATAGTTGTTTTAAATAATGGTAAAATAACAGAGAAAGGTACTCATAAAGAATTAACTGAATTGAGAGGAGAGTATTATAGTTTAGTTAAGAACCAACTTGAACTTGGTAATTAATAAAGATGTATTATGAGTGAAGATAAAGAAACAAGATACGGAACTCCAGACAAAATTGAACTTAGGAGTGAAGAAGTTCAAGAAGTTCTTGGCAGGCCTCCTCATTGGATGATTAGATATGGTATAAGTGTTATTTTTATTGTAATAGCTGGAATATTTATTGGCAGTTATTTTTTTAAATATCCTGATGTGCTTAATGCAAACATTATTGTAACAACTGAAAATTTACCTGCAGGTGTAGTTGCTCGTACTTCTGGAAGGATAGATACTTTATTTGTTAAAGAAAAACAAAAAGTAATAGAGGGAGATGTATTAGCATTAATTACTAATACTGCAAGTTATAATGATATCCTTAGTTTAAAAAGTATTATTTCAAAATTCAATATATCCGATTTATCTACTTTTAATCTAATAGAAGATAATTTAAAATTGGGAGAAGTACAATCATCTTATCTGTCATTTGCTAAAGCAATTGAAGATTATGATCAATTTATTCAAACAGATTATTATAATAAAAAGATAGCTTCAACAGAAAGACAAATAAATTCTCAAAGGAAGGTATTACAAAAGACAATTGAGCAATTAAGATTTTCAAAAGCTCAACTTTTAAGTGAAAAAGAACTTTTTAAGATGGATTCTACTTTATATGCTAAAAGGTCTTTATCTTGGGCTGAATTTGAAAATTCAAAAACTAAATATATACAAGCACAAAACTCTTATGAAAACACACTGCTTAATATTGATAATTTAAAGATAAATATTTTGCAATCAGAACAATCGGTGATGGATTTAAAAAAACAATTCTCTGAACAATTAAAAGATCTTCAATTAGTTTTGTCTTCTTCTTATGATATGTTGCAGACACAACTTATTAATTGGGAACAAACATATTTATTAGTTAGTCCTTGCGATGGTATTGTCACTTTAACAAATTATTGGCAGAAAAATCAAAATGTTGCTTCTGGAGATGTGCTTATAACAATTGTGCCTGAAAAAGAAACTAAGATTATTGGTAAAATATATCTCCCTCAACAAGGAGCAGGAAAAGTAAAGAAAGGTCAAACGGTAAATATTAAATTTGCTAATTTCCCATATATGGAATATGGTATTGTGCAGGTAAAAATAAAAAATATATCATTGGTACCTATAGTTGTAAAAGATGAAAGAGTTTATCTATTGGAGGTGGAATTTCCAGAAAAATTAAAAACAACTTATGGAAAAGAATTGGCTTTCAGTCAAGAGATGCAAGGTAGTGCAGAGATAATAACTGACGACTTAAGATTATTAGATAAATTTATTAATCCAATAAAGGCAATATTCAAAAATAAAATATCAACAAATGAGACACAGAATTAGCTATTTCTTTATTGCGTTTCTTTTATTGTTATTAAATGTTAATAGTTATGCTCAAAGAGTAATAAGTTTGGATGAATGTATTGAAATTGCTCAAAAGAATTCATTTGCTGCTCAAGAGGCGCAAAATAAGTTTTTACATTCTACCTATCAATACAAGATATATAAAAAATCCTATCTGCCTTCATTGAGTTTGTCTGGTAGTTTGCCTGCTTTTAATAGATCTATATCAAAAATAACATTGCCAAATGGAGATGAAGCTTTTGTTGCTCAAGCAACAGGAGCCTATAGTGGGAAATTGGCATTAAAACAACCCATTCCTTTTCTTGGTAGTGATTTTATTATTTCATCTGGATTACAAAGATTAGACTTGTATAATGATAGCATTAGTACTTCTTATTTAACTAATATTATAAATATGGGTATTAGTCATTCAATATTTGGATATAATTCTTTTAAATGGGAAAGAAAGATACAGCCATTGCAGTATAATGAGGCAAAACAAATATATGTTGAAGAAATGGAAGAGATTGCAAAAAAAACAGTTGAACTTTATTTTAATCTTTTAGAGTCTCAAACCAATTTAAATATTCAACTATATAATAAATTAAATGTAGATACTCTTCTTAATATTGTAAAAGAAAAATATTCTGTTGGTAAATGTACAGAAGATGAGGTTCTGCAACTTGAAGTTAACTTACTTAATTCAGAGCTACAAATTTTGAAGTTGAATAATGCTATTTATAATAATGAAAGGGCTTTAAGCGATTTTTTGAGATTGGATACTAACAAATTATTTACATTCGCACCAAATTTGTTTGAAATAGATAAGATTGATATTAAAAGAGCTATTGATGAAAATTATGAAAATAGCAGTATGGAATTAAATAATAAAAGGCAGATTTTAGAAGCACAAAGTAATTTGGCAAAAATAAAATCAGAGAATAGAGTTAGTGTTGATTTATATGCATCATTTGGATTGTCAAAGAATGATGCAAATTTTAAAGAAACTTTTAAGACTCCATTAAATCAAGAGGTAATAACTCTAGGTTTTACTGTGCCAATTTTTGATTTTGGAATTAGTAGATCTAAAATTAAACAAGCAGAATTAAAAGTTTCAAACGTGATAATTAACGTTGAGCAAGCAAAATTAGATAGCAAAAGAGAGATAATAGATATAATAAATCAAATAAATATTTTGTCTGAAAATATTCTGGTAGTCAAGAAAACAAAAGAGTTAGCAGAAAAGCGTTATGAAATTTCAAAAAGTCGATATGAAAATGGGAAAATAGGCTTTTTAGATTATTCTAATGCTCAATCAGATAAAGATAAATCAACATTAGATTTCATTCAATTACTGAAAATGAAGTGGGAATTATATTATAAGATAAGAAAATTAACTTTATACGATTTTAAAACAAATCAGAAAATTAAATATAAAGAAAATATGGAATGATTCTTTTATATTTAATCAATTAATCTTTATTTCTAAGAGATGAAAATCTATAATATTTATAGAATGTTACTTTAAGCAAAGTTCGATAATGTTCTCTACATGTTGTGTGTGAGGGAACATATCAACTGGTTGAATCTTGTTTACAGAGTATTTCTCCATTAACATATTAACATCTCTTGCCTGGGTGGCTGGATTGCAACTAATGTATATTATTTTTTTTGCTTCAATATTTAAAAGTTGTTCAACTACGCTTGGATGCATCCCTGCTCTTGGTGGATCTGTGATAATGATATCTGGCTTGCCATTTTCTTTAACAAAGTCTTCATTAAGAATCTTTGCCATATCTCCAGCAAAAAAGTAAGTATTGTTAATGTTATTCTCCTTAGAGTTTATCTTTGCATCTTCAATAGCATCTTCAATTGACTCGATTGCAACAACCTTTTTTACATAAGGTGCAACGAAATTGGCAATTGTTCCTGTTCCTGTATATAAATCGTAAAGAATGTCTTCTTCTTTCAAATTTGCCAATTCTGCTGCCTTACTATATAATATATATGCTTGGTCGGAATTGGTTTGATAGAAAGATTTTGGACCTATTTTAAACTTAAGTGTTTCATTTCCCTCTTTAAAAGGTGGCATAAATTCAATTATATGATCTTTTCCCTTATAACATATAATGTCTTGGTCAAAGAGTGTGTCGTTGAATTTAGTGTTAATGGCATACATTAGTGAAGTTATCTGTGGAAACTCTTTTGCTATTACATCAAGCATTGGAAAAATCTCATCGCTTTCCTGTGCAAAGACAAGAATTAGCATCATTTCCTCATGAGATGTTGTTCTGATGATGAGGTTTCTTAGTAAGCCACTATGTTCTCTTATATTGTAATAACTTAGTTGTTTTTCTTGAGAGTAGTTTCTAATGAAATTGCGAATAAGATTTGAGGGTTCTCTTTGAAGGGCACAATATTCTATATCTAAAACCTTATCGAAAAAACTTGGAATATGAAATCCAAATCCGTTTTTATTTGTTCCTCTTTCAAGTGTTTTTATGTCTTCTTCGCTTAGCCAACGTTTTGTTGAGAATGTAAACTCCAATTTGTTGCGATAGAAGAATATTTTTTCAGAACCAATAATTTTTTCAGCATTTGAGCAATCAATATGTCCAATTCTTTGAAGATTGTCTATAACTTGCTTGTTTTTAAAGAATAATTGGTCTTCATATTGCATTGTTTGCCATTTACATCCTCCACAAAGTCCAAAATGAGGACATTTTTGCTCTGTCCTTTTGTCAGAATAATGGTGGAAATTTATGGCTTTCCCTTCTGCAAAGTTTTTTTTCTTCTTTAAAATTTGCACATCTACAATATCTCCAGGAACTACAAAAGGAATAAAAATAACCATGTCATTATGCTTTGCAACAGAATTGCCTTCTGCACCTGCATCAATAACTTCAACATTTTCAATAATCTCTTGTCTTCTTTGCTTGTTTAATTTCATTGGAGTGGTTCTAAGTTTTTTGAAATAAAAAAGAAGCATTGCTTATTCATACAACAACAATGCTTCTTTGTATATTTCTAAAAAGAATAAATTCTATCTTTCGTCAGAAACAGTTAGTTTTTTTCTTCCATGACGACGACGATTTGCCAAAACTCTACGACCATTAGCCGTTGACATTCTATTTCTAAATCCGTGTTTATTTACTCTTTTTCTGCGTGAAGGTTGGAATGTTCTTTTCATCTTAAATTCAATTTTTCGGATTGCAAAAGTACAACAAATTTTTTATTAACCAAATATATTCACATAATTTTTTCTTAAACATCTATGTTTTTCTTCTATTTCATTAGTCTAAACATATAAATTATTACA